>JACCDH011440642.1_pt1 | contig 12622 bp, 14 predicted proteins | sample 7442481 | NCBI WGS metagenome assembly JACCDH01 (sample SAMN15323433, study PRJNA562643) | freshwater metagenome | isolation source: river surface water | place: USA:Blue River Watershed | collected 2017-08-15
ACCTTCGACATCAAGCCGACCGATGTCTTCTGGTGCACCGCCGATATCGGCTGGGTCACCGGCCACAGCTACATCGCCTATGGCCCGCTGGCCGTGGGCGCGACGCAGATCGTCTTTGAAGGCGTGCCGACCTACCCGAACGCCGGCCGTTTCTGGGACATGATCCAGCGGCACAAGACCACCATCTTCTACACCGCGCCGACCGCGATCCGCTCGCTGATCAAGGCCTCGGATGCAGACATGAAGGTCCATCCGCAGCACTTCGACCTGTCCAGCCTGCGCCTGCTGGGCTCGGTCGGCGAGCCGATCAACCCGGAAGCCTGGATGTGGTACTACCAGAACGTCGGCAACAGCCAGTGCCCGATCGTGGACACCTTCTGGCAGACCGAAACCGGCGGCCACATGATCTCGCCGCTGCCGGGCGCAACGCCGATGGTGCCGGGTTCCTGCACGCTGCCGCTGCCGGGCATCATGGCCGCGATCGTCGACGAAGCCGGCAACGACATGCCGAATGGCCATGGCGGCATCCTGGTCGTCAAGCGTCCGTGGCCGTCGATGATCCGCACCATCTGGAATGATCCGGAGCGCTTCAAGACCTCGTACTTCCCGGCCGAACTGGGTGGCAAGCTCTACCTCGCCGGCGACGGCGCAGTGCGCGACGAGAAGACCGCGAACTTCACCATCACCGGCCGTATCGATGACGTGCTGAACGTGTCGGGCCATCGCATGGGTACGATGGAAATCGAATCCGCACTGGTCGCGAACCATCTGGTGGCCGAGGCCGCGGTGGTCGGCAAGCCCGACCCGACGACCGGCGAATCGATCTGCGCATTTGTTGTGCTGAAGGGCGCGCGCCCGACCGGTGACGATGCGACCAAGATCGCGAAGGAACTGCGTGACTGGGTCGGCAAGGAAATCGGCCCGATCGCGAAGCCGAAAGAAATCCGCTTCGGCGACAACCTGCCGAAGACCCGTTCGGGCAAGATCATGCGCCGACTGCTGCGCGTGCTGGCCAAGGGCGAAGAGATCACGCAGGACGTATCCACGCTGGAGAACCCGGCCATCCTGGAGCAGTTGAAGCAAGCAAGTTAAGTCATGCAGCAAGCCGGCGGGCGGCCATCGACTGCCGGCGAAAAGTTTGGTTGTAAAGCTTGAGAAGCAAAGCTTGAGCGTTGTAAAAGTTTGTGGGGGAAGGTCGTAGGGCTGACTCCGATGGCCCTATTACCGGATTGCCGCTTCACCGCAAGGTGAAGCGGCTTTTTTTTGATTGGGTGCCTTGTTGTCTCGGGCTCGGGTCGGTGTAACGGACGGAGGGCCTGCGTCGTCCATACAACACTCGGGGAAGTCACCATCCATTTTGGCCCTCAAACTTGAGGTCGCCACGCCAGTTCACGCCTATCCACACCCTGAAAAGCGATGCTGATGCAAGCCGCCCATCCCGGGCGCGGCAGGAGCGCAGCGTGGCCGACGAATACGACAGTCCGTGGAAAGCAGCGATCGAACGTTACTTTGCCGACTTCCTGAATTTCTATTTTCCGGTTGCTCACGCAAAGATCGATTGGTCGCAGCCGATAACCTTCCTTGAACAGGAATTGCGCGAAGTCGTCGTCGATGCCGAGCTCGGCAAACGCTTTGTTGACAAGCTCGTGCGAGTGACTGGTCAGGGCGGCCAGCAAGAGTGGCTGTATATCCATCTGGAAGTGCAGGGCAGCGCGCAAGCAAACTTTGCCGAGCGCATGTTCGTCTACAACTACCGGCTTTACGATCGCTATCACACGCCGATTGCGAGCCTTGCGGTACTGGCTGATGACCAGTTGCACTGGCGACCGACGACCTTCGGTTACGAAGTGCTCGATTGTCAGATGGGCATCCGATTCCCGGTGGCCAAACTGCTCGACTGGTCGGGCCAGGAAGCGAAACTGGAAGACAGCAGCAACCCGTTTGCCATCGTAACCCGAGCGCATCTGGCTACGCGCGCCACCGCAGAAGATCCAGAGCGGCGGGTATGGGCCAAATGGGAGATCGTCAAGGACCTGTATCGGCACGACTGGGACAAGCAGCAAGTGGTCGAGCTGTTTGCGGTGGTCGATTGGATGATGCGGCTGCCCAAGGATCAGGATCAGGCATTCTGGAAAATGGTGGAAGCGACCGAGGAGGAGAAAAAGATGCGTTATGTCACATCGATCGAACAGCTGGGGCTGGAAAGAGGTATGGAACAAGGGATGAAGCAAGGACTGCAGAGAGGACTGCAGAAAGGACAGGCAAAGATGCTGGCGAGCCTGTTGAGCCATCGTTTCGGTGAGTTGCCGCCGTGGGCACATGCCAAGCTGGATTCAGGATCTGATGAGCAATTGGAAACATGGAGCAAAGCACTGTTGTCAGCTGAGACCGTCGCCGACGTGTTCTCAGCAGGGCAGCATTGAATGCTGCAGTCCCGGATTTCGTGTTTCCACCTGAAGATTTGCTATAATCCTCGGCTTCGTTTGGGCATGCGCGCCCGGCACGAGATCCGGAGAGGTGGATGAGTGGTTTAAGTCGCACGCCTGGAAAGCGTGTATAGGTTCATAGCCTATCGGGGGTTCGAATCCCCCCCTCTCCGCCAAGTATTCAAGGCTCCTGAGACTCAGGGGCCTTTTTCGTTTGAAGCCCCGCGCGGCGCGGGCTTTCCCGGGGTGATGACAGTCTCAGCTTTCAAAGAATGCCCCTTCCTATTTCACTTTCTCATGCCTGTCTCAAATGACCTTAGTTGTAGTTGACCATGTGTATACGAAGACCCTGGAAATAAAAAAAGAGGCGCGTCTGCGCCTCTGTATTCCTGTAAATCTAGGTGGCTATATCTGGCAGCACCGAATTTATTCAGCTGTTTCCAGGTATGCAGTAACCATCTTTGTCAGCGATGCAATACCGAATAACGACCCCGTCTTTGATTAGGACTTGGTATGGTCTGAAGCCGACGTAGCCGCCGTAGGAATTTTTCCCGTTCACTTCGCCAATTTGAAGCCAGCCAAACGCGGCCTTCAAACCCAATACCGGCATATTGTTGAAGAAGCCTTTAACGCACGATCCGCCATGGCGAAACTGCGCAGAACTCGGATCTTTCAAGCTATTACTAATTACTCTTTCCGTCAGCGCAATACATTCTTCGGGCTGCATGTCTCGGCCGTAATTCGCTTTTGAAACTTCGTCTGCGGATGGGGTGGATGCGCAGCCGGAAATAAAAATTCCAGACATCAGTGCTAATAAGGACAGTGATTTTTTGAACTTGAGATCCATAGGTTTTCCAGTTGATTTCAATTGATTCCCAGAGTCGCGTATTTGTCGAAGTTTTGCAAAGCTTCCTTATTTCACTGCTGTCGGTTCTTGGGCAGACATATCTGCCGGCGCAGCGCCCATCCGAGAACCCGAGCCGGCGCTGGTGTACATGATTTTTTCCAGCACGCCTTCACTTCCGATCTGGTAAGTCGCCACGGTCACCTTGGAGTCTGCTCCGCCGATGAAGCCGCCGACAATGGGGATAAAGGTGGCTCCTTTCACTTTTACCTGAGTCCCGGCGTAGCCCAGCATGCGCTTACCGTTAATGATGCTGACGCTGGTAGGTTGTCCGAGCTTGGCGATGATTTCCGGCTCGCGAGTGACGCCTTCCTTGAACTGCGTGGCGGCTTGCTCAGATACTTGCGTGCCAGATGCAGCGCAGCCTGCCAGGAGCAGCACGAGCAGGGTCGAGATGAGATATTTCATGGGTTCCCTTCGTTATTAAATAAAAAATAATTACTCAATAAAATCCCAATTTGGGATATTCCAAAACAGGATAAACCATTCGGGGGTCCCCTCTCAACGGATCACCCCCGTGAAAACCCTGTCGTCACCGCTGTACCGCCAGTTTCTTGCCTTGATGCGCGAAGCACGGGACCAGGTCGGGCTGTCGCAGGTCGAGCTGGCGGAGCGTCTGGGTAAGCCACAGTCGTTTGTTTCTAAATATGAGAGTGGAGAACGTCGGCTCGATGTGGCCGAATTCATTCAGATTTGCCAGGCCATGGAAGTGTCGGCGCCGAAGCTGCTGAAAAAGCTCGTCGATTAACCTCGGCGAATTCTTCAGGGCTTTCATTTATGAAAGCCCAAGAGGCGGCGTTGCTCATTCCAGTCCAGAGGCAGGCTGCCGAGATTTGAGAGGCTATGCGCTGTCAATGTTGGTGGTTGCTCTCCCCGCACGATGGCTTGCAGCAGGTCGGGAGCGAGGAGTCCGATATGCGCTAGCCGCGTCACGTAGGTCGCGGTCACCTCTTCGGCTTCAGCAATTTCACGCACAGTTTTGGCACGACCAGACATCAGGCGCATCGCCCAGTCATGGGACCGCGTGATCAAGCGGATCAGTTTCGGATCCGGTTTGCCGGCGTTACCTTGCGCCCCCGGGACCACCAATCGCATCGCGAGGCCACTGCGCTGTAGCTTGGCCGGCACTGTTAATTGCCTTATTTGGTCTGCGGACCCTAGAGGGGTAAGCATCATTTCAAGAATCAATTCATCGGCGGTCACGGTCACCCGCTGCAGTACCTCTCGCAGCAAGTCCGCATCGCCTTCAGACAATCTTGTACTGATATCCCGTGCATCAGCCAGCAGCTGTGTCGGTGTTGGATGGTCCCGTAAATCCGCGAGAAGCATCGCGCCATCGTCGAGGTAGTTCGTCAACGCCTGCAGAACCGTTTGCTCCAAGTCGGTGGACGGGATGCGCATGGGTGAGGCGTCGACCTGTTGCACGTAATAGCGGTAGCTTCGCGTACCTTGTTTCTTGCTGTGGGAACCGGTGAAGCGATTGCCCTCGGTGTCGAACACCAGGCCGGTGAGCAGGTAGCGGCTCTGGGTGGTGGTTCGGGTTTTGTGGCCCTGCCGATTACGCTCAAGCTGGTCCTGCACGTGCTGCCACACGTCGAGCTCAATGATCGCCGGATGATTCCCCGCATAGGACTGATCTTTGTGCACAATCTGACCGATGTAGACCGGATTGCGCAGGATTCGATACAAATGACCCCGACCCAACGGTTTTTCCCCGCGTAGGACCGGATTGTCACGTGGCGGTGTGAGCCAGCCCTTATCGCGCAGAGCCAGCGCCAATTTGCGGACGCAACCGAGTTCCAGGTACCACTGAAAAATCTGTCGTACTCGCTCTGCTTGGACCTCGTCGATCACCAGCGTTCGTTCAAAGGGTAGATACCCCATCGGGGTCGTCCCACCCATCCACATACCTTTTTTCTTCGATGCGGCAATCTTGTCGCGGATCCGCTCGCCGGTGACTTCGCGCTCAAACTGAGCAAACGACAGCAGAACATTCAATGTGAGTCGACCCATCGAAGATGTCGTGTTGAATTGCTGTGTCACCGAGACAAAGGACACCCCCTGCGAATCAAACAGTTCGACGATCTTTGCGAAGTCAGCCAATGATCGAGTCAGCCTGTCGACCTTATAGACCACCACAACTTTGATCTTGCCTAGTGAGATATCAGCCAGCAGCCGCTGTAGGGCAGGCCGGTCGGTACTGCCACCGGAGAACCCGCCGTCATCATAGACCTCTTTACTCGCGACCCAGCCGAGTGCCTTCTGGCTGACGATGAAGGCCTCGCAGGCTTCACGCTGTGCATCCAGCGAATTGAAGTCCTGCTCCAGCCCTTCCTCGGACGATTTGCGCGTATAGATAGCGCAGGGGATCGCCGGGGTCTTCATGACTTCAGCCCGAAGAAGCGCGGGCCGGACCAGCTAATCCCGGTGATCTCCCGTGCGATCGCGGTCAGGCTGCTGTAGACCCGACCGTCGTAGTCAAAGCCAGAAGCCAGGACCGTCACCTGGTAGTGCCGACCCTGCCATTCGCGAACCAGCCGCGTACCCGGCTGGGTGGTCAGTTTGCCGCCCGAGGCCTGTTCGAGCATCTTGCGGATCTTCGCTGGCGTCCAACTGGATTGGGCACGGATCTGCAGCTGCCAGGCCAACGCGCCGGCCAATAGCGAGCGGTGTACCCGGGGTGGCGGCGGATGGCCGAACTCAGCTCGCCAGCGCTCGCAGAGATCAGATCGGGACAGCCGCGCCAGCTCGGCCAGCGCGACCACCACCGCATCAGGCGTGCGGATCATGCTGAAGCAGTGATCTTGTAGCGGTTGCCCTGATCTGCTTTCTCGCATATCACGTTCAAGCCGAGCTTCTTGCGCAACACTCCGCTGATGACGCCGCGTACCGTATGCGCCTGCCAGCCGGTCTGATGTGTCATCGCGTCAATCGTGGTGCCTGAAGCGGATTTCAGTAGCGCGATCAGCTGATCCTTCTTCGGTAGCGCTACTTCAGGCCGGGCCGCTGATTGTTGCTTCGCAATACGTGGCGGCTTGGTCTTCGGCGACTTCGGTGCAGCAGGGCGCTTGGATGCGGCTGGCTTGCGCTTTGCTGCAGCAGTTGCGGGCGAGGGCGGGGATTTCTTGGACATGCGAGCCTCCTGGTGTGTGTCGCCGCGACGATGCGGCGAGGACCAGTAACGCTCTGTTTGGGGAAGGTATCAAGTCGTACAAGAATAAATACCAAAAATGCAGAAAATCCGGATTCTTCCGGCAAAATTAATGCTGGCACGCTGTTCGCGGCTAGGCGGTAACGCGCGCCATCTAACGACACTGGCGGTCGGAAATTTGCATCATAAATAAGAGGTGAACGATGGGCATGAACGCAGGACGGCCATCTACCCATGGCAAAAAGTCGCCGAAAGATTTGCTGCGACGGATGATTGTCATCGAGGCATTTCACACAGCCCGACTGGCAGGCCTGCCCTACAAAAATGCACTTCAGACCGCCAAGAACGCCGTACATGATTTCAATGAATCGCTTGGACTGTCCTCCGATTCCAATGATGAAGACCGAAAACACCTGATATACATCTCAGATGGCGAAGTCAAGACGATTCTGCGCGATGCGTACGACGTGAAAAAGAAATTGCGATGGCATGTCGATCTCGTCATCGACCCTGCTACCGGCAAAAGAAGCTATGCGATGCGGATCGAAACATACCAGCCGTATCGCACTCTCCGTCGCCATATGACGACCTGAATTGCTACCAGATAGGTAGCAATTTTTTTGACTCGATTGGTCCTTCCTTGCTAAGAGTGCTTGCCGTAACGTTGACATGGTTATTGTCAACGAAAGGCAGCGATGAACACACGCGATCCAGTGTCCCAAGCCCTCCATCACGAGGGTTATTCCCGGGGACGAAAAAATCTTCCGAAGGTGTCCGTGCAGTACTGGCCATTGGAAAAAATTCAGCCTAACCCCAAAAATCCCCGCAAGCACAAAGATCGGCAGGTCAAGCTGCTCTGCAAAAGCATAGAAAGCTTCGGCTTCAACATTCCGATTGCCGTTGATAGTCAGGGCATGATCGTCGCCGGTCACGCCAGGCTTGCCGCCGCGAAAAAGCTGGGTTTAACTGAAGTGCCTGTGATCGTTCTTGATCACTTGACCGAGCAACAAGCGAAAGCCTTCCTGCTTGCCGATAACCGTCTGTCGGAGCTGTCGAGCTGGGATGCAGATCTTCTGGCCGTACATCTGCAAGAGCTGTCGGTGGTGAACCTGGACTTCGATATCGAAGCCACTGGTTTTACGGTGGGCGAAATTGATCTGCATATCGATACCATCGGGTCAGATAGTTCAACACCGAAGGATGATCCGGCAGACCAGTTTCAAGTCGCCACCGGGACGTCGGTCACGCAGGTCGGCGACCACTGGCAATTGGGCGCGCATCGCGTCGTCTGCGCGAATGCGTTGGATCCGGCGTCCTACGCCGCGTTGATGAATTCAGAGAAAGCGGCGCAGGTCGTCACGGATCCACCGTACAACGTCAAAGTCGACGGTCATGTCGGCGGCAAAGGATCGATCAAGCACCGTGAGTTTGCAATGGCCACTGGCGAAATGTCGGAAGAGGAGTTCACGACCTTCCTCTATACGATCTTCCTGCATCTGGTCGAATACACCATCGATGGGTCGATCCATATGGTCTACATGGACTGGCGCCATCTGCCGGAAATCCTCGCGGCTGGCCGTCGCGCGTATACGTCGTTCCTGAATCTGTGCGTCTGGGCGAAGAGTCAGGCGGGCATGGGGTCGTTGTACCGATCGCAGCATGAACTCGCTTTGGTATTCAAGAGTGGCAAGGCCTCTCACCGCAACAATGTCGAGCTCGGTCGCTTCGGTCGCTATCGCACGAATGTTTGGAACTATCCGAGCATTCATGCGATGCGCCATGGCGAGGAGGGGGACTTGCTGGCACTGCATCCAACCGTCAAGCCTGTAAAGATGATCGCCGACGCCATTCTCGACTGCTCGAAACGTGGCGACCTGATCCTCGATCCCTTCCTCGGTTCGGGTACGACACTGCTGGCTTGCGAACGCGTCGGTCGCGTGTGCCGCGCGATCGAACTCGACCCGTTGTATCTCGATACCGCGATCCGCCGCTGGCAGGCATTGACCGGCGAAGACGCCATCCTGGAATCCACGGGCCAGACCTTCACTCAGCGCGAGCAAGCCTTACAGGCAGCGCAGGAGGTGATCCATGGCTAAACCGAAGCGCTACCCGCCCGAGGACCTGTCACCCGACTACGAGGTCGGCTTCGGCAAACCGCCAAAGTCTACCCAGTTCAAAAAGGGTCAGTCCGGCAATCCTCGTGGCCGGCCGAAGGGATCGCTGAATCTGGCGACGACCCTCAAGCGCGAATTGAATGAAAAAGTCATGGTCGCTGAGAACGGCCGACAACGTACCGTCAGCAAAGGCGAGGCGGCTATCAAGCAGCTGGTCAACCGTGCTGCGCAAGGCGAGCTCTCTTTCATCCGGATGTTGCTACCTGCAATACAAGCGGCTGAAGCGGCGTTGGCCGCGCAAGCCGGCAAGGCGACGGTAGACCTTACAGACCCCTCAATCCTCGCGCCACTGGTCGAACAATTCGAGCGCGGCAGCCATGTCGTGCTGGCTCCCTCTTCTTCTACTGAATCGCGCCCGGCTGGCGAGCAGGGCGGCTCGAATCCCGGTACCCCGGGCGACCAGAACTCATCCGAAACTTAATCCTGAAAGGATTCCAGATCATGAACAAGGCACGTGAACTTCAACTGACCGCGCTGCAGTACCAGGCGTTGCTGGTGCAAGATCTAAGCAGTTTTATTGCCAGGTCGTTTGCCGAGCTCAATCCAGGCACACCGTACTTGCCGAACTGGCATATTGACCTGATTGCAGACCGTCTGATGCAGGTATACCAGCGCAAGATCAAGCGCCTGATCATCAACATTCCACCGCGTAACCTGAAATCAATCTGTGCGTCGGTCGCGTTCCCGGCATGGGTGCTCGGGCGAGACCCTAGCTTGAAGGTGATCTGCGCCAGCTACAGCAGCGAGCTCTCTGACAAGCTGGCCCGGGACACGCAGATGTTGATGATGTCGCCGTTCTACCGGCAGATCTTCCCCGCCACGCAGTTGTCGGCGAACCGCCGTGCAGTTCATGATTTCACGACCACCGCACATGGAGTGCGCTATGCGGTGTCGACCGGTGGCAGCCTGACCGGCCGCGGCGCCGATTTCTTGATCATCGATGATCCGCTCAAACCGGATGAAGCGACCTCGGAAGTACAGCGCACTGCTATTAACGATTGGTTCGATGGAACTGCGTTGAGCCGGCTCGATAATAAGCAGGAAGGTGCGATCGTGATCATCATGCAGCGGCTGCATCTGGATGATCTGGTCGGCCATGTGCTGGCGAAGGGGGGAGATTGGCAGGTATTGAATCTACCGGCGATTGCGGAAGAAGAAACGACGCATACGTTCCAGACCCTGGTGGGAATGCAAACGGTAACCCGACAGGTCGGCTCAGTGCTGCATGCGGCAAGAGAGCCATTGCGTACGTTGGAAGAGATGCGCATCCGGATGGGGGACTACGTGTTTGCCGGACAGTACCAGCAGTCGCCCGTACCGCTGGGTGGCGCGATCATCAAGGAGGTCTGGCTGCAGTACTACACGTCGGATGAGCTGCCGACCAAATTTGACCTGCTGGTACAAAGTTGGGACACCGCCAGCAAGATCGGCGAATCGGCTGCGTATTCGGTATGCGTGACCATCGGCATCAAAAACCAGAAAGCATATATCGTCGATGTCTTCCGCAAGCGGATGGAGTTCCCCACTCTGAAGGCTGAGGCGATCCGCCTCTACCGACAGTACAAGCCCGACCATATCCTGGTCGAAGACAAGTCCTCCGGCATCCAGTTGATTCAGGAGATGAAGGACGTGCAGATGTATGGGGTCAAAGCGGTGAAGCCAAATGGCGACAAGGAGACACGGCTGATCCGACACAGCGTGAAGTTTGAAAATGGTCGCGTGAAGCTGCCAAATCAGGCACATTGGCTGCATGAATTCAAGCAGGAGCTGACGTCGTTTCCATCCTCGCGCTTTGCGGACCAAGTAGACGCCACAACCCAAGCGCTGGATTACCTGCAGGAGCGGATGGATGAGCCGGGACTGCTGGCTTACTACCGTATGGAATTTGAGAAACTAACAAACGGAAACGTGTAAAAAAATAGCGCCCTAATCGGGCGCTATTCATACTTTCGTTACAAACTTTGATGATCAGGTGACCTAATCCTTCGGGCCAATATGCGTCCGAACCATGGCCAGACCCAGCATCGTCACAAGCATCGATCCCCCAAGCAGGTTCAGGTAGGCGGACGAGCCACCGGCCGTGATCATGGCGGCGCCCGCGAAGGCACTGGTGAAGGCGCCAATACGGCCGAATGCCATGGCAGATGCTGCACCGGTGGTACGGATCGTTGTCGGGTAAATGTGTGCACACAGCGCAAACATCGCGCACTGCAAGGCGGTCACGAACAGGCCGTGGAAGCCTAGGCCCCACAAGAAGGTGTCGGGTGTGGCCGTGATGTTCACCAGCTTCAGGCCCACTGCGGTAACTGCTGACATCGCCGCCCAGAAGATCATCGGCCAGCGCGAGCCGAAGCGGTTGATGGCTGCGGCACACAGTACAGCACCGAAGATGCCCCCGAAGTTATAAGCCGTTAGTCCCATGCCTGCCAGTGCCGGCGACAGGCCTTCGGTCGTCAGCATCGTCGGCAACCAGCTATAGGCGGTGTAGATCGATAGCTGGATCATGAAGAAGGCAATCCACATCCAGGTGGTGTCGGATGCCCGTCCGTTGCGGAACAGTTCAGTGATATTGCCGCGCTTGGCCGATGTGATCAGGCCATCGGTGAACTCGCGGACATGGGCCACTTCATGTGCCATGTTGGCCATCAAGGTGCGTAGCTCTTCCCAGCGTGACGATTGGCGTGCTAGGTATTTCGGCGACTCGCGCAGCGTGAAAATCAGGAAAATCGCGTAGAGGATTGCCATCGTTCCACCGAAAACGAAGAAGGCGCGCCAGCCCTGGTTAGGGAGGATTTGCGCTGCAGCCAGTCCGGCAAGCATGCCGCCGGCCGGATAACAGACGATCGCAGTCGTCACAGCCATGGTTCGGTGGCGCAGGGGAATGTATTCCGCGGTCAGTGTGGTGGCGGCGGGCAGGGCAGCACCGATGCCCAGTCCGGCGAAGAAGCGGATCAGCGCAATGGTCGGGACGTCACCGGCCTGACCAATCATCAGGGTCGAAATGCCGAACAAAAGGATACTGACTATCAGTACCGGCTTGCGTCCGAATTTGTCGGCGAATATGCCAGCAGTCAGACTGCCGATGGCCATGCCGGCCAATCCGCTAGCGACGGCAAGCGAGAATGCCGCGCGGGTGACACCCCATTCTTTCATGATGAGCGGGATGGCGTAACCAATCATTTGGCCGTCGAAGCCATCGACGATAATGGCCAGAGCGGCTAGCAGATAAGTCAATTTTTGGAGCCAGGTAAAGTGGCCATCGTCGATCGCCTTGGTGACGTCGAAGTGGGGCTGTACGTCGGACGCTATCGGTTCGCTCATGTCTCCTCCATAGGCCGATTTCCTGACCGGCTCGTTTCTTTTAAATTGAATTCATCAGGGCTGGAATTGCAGCGCATTGCCGATGGTGCGGTGGCGCCACTGAAACCAGCGATAACTGAATATCGTGAAAAAAGCAGGCATCGGCGCTTGCCAATGCCTGCAAAGATAAAAACCACAAGGGAGATCGGATTGCTTAGTTCGGCAGAGCGAACGTCCACAGGGACGAGCCGGTCGGCACGTTCTTCAGGCGCTCGTCGCCCGAGTACAGTGCGTAGACGCCACCGGTGCCCGAGGCCACGGTCACGTACTGCTTGCCGTTCTTTTCCCAGGTGATCGGCATCGAGACGATGCCCGAACCGGTCTGGAACTGCCACAGCTTCTTGCCGGTCTGATCATCGTAAGCGATGAATTCGCCGGTCATGGAGCCGGTGAACACCAGGCCGCCTTTGGTTGCCATCACGCCAGCGAAGTGCGGGATCGACAGCGGAACCGCCCACTTCTCTTTTGCGGTCAGCGGATCGAGCGCCTTCAGGTAGCCGCGCGGCTGCTTCGAGTCATACACGAAGCCGGTGAAGTCCATACCGATGTAGAACTGGCCACGCTTCCACTCTTGCTCAACCAGGCGATACGACATGCCGAAGTTCAG
>JACCDH010311231.1_pt1 | contig 12621 bp, 9 predicted proteins | sample 7442481 | NCBI WGS metagenome assembly JACCDH01 (sample SAMN15323433, study PRJNA562643) | freshwater metagenome | isolation source: river surface water | place: USA:Blue River Watershed | collected 2017-08-15
CCTGAAGAAGCAGGACGTTTCGGTGCAATACGCCATCCAACCGGTCGCAGGACGTATGCCCGGGCATATGAACGTGCTGCTCGCCGAAGCGCAGGTGCCTTATGATGAGGTATTCGAGCTTGAGGACATCAACAGCGAATTTGCGCAAACCGATGTTGCGTTCATCATTGGTGCAAATGACGTTGTTAACCCGGCGGCGAAAACCGACAAGACATCGCCGATTTACGGCATGCCGGTTTTTGATGTCGACAAGGCAAAGACCGTGTTCTTCGTGAAACGCTCCATGGGTGGTGTGGGCTATGCTGGCGTCGACAATGACGTGTTCTACATGGACCAAACGATGATGCTCCTCGCGGATGCCAAGAAGATGTGCGAAGACATCGTCAAGGCTCTGCAGCACTAAGGCACTTCACGCTATCGACGAACAAAAGCCGCCCTGAGCAATCTTGGAGCGTCCTTGTTTTATGTCAGGGGTAGCGAATATGCGTAAACTGGGGTTGATTGGATATTTGGGCGCCACGCCTAATCCCGCTTGCATTTATCATTCTCTAAGGCATGTTACGCCGATGAGGATAAGAGAGATGCTATTCGTTGGCGCTGCATTTTGCGCGCTCGTTCAACCTGCTTCGGCAAAGACTATCGCCGTCTCGCCCGGTGAAAGCGTGCAAGAGCGTTTGCAAGAGGCGCTGATTGCTGCGGAGCCGGGTGACATTGTCGAGCTTGCCGCCGGACGGTTCAAGCTGTCTGACGGGCTCTCGCTTGACGTCAACAAGGTGACGGTAAAAGGGCAGGGTGCGTTAAAGACCATCCTCGATTTCTCCGGTCAGCAAGGCGCTGGCGAAGGATTGTTGGTAACCTCAGACGATGTTGTGCTGAAAGACTTTGCGGTGGAGAACAGCAAGGGCGATGGCATCAAGTCAAAGGGGGCGGACCGCATCGTCTATCACAAATTGCGCGTGGAATGGACGGGCGGACCATTGGCCACCAATGGGGCATATGGGATCTATCCCGTCGAAAGCAAAGATGTTCTGATTGACTCGGTATTTGTGCGCGGCGCGTCGGATGCGGGGATTTATGTCGGGCAGTCGCGCAATATCGTGGTGCGCCATTCAACGGCGGTTGAAAATGTCGCAGGCATTGAAATTGAAAACAGCTTTGATGCAGACGTTCATGATAATGTCGCGACCCGCAATACGGGCGGCGTTCTGGTGTTCGACCTACCCAATCTGCCGCAAATGGGTGGACATAATGTCCGGATATTCGACAATATCATCGTCAACAACATGACCCCGAATTTTGCGCCGAAGGGGAATATAGTGGCCAACGTTCCGACCGGGACGGGCGTTATGGTTATGGCGAACCGCCGGGTAGAAATCTTTGATAATGTCATTGGCGAAAACGGCACGACCAACATCATGATCGTTGGATATCGCTTTCCTTTTCAGGATGCCAAATATGACCCGTTACCGCGCGAGGTAAGCATCTGGGACAACCAACATAGCCGGGCAGGGTGGGACCCCAAATTTCGCGGCGGCGCCGAAATTGCAGCCGCCATGGGCGGAAGCTTTCCGGCGATATTCTGGGACGGCGCCGGTGGCTCCGAATATATGCCTAACATTCAGGACGACGTTGCAGCGCTATCGTTGGGACTAAAAGACGTGGCCGCTGACACTGCAATGGCGCAACCGGCACCATTGGCCCGGGCAACATCGCGGCCTGCCGGCTTGCCAGCGATTGTGCTACCCGAAGCAATGGAAGCTGCCATCCGCTAATGCGTTTTGTAGTACCGTTTATGCTGGCTTTTGCGGCGGCCGTGGCAACGTCGGCTGCGTCGGATGATCCGGCAACGGTTGCCATTGCTGGTCCGAAAAATCCGGCGACTTTATCTGCTTTTGGATTTTTCGACGGCGGCGCAGCACGGCCATCACCCCGCCTGATACCTTATGAACTGCGTACCCCGCTGTTCAGCGATTATGCCGCAAAACAACGTTTCATCTATGTGCCTGAGGGGACCCAAATTGGTGCGGATGCCGACGGAAGGCTGATCTTCCCGGTCGGTAGCGCACTGATTAAAAGCTTCGGTTATCCGGCAAAGTCTGGTGGACTGAATATCATTGAAACCCGGGTTTTGTTACATCAAGCGCAGGGCTGGGTCGCCTTGCCCTATGTGTGGCGCGCGGATGGCAAAGATGCGGATTTGCGCGTTGGCGGCACCAGGCTGCCCGTTACGTTCGCCCATGGCGGCAATGATCTGTCGGTGAATTACAGCGTGCCGAACAAGAACCAGTGCAAGCAATGCCATTCGGCGGCAGGAAATATCATGCCGATTGGCCCTATATGGCAAAATATGGCGTTTTCGCGCCCAGCGGACGCACTCGCTATCGTAAAGGCAGCGCCGACGCTTGCGCGGCTTCAGCCATATCCGAAATGGGATGACAGCCGTACGGGCTCACTGGACGACAGGGCGCGACAATATCTGAATGTGAATTGCGGCCATTGTCATGCGCCCCAAGGCTCCGCAAGCAATAGCGGCCTGTTTCTGGATGGTTCTGCGACGGGCGCTGCGGCGCTAGGCATCGGCAAAAGGCCGGTTGCGGCGGGCAGGGCAAGCGGCAATTTGGATTTCATTATCGCACCCGGTCAGCCCGACCAGTCCATTTTGATAAAGCGCATGGAAAGCACTGATCCGGGCATCGCGATGCCAGAACTTGGCCGATCAACGGTGCATGAAGAAGGCGTGGAGTTGTTGCGGCAATGGATAGCCGCGATGCCGTCCAATACTCACTGACGCATTAAGCGCTTTAACTGATACTGGCTGCCATCCCAACCTTCAAACACCGCGCCGATGCCGGGGTGGCTGACCGGACCTTGTTCACGGTCGGACAGCAAATTTTGCTGGCTGACATACGCGATATAGCTGCTTTCGGCATTTTCGGCGAACAGGTGATAAAATGGCTGATTTTTGATCGGCCGAATGGGCTCGGGGATCGATTCATACCATTCGTCGCTGTTGGCAAACACGGGATCGATGTCGAAAACGACGCCGCGAAAGTCAAAAATGCGGTGGCGGACCACATCACCGATGGAAAATGCAGCTTCAGCTTGTTCAGGAAGAGGTATTTTTGCCGTCATCTGGCTAATATCATGTTTAATGCCATGCAAATCAACCTTCAGTCTTGGCAAAGCGAAAAACATCAGTTAATGGCCCCGCTCTGTCATCGGGACGCGCCGGTTTGCCGGCAACGACCAGTCCTAATGATTTGCGGAGAGATGGCTGAGTGGTCGAAAGCACCGCACTCGAAATGCGGCGTGCCGGTGACGGTACCTAGGGTTCGAATCCCTATCTCTCCGCCAATTTATTTGGCGCTTTTTTCAGCGCTTTTGACTTAGTCACAGCATCACAAAGTCAGCAGATAGGCGATGACCTGTTCACGCGCTTTGCGGTCTTGAATGCCGTTAAAGGGCATTTTGGTGCCGGGTACGGTTTTCTTTGGATCGGTTAACCACCGGTCGAGCGTTTTGGCGTTCCACGTTAGTCCAGACGCCTTGAGCGCGGGGCTGTAGGCATATCCTGCAAGCGTACCAGCACGGCGGCCGCCGACGTCGGCTAGATTAGGGCCAAAGGCTGTCTTTCCAGCCTGCGTCGGATGGCAGCCCGCGCATACCGCAAATGCGGGTGGGCGTGCTTGCTGCGCCGTCGCCGGGTTAAATAGCGGGGTTACCGCGAACAATATGGGAAAGGCGGCAACAGCCACCGATAGCGGGAAATAGCGCACGCTTAGCCTGACCAGTGAAGTTCATAGATAGAAAAAAGGCGACGGCAGGATGACCCGCCGTCGCCTTCAATGTTGGTTATTGGAAGCGATCTGCGTCCATGACCTTTGTCCATGCCGCGATGAAATCGGCCACGAACTTTTCTTTGGCATCGTCCGAAGCATATACTTCGGCGACGGCGCGCAGCTCGGCATTCGACCCGAAAACGAGGTCTACCGGTGTTGCGGTCCACTTGGCCGCACCGGTTGCCCGGTCCTTGCCTTCATACAGGCCCGCATTTGTCGCCGACTTCGCCCAGACGGTGTCCATGGATAGCAGGTTGGTGAAGAAGTCGTTGGTCAGCGTGCCTGGCTTGCTTGTGAAAACACCGGCAGTCGAACCGCCCGCATTTGCACCCAAAACACGCATGCCGCCGACCAATACGGTCGTTTCTGCAACCGTCAGGCCAAGCAAGTCCGCCTTATCGATCAGCGCTTCGGTTGGACCAAAATAGGCGTCTGATGCAAAATAGTTACGGAAACCGTCGGCCTTTGGTTCCAGCTGGTTGAACGATTCCACATCGGTTTGGTCCTGTCCTGCATCGACTCGTCCAGCCTTGAACGGAACGATGACGTCCTGCCCAGCGGCCTTGGCAGCTTGTTCGATGGCCGCATTACCGCCAAGTACGATCAAGTCCGCGATGCTGACCTGTTGGCCGCCCTTTGCACTCTTGTTGAACGCGGCGCGGACGGTTTCAAGCTTAGCCAAAACCTTACTGACTTCGGCAGGGTCATTGACAGCCCAATCCTTCTGCGGTGCGAGGCGCAGACGGCCACCATTGGCTCCGCCACGCATATCGGTCGAGCGGAAGGTTGATGCCGATGCCCATGCAGTCCGCACGAGTTCGGCAGTCGTTAGGCCTGAAGCCAAAATGTTGGCCTTCAACTGAACGATATCCTCAGCACCGATGGTGGCATAATTGGCCTTTGGAAGCGGGTCCTGCCACTTCAAGGTTACTTTTGGTGCATCCTTGCCGAGATAACGGGCTTGCGGCCCCATGTCGCGGTGGGTGAGCTTGAACCATGCCTGCGCAAACGCGTCCGCAAACTCTTGCGGATTTTTCTGCCAACGCTTCGTAATCTTACGGAATCCGGGGTCTTCACGCAATGCAATGTCGGTTGTGAACATTATTGGCGCATGACGCACGTCAGGACGATGTGCGTCTGGAACCATGTTCGCGGCCGATGGATCGCTCGGTATCCACTGAACGGCGCCAGCAGGGCTTTTCGTCTTTACCCATTCAAAGCCGTAAAGATTGTCCAGATATTGCGTGGTGAACGCGATTGGATTGGACGTCCACGCACCTTCAAGTCCGCTGGAAATCGTATCTTCCGAATGGCCTTTGCCGCATTTGTTGGTCCAGCCCAAGCCTTGCTGTTCAATAGGCGACACGCCGGGGTCACCGGCAACGCACTCTTCTGGCTTCTTTGCGCCATGTGCCTTTCCAAAGGTGTGGCCACCCGCGATCAGCGCAGCTGTTTCGGCATCGTTCATAGCCATCGCACCAAATGCACGGCGAATGTCTTGAGCCGCGGCGAGGGGGTCAGGAACGCCGTTTGGACCTTCTGGATTGACGTAGATCAGACCCATTTGCGTTGCCGCCAATGGACCCTTCAAATTGCCCTTTGCGTCGCGACGTTGGTCCATCAGCAATTTGGTTTCAGGACCCCAAAACACGAGATCAGGCTGCCATGTGTCAACGCGACCACCCGCAAAGCCAAGGGTTTTGAAGCCCATATCTTCCATGGCCACATTGCCGGAGAGAACCATCAGGTCGCCCCATGACAGCTTACGGCCATATTTTTGCTTGATTGGCCATACCAAACGGCGCGCCTTGTCGAGGTTGACGTTATCTGGCCAAGAATTCAGCGGTTCAAAGCGCATTTCGCCGCCATCAGATCCACCACGACCGTCGCCGGTGCGATAGGTGCCGGCGCTGTGCCACGCCATGCGGATAAAGAACGGACCATAATGACCATAGTCAGATGGCCACCAAGGCTGCGATGTTTTTAGGACTTTGCGGATGTCTGCCTTGACCGCATCAAGGTCGAGCGTGGCGAATTCAGCGGCATAGTTGAAGTCGTCGCCATAAGGGTTGGCGCGCGCTTCGTTTTGGCGCAGTGCGGTCAAGTCGACCTTCTTTGGCCACCATTCCGCTTTTGGTTCAGCCGTCTCGGCATGTGCCGCAGATGCGAGGGCCACAGGTGATGTGGCGGCAAGCAACGCGACGAGGGCGATGTTGCGTATTTTCATGAATATGGTCTCCCGTTTAACTCTGGACACCCCATTGGTGTAGGGTGCAGTTACTGGCGATGTTTCGCCAAGCCCAACGAGATTGATTTGTCAGAATAATCGATTGTGTAGATGATGCCGAACGCGAGGCGGGCATTTTTGATTGTTGCTCACGCAATCTGCAGCTTGACCTTCGGAGCTTCAGCCCGCCTGAGCAGTGATGCCATTGGGCGTGAAATACGCATCTGAATTAAGGGTATCGACGGCGGTTGCGGCTTCCTGTTCCATTGCTTTAAGATAGATAAAGCGATGTTCCAAGAATTCGGCTTCGCTGACTTTTTCAAGCTGCCCACATAGCCGTGATAGCGAACGGGCGCCCATGTTGTTGCCCGAACTTTTGAACGCATGCGCGCAGAAGCGGAATTCGGAAACATCGCCGTCCGCAACGGCTTTACGCAAAGGACCCAGCGTTTGTTCGACATCTTCGACAAAGCCTTCGATCATCGTATTCACGAATGCCTGATCTCCGATAGACAGAAGATACTGGATTTGATCTTTGTCGATTGGGGCTCCAGCTGATTGCAAATCGCCCACGATGGGTGCGACTTTATGCAATGGATCGATTGGCAATGCGTGTTGAATTTGCGACCCATTCGTGTCTACGCAGCAATATTTCTCGATCGTGGTGAGAAGCATTTGCGCATCCACAGGCTTAGTGATGCGTATATCCATTCCGGCGTTTAGGCACTTCTTCTCCGTTTCTGCAGTCGTGTCGCCTGTTACGCCGATAATCGGCAGATGGTTTCGTCCGCCTTCAAGCGCACGCCATATGGAACAGGTGTCGATGCCGTTAAGTCGCGGCATGTTCAAATCGATCAGCAATATATCAATTCCACCCTTTTTCATTTCCTCAAGCGCCTCGTCGCCGTCGGTGACCATGACAACGATATGGCCCGCAGCTTCCAAAATGGCGACTAGTACGTTCCGGCTCGTCCGGTTGTCATCTGCCACCAAAACGCGTTTTGGCGCGCCGCACTTGGCCGATGGTATTTCGACGCGGTTGGTACTGCCTATAGCGGTTCGTTTGCGCAGGACATCTTGTTCAGGCGTTAGATCACCGCGCAGCTTTGCCAGAAACGATCTCATTTTGCAGCCAGCCTGAATGGTTCGGCACCATCCTTAAAAAGTCCATGGAGGCTATCGACAGAAAGCGGGCGACCCATGAGATATCCTTGGACCTCATCACAACCAGAAGCGCGTAGCAGCGTGAACTGGGCCTCTGTCTCAACGCCCTCTGCGACGACCCGCATATTCAGCGCATGGGCCAAATGGCCGATAGTGGAGATGATGGCGCGGTCCGTTGCGGACGTTTCGACCCGCGAGATGAAGGTTTGATCAATTTTTAAACGTGTGGCCGGCAGGTCTCGCAAATATTGAAGTGATGAATAGCCCGTGCCAAAATCATCGATCGAAATTTGAATGCCGCCTGCGCGCAAAGTTGCCAATTGCTCGCGCACCTTCGGGCTGTTGTCAATTAACAGCTCTTCGGTAATTTCAATCGCCAGCTTGCCGGGTGCAATGGCATATTTCGCGACCATATCGAGTATTTCGGAACACATGGCGGCATATTCAAACTGCTTCGGCGATACGTTGACGGCTATTTGTGGAAGCTCAATGCCTTCTTCGGCAAACAACGCAATCTGTTTGCACACGGCTTCAATGACCCAACTACCGATACGGCCAATTAAGCCAGAGTCATTGGCCACTTTGATAAAATCGGACGGGTACAAGCGTCCCCTGACCGGATGGTTCCAACGCAATAGACCCTCAAGGCCTACATAGTTGCCTGACGCTGTATCGACGATCGGCTGATATTCCAGGAACAACTGATCGCTGATGAGCGCGTCACGCAGGTCGCTTTCGATACCTGCGTTCAATTGCGCGATGTGATTCATGTGCGGCGAAAAGAAGCAGAAGCAATTTCGGCCAGAGGATTTGGCCTCATACATGGCAAGGTCCGCCAGACGCAGCAGTTCGTCGGGGGATGTGCCATCTTCGGGAATAAGCGCGATACCAATGCTGCCACCGATGAGCTGCTCAACCCCGCCAATCATATAGGGATCACCGATCGTTGCGAGCAGCTTGGTGCACACCGCTGCGGCTTTATTATTGTCCTCAAGATTTTGAAGAACAATGGCGAATTCGTCGCCGCCGATGCGCGCGGCAAAACCGTTGCTGTCGAGGGCGGAGGTAAGACGCTCGGCGACTTGGCGCAGCAAAACATCGCCTGTCTGGTGCCCGCGCGTGTCGTTAATGACTTTAAATCGGTCGAGGTCGAGCAGCAACAACGCCGCAACCTTGCCGCTTGCCTTGCTCTCATCGATAGCGGTGCGCATCCATTGTGCAAGCAACGTGCGATTGGGAAGGCCCGTGAGCATATCATGCAAGGCGAGATGCGTCCGGTGCTCTTCGGCGAATTTGCGCGCCGTGATATCAAGCCCGGTGGTTAGGACACCTATGATGTGGTTATCTTTGTTCCGGAGCGGTGATTTGTTGCAGTGAAAAATCAGATCAATGCCTTCACTAACAAATTTCTCTTCGAAATTAGGTAGCGAAATTCCGGTTTCCAGAATGACGTTATTCCGGCGCGTTTCGCGCTCAAGCAATTCGGGTTCCATGATGTCCGAAATGGGACGACCCACCAGTTGCTCGGGGTCGCGACCGAAAAGGGCCGCCTGATAGGAATTTAGAAACAGGAATTTACCGTTTCGGTCAGTCGCGTTGATTAAAATCGGCGTCGTGTCGATGATTTGCTCCAACATCGACTTGCCGCCTTTATCGTCGCCGTCCGTGCTATCTGCACCTGTCCGATTGGTCTCCAGCGTTTGCTTGAGCTCTTGCTGCCGATAGTGCTGGCCCAAAAGCAACAATGCCCGTTCGCGGAATTCAATGTGGGATACAGGCGATTGCAGAAAGTCGGTCGCGCCGGCATCCAGCGCTGTAATGCGGCATTCTCGGTCTTGCCGCGCTGTAATGATGATCGCAGGAATATGCGCGCCAACAGTACGTGACCTGATTTTGCTGATAAATTCCGCACCGTTCATGTCGGGCATGCGGTAGTCGACCACAAGCAGGTCTGCGGTCTCGGTCTCAAGCCATTGTAGAGCCTCAATCGCGCTGTGGAAGCACTTCGCGGAGAACTCCGGACCCATCATCGCAACATATTGCGCGTAAACGCGTAAGTTGGTCGATCTGTCGTCTACAATGACAATGCGCGCATGCATAGCACGGCGGTATCGGCATAACCTCAAGGAATGGTTAAGGTGCTGTTCGTATTTCGCGGGCTATTTCCACGTGCACCTGACCCAGCCGTTTGGATTCCGACAGTTGCCAAAAACATGCTCTGGCCTTAGCAGAGGGGCATGCACAACATGCCTCATTATGAAGAGCAATATCTATCGCTGATGCGCCGCATTTGGACCGAGGGCGCTGTTCAGCGCGATCGGACCGGCGTTGGCACCAAAGCGTTGTTTGGTGCCACTATGCGCTTCTCGCTGGCAGACGATGCTATTCCGCTGTTGACCACCAAGCGGGTGTACTGGAAAACTGCGGCGCGCGAGATGCTTTGGTTTTTGACCGGCGACACAAATATTCAGCCCTTGCTTCAACAGAATGTCAAAATCTGGTCCGACTGGCCTTTGGCGCGATATCGGCGCGAAACGGGCGAGGACATCACGCAGGATGCATTTGAACAGCGCATCGTTGAAGATGATGCCTTTGCCGCGCAATGGGGTGATTTAGGGCCGGTCTATGGCGCGCAATGGGTCAACTGGCCGCGTTATGAGGCGACCGACAACGGACTATTCCGACGCGCCGCGAAAGGCATCGATCAAGTCAGCCTGCTCGTCGAAAGTTTGAAGAATAACCCGGGTTCGCGTCGCCACATCATCGAAGGCTGGAACGTCGCTGAACTTGAACAAATGGCGCTTCCGCCGTGCCACAAAACATATCAGTTCCATGTCGCGGATAATGTATTGAGCTGCATATTGTTTCAGCGTTCGTGCGACCTGGGCCTTGGATTTGCGTTCAATGCATTTTCCGCCGCTTTGTTGACGCGGATGCTCGCTGCCGTCTGTGGGTACAAGGCCGGCGAGCTGATCTGGCAGGGGGGCGACGTGCATTTGTATCTGAACCATGCACCTTTGGTTGAAGAACAGTTGAGCCGTACACCATCTGGCAACCCAAAGCTGAAGCTTTTACGCACGCCCGAGAGCATTTTTGACTTCCGCATCGAAGATTTTGACGTGTCCGATTATCAACCGCAATCGCACATTTCTGCGCCGGTTGCGGTCTAGATGCGCATTAGGACAGCTATATTGACCTAAGCGATTGTTTGAAATATTATAACAACCGTGGATAATAAACTACCTGAGTCGTTTCGGGTAGATAACTGCGGAGATGGTGATGGTGCACGGTATCAAGGACAATCTCGCGCCGCTTCATCTGCATGTGCCGGAACCCAAGTTCCGTCCGGGCGACAAGGCTGATTTTAGTGATATCATTATCCCTGAAGTGGACGCGATAACGCGGCCCGATGAACACGCTAACCCGGCCGACATACATGCGCTTGCTTATGGTCTTGTCCGCGTTTTGGGCGATGATAATCAGGCGGTAGGTAGTTGGAACCCCGGATTAGACGCAGATACGCTACGGGCGATGCTGCGCAAAATGTTGCTATTGCGCGCCTTTGATGACCGGATGTTCCGGGCACAGCGCCAGGGCAAAACCAGTTTCTATATGAAGTCCTTCGGCGAGGAAGCGACGTCGGTTGCAACCACGATGGCGCTGCATTCGGATGACATGTGTTTTCCAAGCTATCGCCAGCAAGGTATTCTGATTACGCGGGATTATCCGCTGGTTGACATGATGAACCAGATTTATTCCAACAGTGGCGATCGTCTGAAGGGACGCCAACTGCCCATCATGTATTCCGCTAAGGATTACGGATTTTTCAGTATTTCGGGCAACCTGACCACGCAATATCCGCAGGCGGTAGGCTGGGCCATGGCGTCTGCATCGCGCGCCGATACGCGCATCTCGGCCGTTTGGTGTGGTGATGGCTCAACTGCCGAAGGTGACTTCCATAGCGCGCTGACATTTGCCGCTGTGTATAATGCGCCGGTTATCTTTCAGGTGGTGAACAACCAGTGGGCGATATCCTCATTCTCCGGTTTCGCAGGCAGTGAACGGACGACGTTCGCGGCCCGTGCCATTGGTTACGGCATCGCCGGACTGCGCGTGGACGGCAATGACGCGCTAGCCGTCTTCGCCGCCATGCAATGGGCGGCGAACCGCGCACGCACCAATGGTGGTCCAACATTGATCGAATATTTCACCTATCGCGGCGAAGGACATTCCACGTCGGATGACCCCGGTGCCTATCGTGCGGCGGAAGAATATGCATTATGGCCGCTTGGCGACCCTGTGACGCGCCTTAAGGATCATTTGATAGCGATTGGCGCGTGGAGTGACGAAAAGCATGAGGCGCTCATTCTGGAGCTGTCGGATCTCGTAAAGGCGTCCCAGAAAGAGGCGGAGCAGAACGGGATTTTAGGCCACGGCCTGCATCACCCAATGGAAACCATGTTTGAAGATGTGTTCGAAGAGATGCCTTGGCATTTGCAAGAGCAATGCGAACAGATGTTGGAAGAACAGCGCGACAAATTCGGCCCTGAATGGGAGGCGCGCTGATGACCGAGCCCGCGACCAAAACGATGAACATGATTGAGGCGATCAATAGCGCACTCGACGTGATGCTGGCGAAAGACCCGGACGTTGTTATCATGGGCGAAGACGTTGGCTATTTCGGCGGCGTATTCCGCGCGACTGCGGGGCTTCAGAAAAAGCACGGTAAAACCCGCGTTTTTGACACGCCGATCAGCGAATGTGGGATCATCGGCGTTGGCGTCGGTATGGCGGCTTATGGCCTGCGTCCGGTGCCCGAGATTCAGTTTGCCGACTATATCTACCCCGGCCTCGACCAGTTGGTCAGTGAGGCTGCGCGCATGCGCTATCGTTCCGCCAATGACTTTATCTGTCCCATGACCGTGCGTTCGCCCTTTGGCGGCGGCATATTCGGCGGTCAGACGCATAGCCAAAGCCCCGAAAGCCTGTTCACGCATGTGTGCGGGATAAAGACCGTTATTCCGGCGACGCCTTATGATGCGAAGGGCTTGCTGATAGCGGCGATCGAAGACAATGACCCAGTGGTGTTTTTTGAGCCCAAGCGGATCTATAACGGCCCGTTCAGCGGCTATTATGACCGTCCTGTTGAACCATGGTCCAAACATGACGGCAGCGCCGTTCCAGACGGCTATTATCGCATAGAGTTAGGTAAGGCAGCGGTCGTGCGGGAAGGGGAGGCTGTCACGGTGCTGACCTATGGCACTATGGTGCATGTTGTGAAAGCTGTCGTCGCCGAGCATGGCATTGACGCCGAAATCATCGACCTGCGGACATTATTGCCACTGGACATCGAAACCATTGAGGCATCGGTCAAGAAAACGGGCCGCTGTA
>JACCDH010432700.1_pt1 | contig 12620 bp, 12 predicted proteins | sample 7442481 | NCBI WGS metagenome assembly JACCDH01 (sample SAMN15323433, study PRJNA562643) | freshwater metagenome | isolation source: river surface water | place: USA:Blue River Watershed | collected 2017-08-15
CATCATCATCTGGTTCGAATTGGCCGTACCATAGAACGTGCAGGTGCCGGGCGCGTGATAGCTGGCGCTTTCGCTTTCCAGCAGGTCATCGCGGGTCGCCTTGCCCTCGGCATAGAGCTGGCGGATTTTCTGCTTTTCCTTGTTGGCCAGCCCCGTCGGCATCGGCCCGCCGGGCACGAAGATCGCCGGAAGATAACCAAAGCGCAGCGCGCCGATCACCTGGCCGGGCACGATCTTGTCGCAGATGCCCAGGATCGCCATGCCATCGAACATCGCGTGGCTCAGCGCGACTGCGGTCGACAGGGCGATCACATCGCGGCTGAACAGCGAGAGTTCCATGCCATCCTGGCCCTGGGTCACGCCATCACACATCGCCGGAACGCCGCCCGCCACCTGCATCGTCGCGCCGACTTCGCGGGCATAGAGCTTCATCGCTTCCGGATAGCGGCCATAAGGCTGATGCGCCGAAAGCATATCGTTATAGGCAGTAACGATCGCCAGGTTTGCCCCGCGCCCGCTCTTGATTGCGCCCTTGTCATCCAGCGCCGCGGCAAAGCCATGGGCCAGATTGGAACAGGACAGCGCATTGCGGTTCGGAAACCGCTCCGCCTCGCGGTCCATTAGCTCAAGATAGCGCCGACGGCTGTCGACCGATTTTTCGATGATCCGCGCGGTAACGCGCTCGATCGCGGGATGCAGGTTACTCATGCCAGTGAACTCCGTCGCGCTCGGTCAGCGCGATTGCCGCGGACGGCCCCCAGGTCCCGGCGGTGTAAGGTTTGGGGGAAACCCCGTGTTCCCCCCACGAGGCGCGAATAGCGTCGATCCAGTCCCACTGGGCCTCCACCTCATCACGGCGGACGAACAGGGTCTGATCGCCTTCGATCAGGTCAAGCAACAACCGTTCATAGGCAATCCGCTTGGTCGTGCCGGCGAAGGCATCCTGCATGCGGATGTCCAGCGGCACTTCGCGCAGGCGCAGGCCTTCGCGGTCAAGCCCCGGGACCTTGGCCATCAGCGAAAGCGTGATGTTTTCTTCCGGCTGGATGCCGATGACCAGCCGGTTGGGTTCGCTGCGGGCGCCCTTTCCGGCAAAGATCGAGTGCGGCACCCGGCGGAACTGGACCACGATCTCGGTCCGCCGGGTTGGCAGGCGCTTGCCGGTGCGCAGGTAGAACGGCACGCCCTTCCAGCGCCAGTTATCAAGGTGGGCCTTGATCGCCACAAAGGTCTCGGTGTCCGAATCCTTGCCGAGTTCCTCATCATAGCCCGGCACGGCCCCGCCGCCGATCGCACCGGCGCGGTATTGACCGGTGACGGTTTCATCCGGTCCGACCAGGCGGAGCGAACGCAGCACCTTGACCTTTTCATCGCGCACGGCGGTGGCATCAAAGCTGCTGGGCGGCTCCATCGCCACCAGCGCGAGCAGCTGAAGCATGTGGTTCTGGACCATGTCGCGCAGCGCGCCCGAGCCATCGTAATATCCAACCCGCGATTCCAGCCCGACCGTTTCGGCAACGGTGATCTGGACATGGTCGATATGCGCCGCATTCCACAGCGGCTCGAACAGAATATTGGCAAAGCGCAGGGCCAGCAGGTTCTGGACCGTTTCCTTGCCAAGGTAGTGGTCGATCCGGAAAATCTGCTCTTCGCTGAAAGCGCTGGCGACTGCATCGTTGATCTGACGGCTGGTTTCCAAATCGGTGCCCAGCGGCTTTTCCAGGCCGATCCGCGCCTTGTCGCTGGCCAGACCCGAGGCGGCCAGGCCGGCAATGGTCGGCTCGAACAGGGCGGGTGCGGTTGAAAGGAAGATCGCGAGGCCTTCATCAACCGGGCCGACCTTATCGGCCAGGGCGGCATAGCCGCTCTGGTCGGTTGCATCGAGCGGCTGGTAATGCAGGCGATTGAGGAAGGTGCCCATTCCGCCCCGGCGCTCTGCCGGCAGGAACTTTTCAAGCGCTTCGCGCGCAAAGTTGCGATAGCTGGCATCGTCCATGTCCTGACGGGCCGTGCCGATGATCCGGAGATCCTCGGCCACCAGCTTGTCGGCGTGGAGCGCGCAGAGCGAGGGGAGCAGCATCCGCTGCGCCAGATCCCCGGTCGCGCCGAACAGCAGCAGGCTATCCGATCCGCGGTTCATGGTTCTGCGCCTCCCCTTGGGTCACGAAATTGCGTCAAACACAGCGCCTGATACCGGATTCGGTCCCCGACGGCGAGTTTGGCGTAGTCAGCATGCTGCCCCGCGGCAACCCGCCCAGCGACGGGAAAACGTATGCAGCGGCCCCGCCGCCCACGGCCAGGCGGCCTTGGCCGCGCGCCAGAGCGTCTTGTGCCGAAATCCCCGCGCCCGCAGCGCGCCGAATAGGGATTCTGCCGTAGCCCCATTGCAAACGCGCCTTGGGGTTTATCGGCTAGGCCAGCGTCTGGATGCCTCAAAAAATCCGGAGCCGTAAATGCCCGCGCAATCACGCCCATCCCGGCCTTGCCGTCAGTCGGCACCCCGTGTCATGGACCGAAAGGCCCAGCCATGACGATCCGCGTCCTTGTCGTTGACGATTCCGCGACCATGCGGGCGATCCTGATGTCGCGGCTGAGCAACGAGCCGGACATTTCCGTTGTCAGCACCGCAGCCAACGCCGCCGAGGCCCGCGAACTGATCAAGCGTCTTGATCCGGATGTCGTGACGCTCGACATCGAAATGCCCGGAATGAACGGCCTCGATTTCCTCGAGAAGCTGATGCAGCTGCGGCCAACTCCGGTGATCGTCGTATCCGGCTCAACCGAGGCTGGAAACAGCGTAACCGCCCGCGCGCTCGCCCTGGGCGCGGTCCATTGCTATGCCAAGTGCGACCGCTCGGGCGGGCTACCGCTGAATGACAACGGCCGGCTGGCCAACCTGATCCGGGAAGCCGCTCAGGTCCGCTTTGGCGGACGCGCCGCCATTGCCGCCAGCCCCGCCGCCGGCTCGACGATCGATGCCAGCAAGGCCAAGGTCATCGCGATCGGAGCTTCGACCGGCGGTGTGGAGGCGCTGCAGGTGCTGCTGCGCAATTTCGGCCCCGACTGTCCGCCGACGCTGGTAGTCCAGCATGTCCATGCCCGCTTTGCGCCAGCCATCGCCCAGACGCTTGACCAGGTCAGCAAGGCCCGCGTGCAACTGGCCGAACCCGACCTGCCGCTGCGCACCGGGCATGTCTACTTGGCTCCGGGCGATCGCCACCTTCTGCTGGGCGGCACCAACCAGCTCCATACCAAGCTCCGCACCGGCGAACTGATTTCAGGCCATCGCCCCAGCGTTGATGCCCTGTTCCATTCGGTCGCCAAGGTTGCCGGGGCCCATGCTGTGGGCGTGCTGCTGACCGGAATGGGCGCCGACGGCGCGAATGGCCTGCTGGCGATGGCCCGGGCCGGTGCTCCGACCATTGCCCAGGACGAGGCATCCTGCACCGTCTTCGGCATGCCCCGCGCGGCGATCGAACTGGGCGCGGCCCAGGCCGTCCTGCCCTTGCAGCGGATCGCCAGCCAACTGCTGCGCGGGCGCCAAACCAGCCAGGCGGCGTGATGGACTTGTTTGGAGGTGGTGAGCCCTGCTGGGTTCGAACCAGCGACCTACTGATTAAAAGTCAGTTGCTCTACCGACTGAGCTAAGGGCCCCTGCCGTGCTTGCGGACGGGAGGCGCTCACCTAGGGATCGGGCGCGGGCGGGTCAAGCGGGCCTTGAGCTGACGGAGCGAAAGTCCGCTCAAGGGATCGCGCCAGAGCGGTGCGATCGCCTGCGCCGGGGCCAGCACGAAATCGCGGGTGCGGAATGCTGCATGCGGAACGGTCAGGCCGGGCGAAGACCAGGCCCCGCCGCTCCACAGCACCAGGTCAAGATCCAGTACGCGCGATGACCAACGCTGCCCGCCGCTGCGGCGGCCGAAGTCTTGTTCGATGGTCTTGAGCAGGCCAAGCAGCGCATCTGGAGCCAGATCGCATGCGACCAGCACGGCACCATTCGCATAGCGGCGCAGCGAAGGGCCAAGCGGGGCGCTGGCCAACACGGGTGACGCCCCCTCGATATGCAGGCCGGCGTCGGACAAAGCCTGAAGTGCCGCGCGCAGCACTTGCGGCGGCCGGCCATGGCGGTGGTGGCGCTTGTTCGATCCCAGCGCGATCAGATAGCGCTGGCGCAAGGGTCAGATATCCTGCGCAATCCGGCCGTACAGCTGCGGGCGGCGATCGCGGAAAAAGCCCATGCCGGCGCGGTGCTTGGCCGCGCGGGTCAAATCCAGCCGGTGAACCAGCACGCCGGTGTCATCCGCGCCGAATTCCTGGACCAGATCGCCCCATTCGTCTGAAATGAACGAATGGCCGTAAAACCGCTGGCCATCCTCGGTTCCGATGCGGTTGGCCGCGACCACCGGCATGCAATTCGACACGGCATGCCCCTGCATCGCGCGGCGCCACATCCGGCTGGTATCGAGATCGGCGTCATAGGGCTCGCTGCCGATCGCGGTGGGATAGAGCAGCACTTCGGCGCCCAGCAGCGCCATCACGCGGGCCGTTTCCGGGTACCACTGATCCCAGCAGATGCCGAGGCCAAGCTTGTGGCCGAAGGCGTTCCACACTTTGAACCCGTCATTGCCGGGGCGGAAGTAGTACTTCTCTTCATAGCCAGGGCCATCGGGAATGTGGCTCTTGCGGTAAGTGCCCTGGATCGCGCCATCGGGATCGATCCAGGCCATGGTGTTGTAATAGTGGTGCCCATCGCGTTCAAAAAAGCTGGTCGGGATCGCGACCTTCAACCTGGCCGCCAGCGCCTGCATCGCCGCGACCGAAGGATGCTCCGCAGTCGGGCGGGCCAGGGCGAACAGCGCCTCGTCCTCTTCCTTGCAGAAATAGGGGCCGGAAAAGAGCTCGGGCGGGAGGATCACCTGCGCACCCCGCCCAGCCGCCGCCTCAACCAGCGCGGCGACCGCGGCGATATTTTCGGCCTCGTCGGATGAACCGAGCGGCAATTGCAGGGCGGCGACAGTAAGCATGCTCATGCCGCCGCCCCTAGCACCACCAGCGCTTGCGGAAAAGCAGCGCCGATAACATCGCGCGCTTGCGGAAAAGCAGCGCCGATAACTACACCCGCTTGCGGAAAAGCAGGATCATCCGGTCGCTCTCGCCGATGGCCTGGAGCCGGGCCTTGTCCGCTTCCGTGGCGCCGCGCAGCATCGGCGGCAGGGTCCAGACCCCGCCTTCCCAGTTGGCCGGATCCCGCTTGTTGGCGTTCGCCTCGCTCCGCCCGACAAAGGTGAAGCCGTTGATCTCCATGAACTTGATCACGTCAGCTTCGCGCAGGTAGCCCTTGCTGCCATCGGCATAACTGAACGGCGCGTCGGGCTTGGCGCGGTGCTGTTCGATCCCGATCATGCCATCGGGCTTGAGCAGGTCACGCATGGCCTTGATCTCGCGGTCGGCGATGTTCCAGCGCAGCAGGTTGTGCATCATCCGCATCACCAGGATCCGGTCAAAGGTGCCCTTTTCGCTGTCCGGGATCTTTTCGAGCGTCATGGCGCTGAACCGGTCTGCCGGCAGGCCCGATGCGGCCGCCACATCGGCCGGATACTTGGCCGCCCCATCGCGAATGCCCTGCTGGGTCTTTTCGTTGAACGCGCCGGAGGTGGGATCGAAATAGAGCCCGACCAACTTGCCCCGGGGTCCAAGATAGAGTCCGAGCAGGCGCGAATACCATTCGCCACCGGGCGCGTATTCGCCCACCTTCATGTCAGGCGCGACCTGGAAGAATTCGAGCGTTTCGGCCGGACGGCGATATTGATCGCGGGCGCGGTCCTTGTCACGCAGCGGGCTGGCGACTGCGGCAGCGATATCGGCCTTGGCCGACCTGGCCAGGGGCGGGGCCGATTGGGCCACGGCGGTGGCCGCGGGAATGGCCAGGGCAAGGGCGGAAAGCAGCAAGGCAGCACGGCGCATGAGGGGAAACTCCACTCCTAGGGGATAATGCGCGCAAGGTAGGGGCCTAAGGCCAGATGACAAGGCGGTCCTTCGTTCCTATCTCCGCGCCAACAGAGAAAGGGATCGATCCATGGCTGAGGCAATTTTCGCAGGCGGATGTTTCTGGTGCACCGAAGCGGTGTTCCGCTCGATCACGGGAGTTTCCGCCGTCGAGAGCGGCTACATCGGCGGAACCATGCCGCACCCAACCTACAAGGCCGTCTGCACGGGCGAGACCGGCCACGCCGAGGCAATCAAGCTGACATTCGATCCCGCCGTTGTGTCCTTTGCCGACCTGCTCGACATCCACATGGGCACCCACGATCCGACGCAGCTCAATCGTCAGGGCAATGACATCGGCACCCAGTATCGCACCGCGCTGTTCCCGCTGGACGACGAACAGCGCGCCGAATGCGAAGCCGGAATTGCGCGCTGGAACGCCGGCCATCCGGGGGAACAGGCCGTAACCACGATCGAAGGCCCGGCGGAGTGGTATCCGGCTGAGGACTATCATCAGGAATACTGGCAGGGCGAAGGCCAGCGGAACCCCTATTGCCTGGCCGTGATCCCGCCCAAGCTGGCCAAGCTGCAAAAGGGCTTTGCCGAAAAGCTGAAAGGCTAAGCGCGCCAGCGGGCGATGAAGAACCCGTCAATCCCGCCCGCTTCGGCCAGCATGCCCGGATCGGTGCGCAGCCAGCCTTCGCCGGTCGGCACCAGGCCGCCGGGCAATTCACTGCCGAGGATGGGATCGGGTGTCAGCGCAACGCTGACCGCCTGATCCTCGCCCTCTTCGCGCTCCAGCGAGCAGGTGGCGTAGACCAGTTGCCCGCCCGGCTTGACCCAGCGCTGCGCGCGTTCCAGCAGGCCTGCCTGTAATTCAGCCAGTTCCGCGATCTGGCGCGGGCCGATGCGGTGGAGCACGTCCGGGTGGCGGCGGCAGGTGCCGGTTGCCGTGCAGGGTGCATCCAGCAACACGGCATCGAACTGCGCCTCTGGCTCCCATTGCAGGGCATCGGCCTGAACCAGCGTTGCGGCCAGCCCTGTCCGGTTCAGGTTTTCCTGCATCCGTTGTAACCGCTTGGCACCGGCATCAAGCGCGGTCACGGCCCAGCCCGCCGCCGCCAGCTGCATAGTCTTGCCCCCTGGCGCAGCACAAAGATCAAGCACCTGGCGCCCATTGCCCGATCCCAGCAGCCGCGCCGGCAGGCTGGCGGCGAGGTCCTGCACCCACCAGGCCCCGTCCTTGAACCCTGCAAGGTGTTCCACCGCCGTACCGCGTGCCAGCCGGACATGGCCCGGCATCAGGCTGGTGCCGCCCAGCCGCTCGGCCCATTCAGCGGTTGCGCCGTGATCGCGCAGCGACAGGTCAAGCGGCGGCGGCACGACCAGGCCGCTGGCCACGGCCAGTGCCCGTTCGCCCCAGCGATCTTGCACCGGTCCGGGCAGCGTGGGCACTGCCGGCAGGCAAACCTCGCGCTTGACCAGCGTTGAGTACACGCCGTGGGCCAGCCGGCGGGGCCCGCCCGCCAGCAGCGGCAAGCCAGTGGCAATCACGGCATGTGGCGGGGTTTCCAGCCGCAGCCAGCCGGCCAGCATCAGCCGCAACGCCATGCGCGGCTTGGCATCGTCCGGCAGGATCTGGCGGGTGGCGCTATCGATCAGCGCGTCGAGATCGACCAGCCAGCGCAGCGCCTCTCCGGCGAGGGCGCGGGCGAGAGCCCGATCGGCATCGCCACGGATGCCTTGAAGGGCGGGCTGCGCCGCCTGATCGAGCGTTTCGCCCCGGCGCAACACCGCATCGAGCAACTTGAGCGCAGCCTTGCGCGCGGGGAGGCCGGGAATATCCATTGCTGCAGCCCCTAGACGTAGCCGCCTGCAATAGCCAGATAGGGGACATGACCAAGCGTGCCACCCAGCGTCCTCAGCCCTTCGCCAAGCCAGCGCACTGGAGCGACGCCCCCGCGCCCAAGCCCCAGGCCGCCAAGCCGGGAGAAGACCCGGCCGGCCTCTCCCCAACCCGCTATGGCGATTGGGAGCGGAACGGGATTGCGATCGACTTCTGACTATCGGACGCGCCGCGCCGATTTCTGAAATCGGCAACCTGCCGCAAACCGCCGTCCGCAAGCCGCCGCAAACTTGCGCTTAAGCTTCGCGCGCCTACATAGGTTCGACGAAAGGATGCGATACGCATGAACGACGACCAGCCGAGCGGTAATCCCTGGATCAAGACCATGCTGGTGTGGGGCGGAATTTTCCTTGCCCTGCTGCTGGTGGTCACCATGCTGGGTTCACGCGGAGACGCGACCGGGCCGCAGATCGGCTATTCCGACTTCCGCGGGCGCGTGTCCGAAGGATCGATCGAAAGCGTCCAGATCAGCGAAGCCAAGATCGTCGGCAAGTACAAGAACGGCGGGACTTTTTCGACCGTTCCCGTGCCCAACGATCCCACCTTGCAGCCGCTGTTGCAGGAAAACGGCGTGAAGTATGAAGGCAAGGCGGCCGAGGAAGGCAACCTGCTGGTCTATATCCTGGTCCAGACCCTGCCCTTCCTGCTAATCCTGGGCATTGCCTTTTTCGCGCTGCGCCAGGTCCAGAAGGGCGGCGGCGGCGGGGCGATGGGCTTCGGCAAGTCCAAGGCCAAGCTGCTGACCGAGCGCCAGGGCCGCGTTACGTTTGACGATGTTGCGGGGATCGACGAAGCGCGCGAGGAACTGCAGGAAATCGTCGAATTCCTGCGCGATCCGCAGCGCTTTTCCAAGCTGGGCGGGCAGATTCCCAAGGGCGCACTGCTGGTCGGTTCGCCCGGTACCGGCAAGACCCTGCTGGCCCGTGCGATCGCGGGCGAGGCGGGCGTGCCGTTCTTCACCATTTCGGGTTCGGACTTTGTCGAAATGTTTGTCGGCGTTGGCGCCAGCCGCGTGCGCGACATGTTTGAACAGGCCAAGAAAAATGCCCCCTGCATCGTCTTTATTGACGAAATTGACGCCGTTGGCCGTCATCGCGGCCATGGCATGGGCAACTCCAACGACGAACGCGAGCAGACGCTGAACCAGTTGCTGGTCGAGATGGACGGGTTTGAGGCCAACGAAGGCATCATCATCATCGCCGCGACCAACCGTCCGGACGTGCTTGACCCGGCGCTGCTGCGGCCAGGCCGGTTTGACCGCCAGGTCGTGGTGCCGGTGCCCGATGTCGATGGGCGCGAGCAGATCCTGGCCGTCCACATGAAGAAGGTGCCGCTGGCCCCAGACGTCAATCCGCGCACCATTGCGCGCGGCACCCCGGGCTTCTCGGGTGCGGACCTGGCCAACCTGGTCAACGAAGCCGCGCTGCTGGCCGCGCGCCGCAACAAGCGGCTGGTGGCCATGCAGGAATTCGAAGACGCCAAGGACAAGGTCATGATGGGCGCAGAGCGCCGCTCGATGGTGATGACCGAGGACGAAAAGCGGATGACCGCCTATCACGAGGCCGGCCACGCCATCGTCTCGGTCAAGGAGCCGGCCAGCGACCCGATCCACAAGGCCACGATCATCCCGCGCGGCCGGGCACTGGGTATGGTGATGCGCCTGCCGGAACGTGACAGCTATTCCTATCATCGTGACAAGATGCACGCGAACCTCTCGGTCGCGATGGGCGGCCGCGTGGCGGAAGAACTGATCTTCGGGCATGACAAGGTAAGCTCGGGCGCAAGCTCCGACATCCAATATGCTACCGGGTTGGCCCGCAGCATGGTTACCAAGTGGGGCATGTCGGACAAGCTTGGCCCGCTGCAATACGAGGACCAATACGAAGGCTATCTGGGCATGGGCGGTTCGCAGCGCACGTTTGCCTCGAACGAGACCAACAAGCTGATCGACAGCGAAATCAAGGGACTGGTTGAAGGCGCGCACAAGCGTGCGACCGATATCCTCAAGACCAATGAGGACAAGCTTCACCTGCTGGCCAATGCCCTGCTGGAATACGAAACGTTGACCGGCGACGAGATCAACCAGCTGATGGACACCGGCAAGCTGGACCGGCCCGATCGGCCAAGCGGCCCCACCGCACCGGCACCGATCAAGGGTTCGGCCATTCCCAAGGCGGGCAAGCGCTTTTCAGGTGGCGACACGGCTGCCCAGGGCGCCTGATCCTTTGCGCGCTGGTGGCGGTGACTAGACCGCCACCAGCAGCGTCATGATCGTGGCGAACAGCCCCAGCACCAGCACGGCAAACAGCGCAAGAAACCAGGTGCGCCACCAGGAGCCAAAACGGCTCAGCGCATAGGCATCGCGCAGCTGCCGATACATGTGGAACGGTGCGTAGAAAAACAGCGCGCCCACTACCAGGCCCGCCCCGCCCCAAACTGTCAGCAAGCTGATTGCCGCCAACAGCAACAGCATGAAGCTGAGCGAATAGGTCACGAAAACGGTGTGATCATAAAGGTGGAAACGGCGGCTGAACGGGAACAGCAGCCACAGGAACGGCACCGACAGCGGGATCATCAGCCACGAATATTTATAGGCGCTGTTCTGCAGCTTGTAGATCGTCAGCTCCGGATTTTCGCGCGCGTGCTGCCAGGCGCGGTTGATCGCGGCGACGGCCGTCTTTTCGGCCCCCGTATCGGCCAAGGCGATCTGTGCGGGCAATTGGCCGCCCTTGGCCGTGCGGATCATGGCTACCGCGCTGCGGGCGTTTTCAACCTCGCCTTCCAAGCGGGCCACATCACCGCCCTTGCCGGACCGCGCATCGGCCAGCCGCTGTTCGGCCAGGCGTAGGCCTTTCACGGCTTCGCTCTCGGCCTCGCTCATGCCCTGCGCGAAGCCCTTGCTGTCTCCCTGGTTGTTGAAGGCGATCGGGCTGCCCAGCATATTGAACACGGCAAAGGTCAGGAAGACCACGAACAGGAACAGCGCGATCGGACTGACATAGCTGGCCCGTCGCCCCTCAACATATTCGCGGGTCAGCTGGCCCGGCCGCCAGGCCAGCAACGGCAGCGTCCGCCAGATCTTTCCTTCAAAGTGAAACACGCCGTGCAGCAGATCATGGAAGAACGCGCTCAGCGTCTTGTGAACATGCGCCGCCTGCCCGCACTGATGGCAGTGACGGCCGACAAGCGCCGTGCCGCAGTTCAGGCAGGCACTTTCATGGGTGTGGCCGGGATCCCGCCCCTCGCCATGGCTGGACTCAGCCACGCGCGCGGCCAGGGCGCCTTGGGCAACCTCGCCGATAAAGTCCGTGCCGCTCACCGGTTTCTCCCCACTCCAGGTGCGTTCATGATCTTGTCAGATTGATACGGTCAAGTCATCCACCGCAAAACCTTTCGGGAGACTTCGATGCGCCGCCTTATCCTGCTTGTCCTGCTGATCGCCGCACCGGCCGCCGCCGCCGCCACGGGCGACATGTCGGTCGCCGCCTTCCTCTCGAAAGCCGATGCGCTGAAAGCCAAGGGGTTCATGGCGCTCGGCTCGTCCGACATCAAGCTGCTGCGCGACGAGGGACAGGCCGCCGGCATGGCCTATGGCGCAAGGCTCCAGCAGGAACGCGCCGCGGGCAAGCCCAGCTCATGCCCGCCAAAGGGCGCGCGCCCTTCATCCAACGCCGTACTGGATCACCTGCGGACCTATCCCGCAGCCAAACGCGCCAGCATCTCGATGAAGGCGGCCATGGCGGATTACTTCATCAAGAATTATCCCTGCCGCTGAGCGTCCAAAAGCGAACGGCCCGCCTCCCCATGGGGAAGCGGGCCGCTTGCATTGCGACACGAGCAGCCAAAATCAGCCGTCGTAATCGCCGCCGATCGAGGTGTTGCGCACCGGCGCGGCTGCGGTGATCCGCAGCGCTTCGGCCGACTGGCTGAGCGAGCCGATTTCATCAACCTCGTCATCGTCTTCCGGCAGGACCCGCTGCAGCGAATTGATCACGGTTTCCTTGAGCAGTTCCGGACGGACAGTCTGCTCTGCGATTTCGCGCAGGGCGACGACGGGGTTCTTGTCCCGGTCGCGGTCGATGGTCAGTTCGGCGCCGCCCGAGATTTCGCGAGCGCGCTGGGCTGCCATCAGCACCAGGTCGAAACGGTTCGGGATCTTGTCGACGCAATCTTCAACAGTAACGCGCGCCATTGGGCACTCCAGTTCATGAAATCCGGGAAAGGCCGACTGTTACCTGCCCGGTGATTCGCAAGTCAAGAAAAAAACGTATAAATAACTGTATTTAAAAGACTATTCGTAAGTCTCGAAACCGCGCGAATCGGGCGCCAGATTGCCGAACTTGGTGAACTCGCTCTGGAAGTGCAGATAGACATTGCCGGTCGAACCGTGCCGCTGCTTGGCAATGATCACCGTTGCCTTGTTCACCACCTCAAGATGGCGCTGCATCCAGGCATCGTATTTGGCGATGGCATCGGGCGGGCTGGTTTCGGACGGTTCATCCGGCTTGGCCGCGTTGTGATAATATTCCTCGCGGAAGATGAACCACACCATGTCCGCGTCCTGCTCGATCGAGCCGGATTCGCGCAAATCGGCCAGCTGCGGGCGCTTGTCCTCGCGGCTTTCCACCGCACGGCTCAGCTGTGACAGCGCGATGACCGGGACTTCCATTTCCTTCGCCAGGGTCTTCAGGCCGCGGCTGATTTCCGAAATTTCGTTGACGCGGTTGTC
>JACCDH011208803.1_pt1 | contig 12620 bp, 7 predicted proteins | sample 7442481 | NCBI WGS metagenome assembly JACCDH01 (sample SAMN15323433, study PRJNA562643) | freshwater metagenome | isolation source: river surface water | place: USA:Blue River Watershed | collected 2017-08-15
GCCCGCGAGCTCTCTTTCCTCTGCGCCGGGCTGGTGTCCCGGCTGCCGGCGGATGACACGCCCGAGTCGCGGCGCTGGCGCCGGCTGTGGCGGCTGGCGGCGGCCTTCTTCGAGGCCCAGGCCCTCGACCCTTCGCTCACCGACCTGCCGGCCAAGCGCAGCGCCTCCCGGCTGCTGGTGGCCTACGCCCAGCAGGCCTCGGCCTCGCTCGCGGATATCGAGGCGCTGGCCCACGACCTGCTCTATGCCTGCGCCGCCACCGGCCCGGTCGACGCCGGGAAGGCGCCCTGCCTCGCCGCCCTGCGGGAAGCCTGCGGCCTGGCCGACGCACCCGCGCTGGACCATCAGTCCGCGCCGTTTGGCCGCTATGACCCGGCGGTATTGGCCCTCGCCCGCAAGCGCCTGGCCGCCGCCCGCGAGGGCTGGGCCGCGCTCTCTGGCGGCGAGGTGCTGCAGCTGCGCGCCACCGTCGACCACCTCGCCTCGGTGGCCGAGGTGCTGCCGCGGCTGCACGAGCCGCTCACGCCACTGGCCCAGGCCTTGTCGTCCGTCGCCGAGCAGCTCGCCGCGCTGGCGGACCCGCCGGCCGCGCCGCTGGCGATGGAGGTGGCCACCGCCATCCTGTTCCTCGAGGCCCTGTGCCAGGACTTCGATCCGCATGACGCCTCGCAGGGCGAGCGCGCGCAGCGCCTGGCGGCCCGCCTCGGCCGGGTGCAGCGCGGCGCCGCGCCCGAGCCGCTGGAGCCCTGGGTCGAGGGCCTGTTCCGACAGGCCAGCGACCGGCAGACCCTGGGCAGCGTGGTCGACGAGCTGCGCGCCAGCCTGGGCGAGCTGGAGAAGGACCTGGACGCCTTCTTCCGCCAACGCGCCGACCGCGCGCCGCTGCAGGCGGCGCCGGGGCGGCTCTCGCAGATGCGCGGTGTGCTCTCCGTCCTCGGCCTGGACCAGGCGGCGCGCGCGGTGCTGCGCATGCGCGACCAGGTGCAGCTCTTGTGGGCCGAGCCCGAGGGGCCGCAAGCGGCGGCCCTGGTCGAGGCGCTGGGCCAGAACCTGGGCGCGCTGGGCTTCCTCATCGACATGCTGCACTACCAGCCGCATCTGGCCCGCGAGCTCTTCGTCTTCGACGAGGCCTCCGGCGAGCTGCGGCCGGTGATGGGGCGGGCGGCGCCTCTGGCGCCCTCCCTGCTGTCGCCGGCTTCTGGGGCGTCCGGCTTGGGTGGTACGGAAGGTCTCGCTGCCCTGGCGCAGGTCCCGCTGGCCGATCCCTTCCTTGTCGACGCCGCGGATCCCGGGGCGCAGCCGGCCCTGGACTTCGTTCTGGACGCCGAGGCCGACGCCTTGGCCGGTCATGCGCCCGAGCCGGTACCTCCGTCGCAGCCGCCGACGCCCGAGCCACCGGGTCCCGACCTGCCCCCTGTGCCCCCCATGCCGCCAGCCCGCGAGCCGGGGCCGCCACCCGTGCCGGTGGAGGAGCCTGAGCCCGCATCTGGGCCTGCGCTGGAAGCCGTGCCGATGCCTGCGCCGATGCCCGCGCCGATGCCCGCGCCGATGCCCGGTCTGGCACAGGCCCTGGATGGGGTCCTTCCCCCGGTCACCGCGGTCATCGAGCCGGTCGTCGAGCCGGTTGGCGCGGCCGGTGGGGTCGGCCCATTCGACGGCAGCGATGGCGGCGACGCCGAGCTCCGCGCCATCTTCCTCGAGGAGGCGCACGAGGTCCTCGCCAGCGGCCGCGAGGCCCTCGCGGCGCTCTCCCAGTCGCCCGGTGACCTCGCCACCCTGGCCGCCTTGCGCCGGTGCTTCCACACGCTCAAGGGCAGCGCCCGCATGGTCGGCCTCGAGGAATTCGGCGCCGCCGCCTGGTCCCTCGAGCAGTTGCTCAATGCCTGGCTGGCCGAGGCGCGCGCGGCCGACCCGGCGCTGTGCGAGGTGGCGGGGCAGGCCCTGGACGCCCTGGCCCGCTGGGTCCGCGACCTCGCCGCGCTGGGCGAGGGGGATGCGGCGGCCCTGGGCTGGCGCGCCTCCGACGTCACCGGGCCGGTCGAGGCCCTGCGCGCGCGGAGCCAGTCCCGCCCCGAGCCCGCTGCGGGTACGGTCGAAGCGGTGGAGGAAATCCGTGAGGTCGGTCCCCTGCGTATTCCGGCGGGCCTCTTCAACGTCTACCTGCAGGAGGCCGACGAAGATTCGCTGCGCCTGCAGGAGGGGCTGTCGGCCTGGTCCCTCGCGCCGGCCCTGCCGCCTTCGCCCGAGCTCGAGCTGCTGGCGCATTCCCTCGCCGGCAGCTCGGCGACCGTCGGTTTTGCCGGCCTGGCCGACATCGCCCGCCAGCTCGAGCTGGTCTTGCAGCGCCAGCCGCATCGCGCGGTGATGGCCGTGGCGATGGACGCGGGGCACCTGGAAGGCCCGGCGCCGACCGCCGATCTCGCCGACGCCGCTGCCTTGCTGGTCGCCGCCGGCGAGCACGTCCGCCAGCTGCTGCACCAGTTCGCCGCCGGCTTCCTGCGCGAACCGGATGCGGGCTTGCTGGAGCGCCTGCGCCAGCTGGCGAGCCATGAGCCGGCGCAGGCTGTGGACATCGACCTCGGCCAGCTGCAGGACGGCGAGCCCGACCCGATGGTGTTCTCGCTGTTCGAGGAGGAGGCGCTGGAGCTTCTGCCGCGCCTGGACGCCGCGGTGCGTGCATGGGCCGAGCGCCCGGCCGACGCGTCACCGCATGCCGAGGTCCTGCGCCTGCTGCACACCTTCAAGGGCGGCGCGCGGCTCGCGGGCTCGCGGGGGCTGGGGGAGCTCGCCCATGCGCTCGAGTCCGAGGCCGAGGCGCTGCCATCGCCCTCCGATCCCGGTCGCGGTGAGGCGGTGACGGCCCTGTGCCACCGCATCGACCAGCTGCAATCGGCCTTCGAGGCGCTGCGGCTGCGGCAGTCGCCGCCCTCGACATCGGCCCGGGCCGCGGCCGGCATGACGAGCGCGCAGGCGCCTGGGCGTGATGTCCTGGACCGCGGCGCAGGGCTGCCGGCCGGACTCGCCACGCCTTTCCCGGAATCTGCGCACTCGCCCCAGCAGGCTGCGGGATCGATGGCTACCACCGCTGGCGTGGACGCCATGCGGGCGATGAGTCCGCAGGTCCCCGAACAGGCCGCCGATCTTCCCGCCCGCCCCGTCGCCGAGGCAGGTACCTCGTCCTTGATCGAGCTGCCGTCCTCCGGCGCGGGCATGCCGACTGCGTCCCCGTCCTCCGGCGTCGTCCGGGTGCGCGCCCAGCTGCTCGACCGGCTGATGAACCAGGCGGGCGAGGTGATGATCACCGGCGCACGGCTCGAGTCCGCGCTCGGCGGCATGCGTGAAGGCCTGCAGGACCTCTCGTCCAGCGTGGAGCGCCTGCGCCACCAGCTGCGCGAGGCCGAGATCCAGGCCGAGACCCAGATGCAGTCGCGCGCGCCGCAGGGTCCGGCCGCGGCCGGCTTCGACCCGCTGGAGCTCGACCGCTTCACCCGCATGCAGGAGCTCACCCGCAGCATGGCCGAGTCGGTCAACGACATCGCCGCCCTGCAGCGCCAGCTGGCCCGCGCGGTCGACGCCGGCGAGGACGATCTCTCCGCCCAGTCCCGCCAGACGCGTGACCTGCAGCGCGAGCTGCTGCGCACACGCATGCTGGAGTTCGGCTCCATCGCCGAGCGCCTGCGCCGTGTGGTGCGGCAGGCCGCGCAGGACTGCGGCAAGGAGGCCCGGCTCGAGATCGAGGGCGAGTCCCTGGAGATCGACCGCGGCATGCTCGACCGGATGACGCCGGTCTTCGAGCACCTGCTGCGCAACGCGGTGGCCCACGGCATCGAAGCCGCGGTCGCCCGGCGGCGGGCGGGCAAGCCGGCCGCCGGCCTGCTGCGCATCCGCGTCGAGCAGGCAGGCAACGACATCGCCCTGCGCTTCGAGGACGACGGTGCGGGCCTGGACCTGGCGCGCATCGCCGACAAGGCGCGTCGGCTCGGCCTGCAGGACCCCAGCGCCGAACTTTCGCCGCAGGCCGCCGCCGACCTGATCTTCCGCCCCGGCTTCTCGACCGCCTCCAGCGTCTCCGAGCTCGCCGGCCGCGGCGTCGGCCTGGACGTGGTCCGCGCCGAGGTGCAGGCCCTGGGCGGCCGCATCGAGGTCGAGAGCCAGCCGGGCCACGGCTGCTGTTTCCGCTTGCTGCTGCCCCTGACCACCGCGGTCACCCATGTGGTGCTGATGCGTTGCGGCACCCTGCGTTTCGGCGTGCCGGCCAGCCTGGTCGAAACCGTGCTGCGCAGCGAGCCCCAGGTCCTGGCCGAGGCGCAGGCCCGCGGCCACTGGCGGGTGGAGAGCCCGGGGGAGGGCGGGGTGAACGTGCCCTTCTTCTGGGGCGGCGCCTTGTTGCGCGCCTCGCGCGCCAGCCAGGAGTCTGCGGGTCGCGCGGTGCCGGTGGCCCTGCTGCAGAGCGCGGCCCAGCGCCTGGCGCTGCAGGTCGACGAGGTGCTGGGGCACCGCGAGGTGGTGGTCAAGCACCTCGGCCCCCAGCTGGCCCGGCTCCCGGGCCTGGCGGGCATGACGGTGCTGGCCTCGGGCGAGGTGGTGCTGATCTACAACCCGGTGGCGCTGGCGGCCATCTACGGCGAACGGGCCCGGCAGTTCGCGGCCGGAGAGGGTGGGTCCGGCGCGGAGGCGGGCAGCGCTCTGCCTGCCAGCGGCGACAGGGTCTCGGCCGAGGCAGGAGAGACGGCAAGTGATCGCGCCACGCAGCCGCCCCTGATCCTGGTGGTGGACGACTCGCTCACCGTGCGCCGCGTCACCCAGCGCCTGCTGCAGCGCGAGGGCTACCGGGTCGCGCTGGCTGCCGACGGGCTGCAGGCGCTCGAGCGTCTGGCGCAGGAGGCGCCGGCCCTGGTGCTGTCCGACATCGAGATGCCTCGCATGGACGGGTTCGAGCTGGCCCGCCACCTGCGGGGTGACCCGCGCTGGTCGGGCCTGCCTCTGGTGTTCATCACCTCACGCACCGCGCCCAAGCACCGCGAGCATGCCGAGTCCCTCGGCGTGGATCACTACCTGGGCAAGCCCTATGCGGAGGACGAGCTGCTCGCGTTGTGCCGGCGGTATGCGCTGTCGGTGCAGGCCGGGCAGGCTGGGCAAGCCGGGCAAGCCGGGCAAGGGGCGTCGGCCGCGCCGTGAAGCGGCCCTGGCGACACCGCCGCCCCCGCCCATCGGTTCCGGCCTTCAGGCCGACGCCGCAGGCTTCTTCACCACCGCATAGCGCTGCAGCGTCTTCTCCCGCGCCTCGTCGTGGGCGACGACGGGCATCGGGTAGTCCTTGCCCAGCACGAGGCCGGAGGCGGCCAGCTCCAGCGGCGAGGCCTCCCAGGGCGCATGCACCGCCTGCGCCGGCAGGCTCGCCAGCTGGGGCAGGTAGCGCAGGATGAACTTGGCCTCGGGGTCGAACTTCCGGCTCTGGCTCACCGGGTTGAAGATGCGGAAGTAGGGCTGCGCGTCGCAGCCCGAGGAACTGGCCCACTGCCAGCCGCCGTTGTTGGCGGACAGGTCGAAGTCGTTCAGGTGCAGCGCGAAGTAGCGCTCGCCCCAGCGCCAGTCCAGGCCCAGGTCCTTGGTGAGGAAGCTGGCCACCACCATGCGCAGGCGGTTGTGCATGTAGCCGGTCTGATTGAGCTGCAGCATCGCCGCGTCCACCAGCGGGTAGCCGGTGCGGCCCTCGCACCAGGCCTCGAACAGCGCCTGCGCGTGCTTGCCGTGCTCCCAGCGGATGTGGTCGTACTCGGGCCGGAAGCTGTGGCTCTTGCCCTCGGCGTCGACCACATGCGGGAAGTTGGCCAGCACCTGGAAGTAGAAGTCGCGCCAGATCAGTTCGCTGAGCCAGGTCTGGGCGCCGGCGTCTCCCTGCAGCATCCGTGCATGGGCCTCGCGCGCCAGCTCGCGGACCGAGATGGTGCCGAAGCGCAGGTGCACGCTCAGGTAGCTGGGGCCGCGTTTGGCCGGGAAGTCCCGCGCCTCCTGGTAGTGGGCGAGGTGGGGCAGGAAGGTCTCGAACAGCTGGCGCGCGCCCCGCAGGCCCACCGGCAGAGGCAGCGTGGACAGGTTGGTCTTCTCGAAGCCGATCTCCGCCAGCGCCGGCACCGGCTGGCGCCAGGTGGCCGGCCGGGGCGACAGGGCCCCCGCATGCCGCTCCACCGGGTAGGCGCGCAGGTAGAAGCCGTCGCCGGCCGCCTGCAGCTTGGCCAGCCAGGCGTTCTTGTAGGGGGTGAAGACCGCGTAGGGCTTGCCCGCCTGCGTGAGCACTTCCTCGCGCTCGAAGATGCACTGGTCCTTGGCGGTGTGCAGGGCGATGCCCCGTTCGGCCAGGGCGCCGCGCACCGCGGCGTCGCGGGCGATGGCCTGCGGCTCGTAGTCGTGGTTGGCAAAGACCGACTGCACGCCCAGGGCCTGGGCCAGCTTCGGAATTTCGTCGGCCGCCACCGCGTGGCGCACGATCAGGCCGGCGTGGTCGGCGTCGGCGACGCCGGCCGACCGGGCCAGGTCCCGCAGGGCCTCGTCCAGTTGCGCCAGGGATTCGCGGATGAACTCCACCCGCCGGTCCTGACGGGGCAGGGCGTCGAGGATGGCCTTGTCGAAGACGAAGACCGCGTGCAACTGGCGGCAGGCGCGCAGGGCGTGGTAAAGGGCGGCGTTGTCCTGGGTGCGCAGGTCGCGGCGGAACCACATCAGGCCGGCGGCGTACTGCTTGTCCTGCGGGGGCGGTGTCATGGGCCCGGAGTATCGGCCAAGCCGCGCCGGGCGGCCGGCCTGGGGCCATTCGGCGGGCCATGGCCGACCCTCCGCCTTCCCGGCCGCTCCCGGCTGCGTAAAATCGGGGGCATGTCCGCCGATGCCGCCCCGATCAACCTCACGCATCACTTCCTGATCGCGATGCCCGGGCTGCAGGACCCCTCCTTCTCCCGCAGCGTGGTCTACCTGTGCGAGCACAGCGCCCGCGGCGCCCTGGGCCTGATGATCAACAAGCCCAGCGACATCCGGCTCAAGCAATTGTTCGACAAGGTCGACCTGCCCCTGCAGCGCGAGGACCTGGTCGACGCCCCGGTGTTCCAGGGCGGCCCGGTCTCCACCGAGCGTGGCTTCGTGCTCCATGAGGCGGTCTTCGCCGGCGAGGACCGGCCCGAGGACAGCGTCTACGCCTCCACCATGACCATTCCCGGCGGCCTCGAAATGACCACCTCCAAGGACGTGCTCGAGGCCCTGTCCACCGGCGCCGGCCCCCGCAAGGTGCTGATCTCCCTGGGCTATGCCAGCTGGGGCGAGGGCCAGCTCGAGTCCGAGATCGCCGAGAACAGCTGGCTCACCGTCGGCGCCGACAAGGCCGTCATCTTCGACACGCCGGTCGAACAGCGCTACGACAAGGCGCTGTCCCTGCTGGGCCTGCAGGCCTGGATGCTGTCTTCCGAGGCGGGCCACGCGTGAGCGACTCCCTCGCGTCCGCCGTCCCTGCCTCGTTCCAGTCCTTTCTTTCCTTCGATTTCGGGGCCAGGCGCACCGGCGTGGCCTCGGGCAACCGCCTGATGGAAGCGGCCACGCCCCTGCGCACCATCGTCGCCGAGGCCAAGGACGACCGCCTCGCGCAGGCCGAGGCCCGGGTGCGCGAGTGGCGGCCCGACGCCCTGGTGGTGGGCGTGCCGTTCCACCCCGACGGCGCGCCCCACGACAATACCGCCCGCGCCCGCAAGTTCGCCCGCCAGCTGCGCGAGCGATGCAAGCTGCCGGTGTACGAGGTCGATGAGCGATACAGCACCACCGAGGCCCTGGCCGGTGGCGCGCGGGATGCCGATGCGGCCGCGGCCTGCATCATCCTGGAGCAGTTTCTGAGGAGTTTGAAATGAACATGGCCAAGAGCGGCGCCCTGGTGCTGGACGCCGAGGCGCTCTATGCCGAACTGCGCCGCGCGGTGCAGCCGCTGGTCGCCGGCGGCGCGCGCCTGGTGGGCGTCACCTCCGGCGGCGCCTGGCTGGCCGATCGCCTGCACCAGGACCTGGGCCTGGCGGGCAAGCCGGGCGTGATTTCTTCGGTCATGCACCGCGACGACTTTTCCCGTAGGGGCCTGGCCAGCGGCGGTGCGCAGACCCAGCTGCCTTTCGACGTCGAGGGCGCGGACATCCTGCTGCTCGACGACGTGCTCTACACCGGCCGCACCATCCGCGCGGTGCTCAATGAGCTGTTTGACTACGGCCGCCCGGCCCGCGTGCAGCTGGCCGTGCTGGTCGACCGCGGCGGCCGCGAGCTGCCGGTGGCCGCCGACATCGCCTGCGCCCGCGTCGCCCTGCCGGCCGGCCAGTCCCTGGCCCTGGCGCGTGACGTCGCCGGCGCCTTCAGTTTCCAGGTGGAGGGGGCCTGATCCATGCTATCCAAGCGCAATCCGCAACTCAATAAGAACGGTGAGCTGATTCACCTGCTCTCGACCGAGGGCCTCTCGCGCAACATCCTCACCCACATCCTCGACACCGCGTCGAGCTTCGTGAGCGTGAGCGACCGAGAGGTCAAGAAAGTGCCGCTCCTGCGAGGCAAGAGCGTCTTCAACCTGTTCTTCGAGAACAGCACCCGCACCCGCACCACCTTCGAGATCGCCGCCAAGCGCCTGTCGGCCGACGTGATCAACCTGGACATCGCCCGGTCCTCCGCGGCCAAGGGCGAGTCGCTGCTGGACACCATTGCCAACCTCTCGGCGATGGCGGCCGACATCTTCGTGGTGCGCCACAGCGAGTCAGGCGCGCCCTACCTGATCGCGCAGCACGTCGCCCCGCATGTGCACGTGGTCAACGCCGGCGACGGCCGGCACGCGCACCCGACCCAGGGCCTGCTGGACATGTACACCATCCGGCACTACAAGAAGGACTTCACCAACCTCACCGTCGCCATCGTCGGCGACGTGCTGCACTCGCGCGTGGCCCGCTCGGACATCCACGCGCTCACCACCCTGGGCTGCCCCGAGGTGCGGGTGGTCGGCCCCAAGACCCTGGTGCCCGGCGACATGCGCGAAATGGGCGTGCGCGTCTTCCACGACCTCGAGGAAGGCATCCGCGGCTGCGACGTGGTGATCATGCTGCGCCTGCAGAACGAGCGCATGTCCGGCGCGCTGCTGCCGTCCTCGCAGGAATACTTCAAGAGCTTCGGCCTCACCCCCGAGAAGCTGCAACTGGCCAAGCCCGACGCCATCGTCATGCACCCCGGCCCGATCAACCGCGGCGTCGAGATCGACTCCGCAGTGGTCGACGGCGCGCAGAGCGTGATCCTGCCGCAGGTCACCTTCGGCATCGCAGTGCGCATGGCGGTCATGAGCATCGTGGCCGGCAACGAGGCATAAGACGGGCGACGGAGCACACGACATGAAGATCCTGATCAAGAACGGCCGCGTCATCGACCCCGCCAGCGGCCTCGACGCCTCCAACGACATCGCGATCGCCGCCGGCCGCATCGTCTCGATGCGCGGCGCGCCGGCCGGCTTCACCCCCAACAAGACCCTCGACGCCACCGGCTGCATCGTCGCGCCCGGCCTCGTCGACCTGTCGGCCCGCCTGCGAGAGCCGGGCCATGAGCATGAAGGCATGCTCGAGAGCGAAATGGCCGCGGCCGCCGCCGGCGGCGTGACCAGCCTGGTCTGCCCGCCCGACACCGACCCGGTGCTCGACGAGCCCGGCCTGGTCGAGATGCTGCGCATGCGCGCCGAGAAGCTGCACGGCTCCCGCGTCTTCCCCCTGGGCGCGCTGACCCGCGGCCTCAAGGGCGAGGTGCTCACCGAGATGGCCGAACTCACCGAGGCCGGCTGCGTCGGTTTCAGCCACGCCGACGTCGCCCTGGGCAACACCCAGGTGCTGCAGCGCGCGCTGCAATATGCCGCCACCTTCGGCCACACCGTCTGGCTGCGCCCGCAGGACATGCACCTGGGCCGCGGCGTCGCCGCCAGCGGCCCGCTGGCGACACGCCTGGGCCTGGCCGGCGTGCCGGTGGCCGCCGAGACCATCGCCCTCTTCACCATCTTCGAGCTGATGAAGTCCACCGGCGCCCGCGTGCACCTGTGCCGCCTCTCCAGCGCCGCCGGCGTGCAGCTGGTGCGCGAGGCCAAGGCCGCGGGCCTGCCGGTCACCTGCGACGTGAGCATCAACTCGCTGCACCTGACCGACACCGACATCGGCTACTTCGACGCGCGCCTGCGCCTGTCGCCGCCGGTGCGCCAGCAGCGTGACCGCGACGCGCTGCGCGAGGCCCTGGCCGACGGCACCCTCGACGCCCTGGTCTCCGACCACACCCCGGTGGACAACGACGCCAAGACCCTTCCCTTCGCCGAGGCCGAGCCCGGCGCAACCGGCCTGGAGCTGCTGCTGTCCCTGGCCTCTCAGTGGGGCCAGCAAAGCGGCGTGGGCCTGGCCCGCGCCCTGGCGGTGGTCACCAGCGAACCGGCCCGGGTGCTGGGCAACGCGCTGGGAACCTTGCAGGCCAGCTGCGGCCAGCTGGTCGAGGGCGGCGTCGCCGACGTGGTCGTGTTCGACCCGCAGGCCCACTGGCAGGTCGAGGCGGGTGGCCTGCGCAGCCAGGGCAAGCACACGCCCTTCTCGGGCTACGAGCTGCCGGCGCGGGTGCGTTGCACCCTGGTGGGCGGCCAGCTGGCCTACGAGGCGGCGTGAGCAGCCTGCGCGCCCTCTGGCGCACCGGGCGCGTGCTCGCGCAGGTGGCCCGGGGCTGGTGGACCATCGTCTTCCTCTTTCCCGGGCTCCCGCAGCCGGCGCGCGAGCGGCATGTGAGCGACTGGGCCATCGGCATGCTGCGCGCGATGGGCATCACCCTCGAGGTGCGCGGCGTGCCGGCCGCTTCGGGGCCGGTGCTCCTGGCCTCCAACCACATCTCCTGGCTCGACATCCTGGTGCTGCACGCGGCGCGCTTCTGCCGCTTTGTCTCCAAGGCCGAGGTCCATCACTGGCCGGTGATCGGCCGCCTGGCCACTGGCGCCGGCACGCTCTACATCGAGCGCGCCTCGCGCCGCGACGCGATGCGGGTGGTGCACAAGATGGCCGAGAGCCTGCGCGCCGGCGAGGTGGTCGCGGTCTTCCCCGAAGGCACCACCGGCGACGGCCGCGAGCTCCTGCCCTTCCACGCCAACCTGCTGCAGGCGGCGGTGAGCACCGGCGCGCCGGTGCAGCCCGTCGCGCTGAGCTTCCTCGAGGCGGCCAGCCGCGAAGCCTGCTTCTCGCCCTGCTACGTGGATGAGGACACCCTGGTGGGCTCGGTCTGGCGCACCCTGGGTGGCCCGCCCCTGGTGGCCGTGGTGCACTTCGGCGCGCCCGAGACCTGCGACGGGCGTGACCGACGTGCCTGGGCCGCGGACCTGCATGCGCGGGTGCAGGGCTTGCGCAGCAGCGCATCCGTTTAAAGCTCGTCCGTCGAGCCGTCTGCCAACTTTTCCGCACCTTGCCTAGGCGCGGTCTTTCTGGGCATTGACTGGGGATGCACCACCTCTGGGCTCTCGTTACCCACGGCGACGGCCGCCGAATTGCAGGCGGCTCCATCCACTGGGAGGGACGTGATGCCGCCAAGGACAGAGACAGTTCGGAGAGTGAAGCAGGTGGTCCAGCCTGCGCAGCAACAAGGGGTGGGCGCGCAAACGCCCGACCACAAGGCGGGAGGAGCGCCCAGTCCTGCCCCCGGCGGCGCCCCGGCTGCCGCTCACCCCGAGGGACAGGTTGCCGCGCGCCATCCGCAGACGCCCGCCACCGAAGCGCAGGACGCGCGCGGTCCCCAGGCCTTCGTATCGCCCGAGCCTGGCGCAGCGCAGGCTGCCGCGGCGGCGGCCGGCCAGGCCCGGTCGGCCGCCGCTTCCCCTGACGTGAGCCGCGCCGCGGCCGCCGGTGTGCCGCCCCAGGCTTCGCCGACCCACGCACAGCTGGTGCCTGCAGGCACCGGGCCGGCCCCCACGCCGCTGCAGACGCCGCTGCGGGCCTTGTCGGAACTGCACGCCTCACCCTCCGCGGCCCTCTCGGCCTCGCCGGGCTGGACACCTCATCCCGAAGGAGGCCTCGCCCCCAAGGAGTCGAAGTCAGCGCCTCTGGCGACGGAGGTTGCGAGCAGAACGCCGGACGCGCGGCTCTACCGCGCCATGCGTTTCACCCGATTGGAGGACGATGAGCAGTCCGCATCGCCGGCGGGTCCTTCTTTCCGTCACGCGCAGTCCCCGGCGGGTGTGGGTGAATCGGTCACTGTCGAGGCCCTGCTGCCTCGGCGGGTCATCCTCGCCCCCCCGCCGCCCGAGTGGTGGCCGTACCTGGCGGCCCAGTTCCCCTGGCTGGCAGGCGGCGCGCCTCCTGCCAGTACGCCGGCTGCACGCGGGCCTTCCCCGGCCTCCGCTTCTTCCTCATCCTCTTCATCGTCGTCTTCCTCTTCATCCGCTGCGGCTGTTCCGCTGGAACCCGCCCCGGCGCCTGTGCAGGCTGCCCCGCCCCCTGCGCGCGGGCTCGACGGCGGCCGGGCCGACGACAAGGTGGGCCAGGCCCGGGCGACCTTCGATGCCGCCCTTCGCTGGCGTGCCCTTCGTGACATGCCGATGGGAGGGCGGCTCCGGGAGGCGC
>JACCDH010199308.1_pt1 | contig 12619 bp, 9 predicted proteins | sample 7442481 | NCBI WGS metagenome assembly JACCDH01 (sample SAMN15323433, study PRJNA562643) | freshwater metagenome | isolation source: river surface water | place: USA:Blue River Watershed | collected 2017-08-15
ATGCAACCATAACTTATTTTATTTTATATACTTGAAGATAAGAAAAAATTTCTGTAAGCCAAATCTCTACGTTAGGAATTGAATTACCTAATTTATCTTCATTGTAAAGCTTTAAGAAATGTAACTTATCTAATTTATTAGGTTCATTAGTTAATATTTGTTCTATTTCTTCTAAGCTATTTTCAGGCATATCTGGATTTGATAAATCCATTAATTGTTGATTTATTAGAAGTTGTTTTTCAAAGTTAACTATATCACCAAATAATCCATGATCATTAATTTTTTCTTTAGATTTCTCTAACATACTTTCTAAAGTAACATCTAAATCAGATTCTAATTCTGGGAATAATTTGAATAACTTTTTAGGGCCTAATCCTCTAACACCAGGAACATTATCAGAGTCATCTCCCATTAATATTTTTTTATTAATAAAATTCTTAGGATATAAACCATATTCTTCTTTTACTAATTTAGGTGTGTAGAATTTTTTCTTAATAGGAGAATATATAGTGACTTTATCTGTTACTAACTGCATAAAATCTTGATCAGCAGACATAATGTATACTTCATCATTCATTTCTTTAGTTATATATCCTATAACATCATCTGCTTCTACTTTATCTATAGATAATAAATCAACAGGTAAACATCTTAGGTATTCTACTAAACGTAATAATTGATTTTCAATTGAAGCTGCTTCATCTTCTTTACCATCAAAACCATCCCAATTAGTTATACGCTGAAGTTTTCTATGAGCCTTATACTCTGGGTATAAATTCTTTTTGTTAGTTGTACTGCCTGTGCCATCAAATACTAAAATAACTCTAGTTGGTTTAATGTGTCTAATAGCAAAACCAATTGATTTTAAGAACCCAGTGAGCCCACCAATGTGGGCTCCACTTGGATTCATATGATTGATCATGGCAAAGCTCCTTAAAAAGGTATTCATTGAGTCTATAAGAAGAACCTTACTGTTTAGATGCAGGGGTTCTTCTTTAGTATTCTTTATATTATCTAGAATGTGTTTAAACGTTTTGTTCATCGTCATTGTCTATCTCAATCATTGGTGAAATTTTACTACTCTCTTCCCATTCACTGTTATCCTCAGTCACATGAATATCTTCAAGTTTAACATCACTACCAAACCATTCATGAGCATGAGCTGCTTTATAAGCTTTCTCATCATCTTTCTCATCTGGTATGAATCCATGAGGTGTAACAATTACTGTTGAGGTAGTAGCTATACCACAATCAGCGTGAATTTTATCAATTGCTATTTTAGTACGTTTAGCAAACTCTACTTTTTTACCCTTATGTTGAGCATGAATCTTACTTGTACCACTATTTGTCACATTACCAAATGTAATAACTAATGATGCATCCCAATACATTGTATTACCACCTTTATTAGTCATACGAGGCTGACTCATAGGGGTTAAAGCTGGTTGAACACCTGTTTTATTAATAACAAAAAATGTATTAGTGAATTGATATGATTCCTTACGTGATAAAGGTATCTTTTGATTAATAAAGTTACCAAACTGAGTAGCCATTGCACCTGCATTCCACATCGGATTATTTTTTCCTTGTTCAATACTCATATCACATGGTATAGAACCTACTGAATCCCATAAGAACAATAAGTCATAAGGTAAATTACCCTTCTTTTGTTCGTCTAAAATATCAGCCATAAATGCTGATACATCTTCAATTGAATTTAAAGTTGATCTATCAACATATAAAAAGAAACCTTTGTAATTTAATACTTCTCCTGTTGTTTCATCAGGTACTGCTTCACATTGGAATCCCATTTTAGCAGCGTGAGCAAAGTCCCATTTCATTTCGGTGATGATGAATACAGGTAATATACCCATCTTTTGAGCAGCTACAGCTGTTTCAATCAATAGAGTAGTTTTACCTGTATCTGATCCACCTCTTGCAATAGTAATATGTCCCATAGGTACACCTGGAATTGATAACGCATCCTGTACTGCTGGAGAAAATGGAATCCACTTTTGTGTTTTAAAGTTAGAAGATGCTTCTAGCTTTTTAGTTTTCTTGAATTTATCAAGATCAAATGTACCTTTAATTGCTTGAGATACACTTGCATTTACACTCTTAGCGGATTTTGCCATATTATAATTGGTTTTTTAAACTGTGAACTACTTGTCTGAATAAATAGTCTTTAGCTTTTTGTTGTAAAGGTAAAGCTTCAAATGGTACAATACATGGATGAGTTTTTGCTTCAACATCTTTCTCTTTACCAAATACCCAACCACTTTCTTCTTTTTCCTTTAACCAGCTATTATGACTAGCTTCAGGACCAGCATCTAAATTTTCTAAATGAAACTTAACTCCATTTATTGCTGATGTTTTTTGCCATTCAGGAGCTTCCTCCCATGGTAATTGTGAGTTATCATCAAAAGCAGTACAATATGCTCTGTTGATTTCATGGCACACTTGTGCGATTTGTTCTACTGTCATTTGTTTATTTATTAAATAGTTCATCAAATTCATCTTCATCAAACCCTTTTTTCTTTGTATTAAGGGTGTAATTAGTTTTAGGTGCTTCTTGTACTGGTACTGATGGTACATCAGCTACTTCTTCAGTTGCTTCTTCAGTACTGTCTTCACTTGGTTCTAACCATTCCATTAACATGTTTTTCATCTCATCAAATTCATACTTCTTATATAAAGAAAGTACATCTGGTTGTTCTGAAATCCATTTTTTAATCACCTCATTATCATCTGATAATGCTGATGTTTTTGGTTTAATACGGATAGATGATTTGTTAAATTTAGTACCTGTAACTTCAGGTCCAACTGTGTCGACTGTTAAGTCTCTACCATCCATAATGTCTGTGTAATCACCGATATCATCATCTTCAGCGATACCTAATAATTCAAGATACATTTCCTTACCAAATTGCCACATGCGAACACCTTTTTCTTCTTCGCTACGTACAACTACAGGAACAAATACTCTCATTTTAGGTTCAATCTTTTTAGCTAATGACCAATTTTCTTTGTCACTAGTCTTACGTAATTGTTGAGCAAATTCAACAATTGGATCCTTTTCACCAAAGTTAGTTAATGACAACATGGTCTTGTTTCCAATACCATAATGGAACATTACTTCTTTAAATGGATTTGATTTGTTGAATTTAGACGGAACAATACGAATTACTGATTTGCCTACTGGTGGTACCCAGAAATTTTTAGCGCGGTCATCATTTTTAGCACCGCCCTTGCCTTTGTTTTGCAACGATTGCATACGTTGTTTGATAGCTTGTAAATCCATAACTAATTATTGTTTTTAAAATATATACAGTAAATATAGCATCAAAGATGCTGAAGGCCAAACTTAGAGATTAATTATCTTATAGATAGTTGTCTCTAATGTTCTTAATTGATCAAAACCCTGTGTTAATAGAATAGTGTTTTTATAATCATTCCATTCTACTTTATAACTAGGATCAGCATAACCATTGTTCAATGATTTAATTAAAGCGTTTAAAGCATTAATTGTGTATAATGTGTTTGATTCTTTCTTACGATGCAATAAGATAGTATTAGGTAATATTGTAGTTGTACTTAAATTACCTGGATCAATGTTGTAGGTGCATATATACTCATCGCTATCTTTTGATTCTAATATGAATATTTTATCATATAGAATGTTGTAACGACTTGTTATAACCTCTAATGTTGCATCTATGTCTTCCTTCTTTGAGAAGGTTGCGAATAACTTGTTTGCCAATTCTTGTATTGTTAAATTCCAGTACATAAATATGTTATTTTTTTATTAAAGCGCCATAGTTTTCACCTACACTCATACGTGTTGGAAATCCATCTAACTCTAATTCTTGTTTAATTTTTGGTAATAATGTTTTAATATCTTCCTTAGCCACGTCCAACAGAATTGAATCGTATGTATATAATACTATTTTAGTTTTCTTACCATCTAATAGATTTAGTACACGTTCTAATGTTGTTGTATTATAATATGTTTCATATGCCTGGATTAAGTAACTTAATATTTTATTTTTATTAGGATTTTCAATTCTAACTTTATATATATTAGTACCCCATGGTAATTTCAATCTATTTGTTTTTTTAAATTCCTCCCATTGTTCATCTAACCATTCACTTAATTTAGCAAAAAATGGGAACCACGCGTATTCATCTCTTATACCCCCATATAAATTTTGAAACATTATTTCTTTAGGTACTTCATCATATGGTTCACCTTCAAATTCATATCCAATTGCTTTACCAATGATGCGGGGATGATAAGCACTATAATCAAATTCAACAAATATATAATTATTTGGCTCAAATGATTCACGCGCTACACCTTTAGGTAAAGCGGCGAAATTAACGCCATTAAAGGCGTTTGACGGGCGAGAAGTTAAATTATATAGATTATATTGAGTAAAAACTGTATTCCCGTAAATCGAATTATCTTTCCAATTAGTTTCGAAATGTTTATTAAATTTACGTGGATCAATTCCTATACCATTTTTTTCAATCTGATAGAATACATTAGTAAAACTATAATTTAGAAATAAATTATTTGGTAACCATTTAGTGAATGTTCCTTTTTCCTTTATTTTAGCATATATATTTTCCCATTTCTCATAATGTTTAGGAATTGGTATGAGTGTGTTTAACTCATTTATATAATACTTTCCATGATTAAAATCAGTATGTACTTGAGTATCAAATTGTGATTCATCTATATAACCATGAAAATTAACATCTACTAAATTAATACCTGGAAGGAAATATAAATGGAATTTTTTATCTAATACATAGACTATATCAATATTAGTGATAAATTCTTTAACTGTTTCCCAATCTAATTTAAATGCTTCACTATGATCTATAGATAGTATATAACCCTTATTTCCATCATTGTAATATACTAAACATGGTTTAGTTAATGATGGATGCTTATTATCATTTGTAGTGATAATATTGATAAAACACTTATCATGCTCGGGTTTACCTAGATACTCTAGTTGTTCTTTTGTTTCTATAATGTAAAACATAACCTTAATTATGCCTTAAATATATAATAAAATTTTTAGGTTAACAAGCTTTAACTATCAAAATTAAACACACGGACAGTTATCATTTGATATATCAGCAAAGAATATAGCTGAACCATAATAAGTGTTAATATAGTCTTGCGTCACATTAGTATCTACTTTTTCACAACAAACATAATTTATTGTAGCATGGAAAGTATTAAATGTATTAAAGAACACATAGTAGTAATTTAATCCACCACATTCTATATAAACATCATATGTAGTCGCTGCTGGTGAAGAAGATGGTGACGGATCAGGAGATGGCGCTGGAGAAGGATCTGGTGATGGTGTCACACTAGGTGTTGGTGTTGGCGTTACACTTGGAGTTCTAGATGGTGTGTTGCTTGGTGTTGGTGAAGGTGTAGCATCAGGACAGTTAGATAATTGATTCCATGGCTGTCCTGGATTATTATGAGATATGTAAGCTCCAATTTGTTGAGCTATTAATGTACCTCCACTATTGTATAATCTTAAATCAAAAGTAGCAGTTTCAGATCCACTATCTTCATAGTAAGCTAAATAACCTCCTGCACCTGATCCATCAAGTAAACTTACTGAAGCATTACCTCCAGTTTGAGTTAATGTTATATAACTACCTATTGGAGCTCTAGATGTGTTAATAGCATATTTCACTCCACAATAAGCATTGTCATTACAGTTACCTTGTAATCTACAAGTTGCTGTTGAAGCTAAAGCTATAGTAGCTGGGGTAGAAGGTGATGGTGTAATTGTGATACTTGGAGTCACACTAACGCTTATACTAGGGGTAACTGTTGGAGTAACTGTTGGAGTGACACTTGGTGTTCTACTAATACTAGGTGTAATAGAAGGTGTTACACTTGGAGTCACACTATTACTAACACTTATACTAGGTGTCACTGTTGGTGTGATAGTAGGAGTAATGCTTGGTGTAGCACTAATACTTGGTGTAACTGAAGGTGTAATACTTGGAGTCACACTATTGCTCACACTTATAGATGGAGTAACAGTTGGAGTTATTGTTGGAGTGATACTTGGTGTAGCACTAATACTTGGTGTTACTGTTGGAGTAATAGTTGGAGTAACACTAGTACTAGGTGTTACTGTTGGTGTTAATGATGGAGTTACACTATTACTCACACTAATACTTGGAGTAACTGTTGGTGAAACTGTTGGGGTGATACTAACAGAAGGTGTTATACTTGGAGTAGTACTAACACTTGGAGATGGTGACACACATAATCCACTATTATAAACATAAGCGTCACCTGCACTTCCACTAACAACTAAATATGAACCTGGTGTTAATGAAGCTCCTGTGATGTAATAAGTATCACCTGTACCTCCTACTAAAGCTTGAATTTCAGCCATTGTCCATTTATCATTTCCTCCAGGTACTTGATATAAGTACTCTCCTACTTCTAATGGTTGATCAGCATCATATAATAATATTGATGTGTGTGGACCAAAACAAGCATTATAAGATGATATAGAAATATTATAGTATTCTCCATCTAATGGATTTGATGGAGATGGTGTCACAGTTACTGAAGGTGTCACACTAACACTTATACTAGGAGTAACTGTTGGAGTCACACTAGGTGTAGCAGTTTCAGATGGTGTTATACTTGGTGTCACACTAGGTGTCACACTGTTACTTACACTAATTGAAGGAGTAACTGTTGGAGTTATTGTTGGAGTGATTGTAACTGAAGGTGTCACACTAACACTTATACTAGGAGTTACTGTTGGAGTAACACTTGGTGTAGATGTTTCTGATGGAGTGATACTTGGTGTTGCTGTTTCAGATGGAGTGATACTAGGTGTTGAACTTATACTAACACTAGGTGTTACAGTAGGTGTGATTGTTGGAGTCACACTTGGTGTTGCTGTTTCAGATGGTGTCACACTAACACTTATAGATGGAGTCACACTAGGTGTAGCACTTACACTTATACTAGGTGTCACAGTCGCTGTGACACTAGGAGTAGCTGTGATAGATGGAGTAACACTTATACTGATTGAAGGTGTCACACTAGGTGTAACACTCACACTTATACTAGGTGTTACAGTTGGAGTAATACTTGGTGTGACACTCACGCTTATACTAGGTGTCACAGTCGCTGTGACACTAGGAGTAGCTGTGATAGATGGAGTAACACTTATACTAACTGAAGGTGTTGTTGTTGGAGTAATACTTGGTGTAGCTGATATACTTTTAGAAGGAGTCACTGTTGGGGTGACACTTATACTTGGAGTATTTGTTGGGGTGACAGAAGGTGTAGGTGGTGATGAAACACTCATATCTATATTCTCTCTAATAACCCCATAATCAGTTATATATAAAGATTTATATTTAGGAGATAAAGTATCAACAGATGTTATTTTAGCAAATTGTAAAGGATCAGTTAATGTTAAATCAATATCATTTATATTTCTTTTACCATTTTGAATTGAACGTAAATTAGTATCTTTAATACCTGCTTCAATTCTTATATTTTTATTGTATATATCATTTAAAGGACCTACTAGTTTCCATATTAAAGCAGCTGTATTATATGAAATAAGAGATACATTATCATTAGTTAATTCATTATAATTTTCTTTATTTAATTCAACAGTAGTCTTAGAAGTTTTTAATTGAGCAAAATAACGAGTGAAATATCCTCTATTATAATCCTCAGAAGTGGGTTGAATAAAATCTCCAGTGTATAATTTAGTATCTAATAAACCATCAAATTTTGAAGTGAAACCATAAGAATCAACATTATTTTTTAAAATATAATCAGTGTCAATAGGATTATTATTAGCTACACGAGTTAATCTTAAAGAATTAGATGTGTGAGTTTCTCCTGTCCAATATCTATTATCTTTATCTTTATGGTAATATCCTGAATAAGGAGATAGAGAGCTAGCTATTACAAAATTATTATTTTGATCATAGCCAGTTTCTATTATATATGATTCAGGTATATACATTATTTAACTAACGATTCTTTAACAATTTTAGTTGGTTTTTCTAAATTAATAGCGGCGAATGTACCTGATTTAAAGTTAGGATCACCTAAAGCAGGTCCACTATAAATACTAAAATTAGGATTGTATTGTGAAGCATTAATAGCTAAGTTATAAAATAAAGTCCATAATATATTAAATGAATCTAAAGGCATAACATAATTGTCTGTGAATGATCCATTTTTATTTGTTATTCTAGTGTTAGCACTCACACTAACATGATTAACAGTTGTATACCATGGTTCAAGACCTTGTTTAGCAGTTCCTAAAGCTGATATTTCAATTTTAATAGGTAAAGCAGGAGCATTATTAGCGTTTAAAGCATAAGAAAGGAAAGTAGATTCAAATGCTCCTTTTAAGTTACTTTCTTTTGTACTTCCTCTTCTTACAGCATCAGCATTACCGATAATATCATTTAATAATATTTTATTAATATCACTATATAATGTAGCTGATGTACCTCCACCTGAAGGTGTTATAAATTCATCATAGGTAGCTGGATAGTTAGGAGCACCCTTTGCTTTTCCATATGTATACCATGTTCTAAGGTATGACTCAATATCACTTTCAGTTGATGGTAAATAATCTAAAATGAATTTCATTTTTTCAGCATCTTTTTTAAGACCATCTATATTACTATTTAGGTAAGTAATCAAATCATAATCAAAACTAGGTATTTTCTTACCACCTTCTACTTTAGAAATAATATATGTGTATCTATTAACTAAATAATCAGCTATAGCGCACATTAAATAACCATTCTTAGCTTGACTAACTTGAATAGCTTTAATTTGTTGTTTTAATTTACTTTTATCCACAGAATATTTCTCAGCTATTTTATCATTTTCTAATAAACATATTTGAGTTTTAATATTTGTAACCCAATCGTTATTCTGTAATATATGAGATAATCCTGTGATAATAAAACCTAGGTTTTTATTGTAATAATCTCTAGGTAATATTGATTTATCAACTGTGAAAATTTGTCCTATAACTAAACCACCAATACCATCAAGAGTAATTTCTAACTCAAATGGAATTAATGCTTTAAAATCAACATCTTTACCATTTAATTGATAATGAATTGTTTTTAATAAACTACCAGCATTTATAACTTGGTTACTTTGAGGTACTTTAGTCACTTTAAATGATCCTTTATCTGTACCTAAAACATAATTGTATATATAATTACTTAAAGCGTCAACATTTTTCCATATATTGTAATAATAAAGATCACTACCACTAATAAAAGTTGATCCAACTTGTAGTTTATCTACTTGATTTGGATCATCATATGTGGCTGAAATTATTCTATCTGTTAATCCTTTATTAAAATAAGTTTGTGTTGAAGAGTAAACATCACCTAAGTTACCAGTATTTCCTCCTGATGTACCTGCTCCTATAGCAATCATAGTTGATTGTTCAGCAAATATACGAGAATTTATTTTAACATCTCTACATATACTTTTTAAACCTATTAAATCAAATTTAAATTTACTTTTTGAAGGTGCATTTTCAAAGTACTTAGTGTCAATAATTTGTACAATATCTTTGTTTGTATATAATTTAAAATCATTTATACCACCTAAAGCAAAAGAACAAGCATCTAAAATTTCTTGCAATAAATCTAAAACATCAACTCCATCAGAACTACCTGATAAATTTCTATATATATCAACAATTTTATTTATTGATACAAATATATTGCCTATTTGACCTATATTTGTTGTTCCTGGAGCTAAAAATTCAAATTTAGTTCCTTTAATTTTAGTTAAATAACTAGCTGAACCTCCAAACTTAACATTATTAGCTGATGAAAATAATTGAGGTGAAAATCCTTCTCCCTTAGCTGTGTTACTAACAAAGTCAGCTAATGAGTTTTGAATTAAACATGTTGTTGGGTCTATGCTAACTGAATCTTCACTAGCTAAACATGGTGTAGAGTAAGGTAACACAATGTTAACAACATTCTTATTTGTTTTAGAATTTTTATAAATAAAAAATTCATTTAAAATAGCTATAAAAGCATTTAATGTTATATATTCAATACCTGTTCCTTCTGTTTTACCATCAGCAAACTTAACTAATAATTGATCATCTAAAGTTATAGAACCATTATTTTTTATAGTATTGTTATCCCAGTTTCCACTAATATAACTTTGAACACTTTTAGATAAACGAGTGTTAACATCATTATAAACAGCATCAGCTTGAGCTAATAAAAGTTTTTGTGTTTCTTCATCTGGACTACTTAGGCTACCTGTGATAATTAATTCACTGTCTCCACTATATACAAATTTATTAACAAATTCATTATCATTAACATGCCCTATGATATTTAAAAATATTTTTTCAAAATTACTATACATAGGTTTTTCAGCTTCATTCTCTGATAAATTAGAATTTGCTTGATCATATGATCCTAAAACAATGTTTGGGTTACTACTTGCTTTAATACCTTCAATTATCTCACCTCTTGATATTAATGTTGTATTACATTGAAATCCTCCATTAGACATTAACTGCCAAGAAAAATTCTTAACATATCCTAATAAAGCATCATAATTACCCTTTGTATTATCTGTGATAGTATCTATTTTATCATAGATTTTTTGATCAGTTATAGATGCATCAAAAGCATTGATAGGGGGAGTGTCATAATTTTTAACACCTTTAAGATTAGGGTAAGTATTTATGTCAACAGTTTGAACATCATGATCAACATATTGTGACCAACCCCATTCTAAAAGTACTGTGTAACCAGTACGCATAAATAGAATTTCTAACTCTTCTAATTGATGTTTATCCCAACAATAAAAATTAACCACAGCTTCTCTTAAAGAACCATAAGCTGATTTTGTTGTTATATTAACTGATGTTATACCAGGCATTGGTCTTAGTCCGTATGCTCTATCTACTTTTCCACTAGATGGATTAGCGTTAATTTTATCTATACCGCTAGCGTAAACACCATCTGTTTTACCTACACCAGCTCTTAATTTAAATGTATTTTCAGCTGATGAAAATAAAGTACCACCTTCTAAAACATATTTTTTAGCTAATTGGTCTCCTTTATAGCCATATTTTTCATCATTAACTAATTTTCCTTCTTCATATTTTTTAGAATCATAATTAACAAATGAAGTCATTCTAACCCATGAATTTTTACCTGTTGTATAACGTAAAAAGTCAGCTCCTCTAGAATCTGATGTTATCAGTTTCTCACGGGCTTTTAACTGAGAGGCTATTTCAGGTTTAAGAGTACTTTTGAATATAGACATAACACTTTTTAACTATTTAGTTGTTCAAAATCACTTAATATTTGAGTGATATTATTTGGTATTCTTAATTGATAACCAACTGTTGGATATAATGAATCATTTGGTAAATCAGGATTAGCTATAGATAAAACCCACCATAATGTTGAGTCACCATAAAATTGATAAGCTAAATTATCTAATCTATCACCACGAATTGTTAATAAAAAAACATCATCTTCTGATAAAGGAACATCAGGATAACGAGTTGATGAGCGGTATCTAGTTACTTTTGGATATTGTACACTAGGCACAGTCTGTATTATAATATTATTATCATAGCGTTCCATGATAATAAATATGACTTTAATTAAAAATTAAATTGGGGTAGATAGATATTTGTTATTAACACCTGTTTCACCATATGTAATTTTATCAGGAGTGATAAATGGTGATCTATCATATTTACCAGCTTGTACTTTTCTTGGTAAGAAAGTATGAATTGGTTTGAATGATAAATTAATATTAAGATGTTTAGGTACTTCATATTGGTTACCACCATCTAAGTCAATTTCCCAATGTGAATCTAACATCTTTGATATTTTAATATCTGCAAATACACCTGGTTGTCTGTAAATGTAATCACCTACAGTTAAATAACCTATATTTCCTCTCATTTTTAAATTAGGAGAATAGTCAGGAGCAAATGAAGACATTAAGTAATTTATTTTTTGGTATATAGGCTTCATTTCATCTGGAGAATGAGCAAATACTGTGAAATCAACACTTATATCTCTTGTAAAACCATCATATACATAAAACTCTTCACCACGTCCCATATAACGATATGAATTCCATTTAGCACTCATTCCGTCATTAAAGTCATTAAGATATGCTCTAAAAGCTAGAACATCTGTATTAATAGAACTATCAACTACTGGATTATCATTATTTAAGAATTCTATTCTGAATTTAATTATATCACGAGCAAAATATCCATCAACTGGTTTATTAGTTTCTAGTAATTTTTTAGCTGTATCATTACTATTAGGAGTATTAGCTTGACTAGTTGATGTACCATAGAAAGCCTTACTATCAGATATTTTGATTATATTTATAGAATCTACTGATCTTTTTGTAGATACACCTAAACGTTTTTCAATATTTTTATTAGCTATTTCCTTATTATAAGGATCAATAGATGAAGATAACTGGTTAGCTAACGAAGTATTTCTAAGAGAAAGTTTACTTGTTGGAGTAGCACCAGCTAAT
>JACCDH010202931.1_pt1 | contig 12618 bp, 11 predicted proteins | sample 7442481 | NCBI WGS metagenome assembly JACCDH01 (sample SAMN15323433, study PRJNA562643) | freshwater metagenome | isolation source: river surface water | place: USA:Blue River Watershed | collected 2017-08-15
CATCTGGCGAAGATACATTTCGGGTGTATACCAGATCCATCGGCGAACTAAAGTAGTCGGCATTATCGAGGAAAAACGTCCGTTTTTCGTCGAAAAACAGCGCAAAAGTGTCATTTACCGAAACTTGCGCTTCATCGGCTTCAATCTGCGAGAAATCCGGATTTAACGTGGCATTTAAGTTAATATCTGGCGTGATCCCCCACTTAACATCTAAGCTCGGCTCGACATCACTTTCAGTTTGCCAATCGCCCTTGCCTGCTCCAGTCACAGCTCGAGTTTGGCTAGAACCAGCAACTAAGGCTGGCACTAAAGTAAAGTGGCTGCCCTGCTTAGCCCCAGCAAAGCCGGTAATTGGCGCCATCTGACAAATCCAACATGGGTTATTGCGCTCAATTTTATTACTCGATAAACGGTGACGAACATCACGAGGATAAAAACGCAGCAATTCAAGACGCCATTGTTGTACTGGCAAACGGTCGTTGAAATTCAGCATTTTGAGCGGCAGTGCTACTTCAATTTGATAACCAGTAGCGGTAATTTTGCCCGCGCTGTGCCAGATCCCATCCCAAGCATCACTTTCCGATTTGGTGATTTCGTTTTCAATGGCATCGCCTTGCACACCTAACGGATTGATAAAAAACTGATAAGCCAATTTACTATCGTTGTAGGTATCGATTTTGATACCGACAGTGTCGTCTTCCCAAACCTTATCGCGGTCACGGAAAAAAGCGCGAATTGCCGTTGGATCTGGGTCTTCCGCAACAAAGCTGATTAACAGAAATTCGCCATCTTCCATCACTCGTGCAGTGGTCTTTACTGGCGCAGGGGTATTTTCTGCCGGCCAAGTATCAAAGACAATTGGTACAACCTTCGCTTGTTGCCATGCAGGATCCGACAGATCCGCATCAATAGTGGTGCCAGCAGCAACCCGAGGAATATCGGTTTGTGCCCAAGTTGGCATGGCTAAGCTAGCAGCCCAGATTAATAGCAGCGAGCAGGGTTTTAATAAATTGGTTCGCATAAACATCCATAGCTAGTTCGCTGGCGCAAGCACGCCAACATCCATGAGCAATAAGACCACCTCAGCCATAACAGTTAGGAAAGGCGATGACTCATCTTAAAAATTGCGCAGATTATAGAGAAGCGCCGGGCAAATTACCGACGCTTGCGGTCAAGATCCGTTCTATCGCGACCAAAAAGCGAGGTCAGCCGCGGTTACAGGGACTAACGCTCCCAGTATGACTCTTCCAGACTATCTTCTTTCTCTGGTAAGCCCCGAGATAAACGCGGAGCGTTTTGCACCAAAATCGCATAACTCACCCGGTTGGCATACTTACAGATTTGCGCAAAGGACGAATATGCCAAACATGGCATTTCGTGTTTGCTAGAACGCGGCAAGGCATGACGATGAAAATGATTCGCGGCAATATCATGCAAAATAGCAGCTAATGCGCCATCACCAGCACCGTTGGTGTTTTTGATGCGTTCTGGGCCACCTAAATACGGGTCGATATGTGAGTAGACTTTCACTGGCTCTTGGCAGTCTTGTTTTTGCATAGGCCGACTAAACTCAAACTGATTATAATCCGGTAAAGCACCTGATTTAATTGGGTTTGTTGTCTCACGCTGCATGGTTGCATCTGTATAACCACACAAATATAGACCTTCAGGGCCCGCAGTCACTAACACCATATTGGTCAGTTCTAACGCGGCTTCAGCCGCCAGTAACGGATCAGATAAACCAGTTAAGGCTTCCGCTTCTAATTCATTCATCGCCAGCATATCAACGTATTCGTTAACAGTTGCCAGAATTAATTCGCGATGCTCTTCCACCAAGTGTTTAGTGCCAAGACTCATCACCACCGGCACGTTATGGCGTTTAGCCAAGTCCAGCAAACGCGCCATCGCCAATTGAATTGGTTGACCAACTGCACGCAGTGGATATGCGCTAACCACAACAGCCGCAGCCTTTGCGATAATATCTTCTGGAATATACTCTGGCGTTAACGCATCCATTGCACCAGGGTCGATAACAAAGGTGCGCTCGCCATCTGGCGTGATCATGGTAATGCCACGACCGATATCCCCATGCACACCCTGCAGATGATTCATATCAACTTTGCTGCTGGTATGGCACAGGTAATGATAAGCGGGTGAGCCCAGTTGGATATTGGCAGACATGACGCCAAGCAATACCGATTTATCGTCGGCAAGTACTGAGTAATTATGAATGGTATTGCCGATGGTACCGCCAGCAAAATGGTCCGAAATCGCACCGTTTTGCACAAGTTCTTGGTAAATTTGGTCGGCTTTTTCGTGCGGAACTAAGTTCGACAAACCTTTGCCAATCCCGTATTTCTCAAGGAATTCATCAGAAACGTTGGCAATTACATCGACGATGGTCTGGTCAAGACCGACCACATAGGTATCCAGCTCTGGCCGCACTTCGAAGCTCGGCAACTGTAATTTTGGTTGCGAGACAGGGAAATAATGTTTCAGTTTACGACGGCCAGGAAATTTCATGCTGAGTTCTCAAAAAAGATCGGACCGGCATTTTAGCAAAAACTACAGAGAAAACGCAGTCGCAATTGCAGCACCAAGGCGAATTAACCGCATTTAACTTGGCAATTTCGCGAAGAAATTGCCAAATTGCATCGATTAAGCTTGTTCTGCACGCGTAAAGACTAAGCAGCGATCGCTGGACTGCGCTGGCGCAAATTGGTAACCATCTGAGGCAAAAGCCTGCAGGCCAGCAATAGAGTCTATTTGCTGTTCAATCACGTAACGCGCCATCATGCCGCGAGCTTTTTTCGCAAAAAAGCTAATGACTTTATATTGGCCGTTTTTCTGATCTTTAAACTGCACGTCAATCACTGGTTTTGACAACAGTTTTGGTTTCACAACTTTGAAGTATTCTTGCGACGCCAAATTCAATAAAAATGGCGCATTTAGCTGCTGCAGTTGCTGCTCTAAAACCTGTGTCACCTGCTCGCCCCAGAATTGATACAAGTTAGACCCGCGGCCATTTTGCAAAGATGTCCCCATTTCCAAACGATAGGCCAACATCAAATCAAGAGGTCTCAGCAAACCATAAAGTCCACTGAGGATCCGCAGATGGCTTTGCGCATAATCAATTTGTTCAGCATTGAGCGTCTGCGCCTGCAATCCTTGATAAACATCGCCATTAAACGCAAACAGTGCTTGTTTGGCTTGTTCTGGGTCAAACGGGAAATGCCAACTAGCAAAACGGGCAACGTTGAGACCCGCCAATTTATCACTAATGTGCATTAATGAACTCAAATCGGCAGGCGTTAACTTTTGACATACTGCAGCGAGTTCACCCGCATCTTTGATTAAATCTGGCAACGTGTGGTTGGTAACAGGTGCAGGCGATTGAAAATCTAAATCTTTTGCCGGGGAGATAACCATTAACATACAAAAAGCACATCCAAACTCGAAACTGGCGCGACTATAACAAAAGCGCCGGCATCCTACCAGTTACGTGAGCGCAATACGGCAGGCAATTCCAGCCTTTAGCTTTAGGCAAGTTGCAACAATGTGTTGAGCTCTTTCATCACTGCATTGAAGCGTTTTTTATTGCTTTCATTAAGCTCGCTTTGCTCAAGAATCACCACACAACGGCGGGCAAGCCGAGCGGTGTCTTTGTTAACCCCACCGATTTTACTGATAGTTTGCAGTAAATTCAGCGCAAGACTCGGGTTATATGGCATGTAATCAAAGGCTTTGTTAAAAAACTCCAAAGCGCGGCCATAATAGCCATTTTGGTAAGCATCCAAGCCATCGTTATTCAGTGTTTTGATTTCTTCGCGCAAATTGTCATGCGCTTTGTGCTCGTATTGAATTAGCACATTAAGGGTATTGGCCAACAAGTCATCTTGCACGGCTAAGTCTTCGAGCTGTGCCATATACTCATCACTGCGTGATAAGTTCCCGGCTTCAAAAAAGGCTTTGGCTTTATCTAAACAGGCTTCAGACGACAAAGTCCGACCTGCTTCGGCAGTATCACTTTTCACCAAAAATTCGCGTGCTTCGTCGATATTACCGCGCAAAATGGACATCCGTGAACGCACGACCATCTCTTCGTGGACATAGGATTCCAGCGAAAACCTTTTGCCGATATTCCCTAGGATCTCATCGATTTTTTTCATTAACCGATTGAGTTCTAATAAGTTCACATCTTTGGCGTGGTCCAAAATTGCCCGCGCATAGTTTAAGAAGTTTTCGGGCGTATCGTAAATTGAATACCGTGCGGCTTGCTGCAAACGAGCGTAGATTTTAACCGCATCTTCTTTCAATCCATTGAGCACCGCTAAGTTAGCTAGTGCTTTTTGCCGCTGATAATTTTTCGGCGATAACTTAGTAACCTCCGCCAGCGTGTCGTAACCATCTTTAAGCAATTGCCGTTTGATAAACAAACGGGCCAACCAGTCTAAAGCTTCAACTCGAGTCTCATCGAGCTTGCTGAGTTCACGAAGTTCAAACTCCGCTTCCAACCAGCGTTGTTGGCAAAACCGTGAAATCGCTAAGCCTAATTTTGCCCATGCATATTCACGACGACTCAATATTTGCAGGTAAAGTTGCTCAGCTGCTTGAAAATGTTCGATTTGAATTAACAATTCCCCTTTAAGCCGCAGCGCATAAATGGCAAAATCAGCGTCTGATTTGATGATGACATCACAAGAATTGGCAGCTTCGACGAATAGCTCTTGATGAATTTCATGATAAACACGGCCTAACGCATGTTTGATCTGAAAGGCTCGCATCAAGCGTTTTTCGAGTTGGATAAATGAAAACGGCTTTAACAAATAGCTATCAGGCTGCAGTTCGACGACGCCATGCACAAGCTGGCGCTGACTTTCTGCGCTAATAATAATGAAACAACAACCTGCTTTTAATAAATGTAGGTGTTTCAGCGCTTCAAATAGCTGATAACCGTCTTTGCCTTCACCTAAATTAAAATCAGACAAGATAAAGTCGTATTGTACTTCGGTGCAGTTGGCGATTGCGGCATTGGCATCGGTCACCGATGAAATATGTTCGAAACCTATTTTTTGTAGCATCCCTTTGATAGACGCGCGAACAGGATCGCAATCATCGACTATCAGGACTTTTTTAGTTTTATAAAATTTTGGTGTCAACGCTTAACGACCTTTACTTACACGAAACAACAGAGTTAAAGAAAAAGCATAACACCGAAACAATCGGCTAAAAGCCACTATAGTAATATGATAAAAAATGAGCAATAACTAAGTTGGATTTCTGTGACCGAGGGCAAAAATTGTTGTAATATTCCTACAATTTCTGCACATTCACAGTAATTTATGCCTGTTACGCCTTAAACAATGGTAATAAAACAATATGAGTAATTTACTAGATCAACTAAAAACCGTGACTACTGTCGTTGTCGACAGTGGCGATTTAAATGCGATTGAGCAATTCCGTCCGGTTGATGCCACCACCAATCCATCGTTATTGTTAAATGCCAGCCAACTTGAATTTGCTAAACCATTATTAGCTGCAGCTGCTGCTTATGCCAAAGCACAGAGCAACGATCCAGTTACCCAACTGAGTTTAGCTTCAGATAAGTTTGCGGTCGATGTGGGTACTGCAATTAGCAAACTAGTGCCTGGCCGAGTTTCTACTGAAGTCGATGCGCGTTTAAGTTTCAATACTGCAGCAACTATTGCAAAGGCGCATCAGCTCGTTGCGCTTTATAAAGAAAACGGCCTTAGTACAAACCGTATTTTGATCAAGATCGCTTCAACTTGGGAAGGCATTCAAGCCGCCCGCGAATTGGAAAAAGCCGGTATTCAAACCAACTTAACCTTGCTGTTCCATATGTGCCAAGCGCGTGCATGTGCTGAGGCAGGCGTGTTCTTAATTTCGCCATTTGTTGGCCGTATTCTGGATTGGTACAAAGCAAGCACAGGCCAAAGTTACACTGCAGAAACAGATCCTGGGGTGTTATCTGTTCGCGAAATCTACCGATATTTCAAAGATCTAGGCCACAAAACCATCGTCATGGGTGCAAGTTTTCGCAATATCGGTGAAGTGTTGGCGCTTGCCGGCTGTGACCGTTTAACCATTAGCCCAGCATTATTAGATGAATTAAGTCAGCAACAAGGCGAACTCGTTGTTCATTTGCGTGACACTGGTGCAAGCCAAGCCTTACCTGCGGAACTTACTGAAGCTGAATTCCGCTTTGCCTTGAATGAAGATGCTATGGCGACTGAGAAATTGGCTGAAGGCATTCGTAAATTTGCTATTGATCAACGTAAATTGGAACAAGCGATCAGCGCGGCTTTACAATAACGCCGCGCCACTAACTACGGGAGTAGACTATGTCTTTTGATGTGTGGTCGTCAGCAGTTTGGCAAAATTTGGTGGCACAAGCCAAATTACCACTCAACCTGCGTCAGGAATTCGCCGCAGATCCTGCGCGTGCCGAGCGTTTCACTTTAGAAGCTTGCGGCATTACCTTGGACTATTCCAAGAATCTGATCACTACAGGAATTTGGCAAAACTTACTGCAACTTGCAGAAGCAAGTCCGTTAGCGCAAAAACGCCAACAGATGTTTGCCGGTGACAAAATCAATACTTCCGAAAACCGCAGTGTTTGGCACACAGCGCTGCGCGCGCCACTTGGCGGCGATCTGACCTTAGATGGCGTCGATATCAGCGCTGAAATTAGCCAATGCCATGCGCAAATGTATGATTTAGTGAATCAATTGAACGCGCAAACCTATCTGGGTTATACCGGTCAAGTGATCACTGATCTCATTTGGATTGGCATCGGCGGCTCTTTGTTAGGCCCGCAAATGGCGGCAGAAGCTTTGACGCCATACAATATCAGCCCAGTGAAAATCCATTTTGCTGGCAATATTGACGGTGCTGTAGTTAGTGACGTTGTGAAGCCATTAGATCCAGCGACGACTTTAGTCTTTGTCGCCTCAAAATCTTTTGGTACTGAAGAAACTAAACAAAACGCCCTCGCAGTTCGCCAATGGTTTATCGACAACGGCGCAGATAAAGCAGCCATTGCTCGGCATTTTTGGGCGACTTCCTCGAACATCAAAGCTGCTGCCGAATTTGGCATTGAGAGCAGCAACATTCTCCCAATGTGGGATTGGGTTGGCGGCCGCTATTCATTGTGGTCAGCAATTGGCTTCCCACTGTGTTTAATGTTAGGTGTTTCGCAATTTAACCAATTACTGGCCGGCGCCCATGCGATGGACCAGCATTTCTTACAAGCGCCGCTTGCGCAGAATATGCCGGTGATCTTGGCGTTATTGGGGGTTTGGTACATTAATGGTTTGGGTTGCCAAGCGCAGGCACTGCTGCCTTACAGCCACTATTTGCGCTTGCTGCCATCTTATGTGCAACAGCTTGATATGGAAAGTAACGGCAAGAGTGTCAATATTGATGGCGACGCACTAACTGAAGCAACGGCACCAGTCATTTGGGGTGATGCCGGCACTAATGGTCAACATGCTTATCATCAGTTGTTGCACCAAAGCGCTTTAGCCATCCCTGCCGATTTCATTCTGCCAATTAAACCAGCGCATGATCTGCAAGATCATCACTTACGTTTAGCTGCCCATTGTTTTGCGCAAACGCAGGCATTGATGCAAGGTAAAACGCTGGCTGAAGCTACCGCTGAAGTAAAAGCTACGGGCGCATCTGATGAACAAGCGGCCATTTTGGCACCGCATAAAGTGTCGCCAGGCAATAAACCTAGCAACACCTTATTGCTGCCAGAATTATCACCGTTTTACTTAGGTGCGTTAATTGCGCTGTATGAGCATAAAGTCTTTGTGCAAGGTGTGCTTTGGGATATCAACTCCTTCGACCAATGGGGTGTAGAGCTTGGTAAGCAGTTATCGACACCAATTTATCAAGTGCTCTCAGGTCAGCAGCAACATGGTTTTGATGCATCCACAGAGCAATTGATTGCACGCTTTTCGCGTTAAGTTAACGCGAGTAATGTCAGTGCGAATTGCCAACGCTATGCCCTGACATTACCGAAACAAAAAGACGCTAGTCTGCTTCAAGAAAGCCCCAGTTTGGGGCTTTTTTTTATGGGCACGTCAAAATTCGCTAATTGTTTGTTTTTCATCAACTTTGCTTATTCAGCAAACAAACCTCGCGCAAAATCAACGCAATTTGTTCATTTCATCTTCATTTTTTTGTCATTTAGATATTTTATTTTGCCAAGGATTGTGATATCAATTTTAGCGAAAATAACAACAACAAAACTCTGCGAGGTGAAGTATGGAAAGCTTTGATGACTTACTAACCATGTTGGAGCGCCCTGCCGCTAAAGGTAGAGCGGTAAAGCGCAAATGGCGCGAAATTGAAGCCGTAAAGGAGCGGCAACGTCTGAAAAAAGAGCTCGAGGATATTGACTGGAGCATCGAAGACGAACTGTTTGAACAACTCATTTAATTGTAAAAAGCCCAGCCCTCACCGGTTGGGCTTTTTGCTTTAAAGAGTTCTGTGGTCAAAAGGTGATGTGAAGAAAGTGCAGGTAAGCCTGCGCTTGCTGAAGCTTTCACTTACTGCCATAGATAAAACAAGCGTCGAGGACAAGGCGTTGGGTTTACTCAACGCCTCAATCTATTGCGGAGTATTTAACGGGATTATTGATTGCCTGAACATGAGCGTGTTAGGCGTTAGGCGTTAGCTAGCTGGCTAAATATCAAATCTTTTCAGCACCAACCTATGTAAGATATCGGCAAAAGTTTCCAATCGCCGCAAGGTATTAGCATCGTCAAACTGTTGCTTTCTAACCTCAGGATCCTTTAACACCTCAGCCATTAACCTGTCGCACAGCGCAACTCTTTCATGCGCACTAACAAAACTATCGCGCAATGTTCTTAACTCACCGCCATCCAGCCAAATGCCTCGGCAATTCGGACATTCATCAATCTCTAGATATTTTGTGGAATTATAAAGACGCCGCATCATCACAACATTTGCACATTTTGGACAATGTAAGCGATGGTCCTTAGCTAAAATAACGTTTTCAAACGGCGACAGATGTTCAACTAGCACTTCACCGCGGATCTCATGTTGCTCATCAAACTGTTCAAGCTCGGAATTATCAAAAAACACACCACCACATTCCTCTGAAACATCGACGGCGATTTTGCCGACTTTGATCGATTTCAGCGGACTGCCAGTTCTTGGGCATTTCATTGCAAATAACGCTCCATCATTTAATCAAGCGCTTACCCAAGCACTTAGCTATGCGTAGCGAGCTCACATTAATCCGTGCTATTAATCGCATTGTGCTGCTGACAGTATAACTTCGGTGTGATGATGACCAGTTTGAGCAGACAGAAGCTTGCCTTTACAGCTGACCATTTGGTCAAGCCGACCACGCAACGAGTCGTAGTTTGACGCGCCATTCAGTATCAACTGCACCTCGGTGATGGCCTTAAAACTTGGTTCCTGTTGCTGCGCATCGGCGTTAACACAAATAGGCGCAGACAGTTTCAGCAGAAAATAACGCTCCGCCTTATCGCCCGCAGCAATGCTTTCGTAATTTGGCGGCCCAGCAAAGGTCTGTTGCTGCAAAGTCCCGACTAATTGGGCATTCTGGTAATTTTGACATTCGTTAGCACTTGTCCCGGCGGCAAATAAAAAACATAACACAGCGCACGAGCGTTCGATTTTGCCAAGTGGCGGCTTGAAGCGAAGACTATCCATAGTGTTTAACTCCGTGATTGACGCTTTGGTTTACCTAAGATTTTTTGCAATCGCCTACAAACACAACCATCAATCAATTGCTGAAAAAATCCCGGTTGCATTTTGCGAGCTCAATATTTTTGTGAAACTTTTGACTGCAAAAGCATCAGTAGCCACAATTCATATCGCTAACCTAGGAAAAATGAAAACTAAAAATAACTCATCATTCACATTTCATCAACCTAAGGCCGCAGCGCGAATACTGCTTAGGTTCGGGGAATTCAGAGTAAAACTTTATTGGTGACTACCCCATATCCGTTCCGACGATGAACTTACAGCACGGTTGCAAGTGGATAGATATCGCTTTAAGAACTTAGTAGCCTCAAAAGCTGAGCGGTGAAAATCACAATTATGCAGTATCAGCTCAATATATTGTCGATTTGACACGACCATTGCTCGAGGATCTGGCAGTTCTTAAATTCCCCAGCAAAATTGCTCTGGAACATTGTTTTCTTTCCGTTTTCTTGCCATTTCTTCTTGGTTTTTTGGGTCCGCTAGATATTGCCGCTCTTCGTCATACGACTCTTTAATACCGACAATTGCCTTCTTCAAATTTTCATTTCGATCACTGGGTAAGGCCGGCAACATTGTCATGAATAATGCTTCGTACGGATGTTTTTCAGTCCACTCGATGGATTTTAATGCTGTAGCTCCTTGTTTGGCAAAATCACAGAATGCGTAACTATTAATAAAAGGCCCTGCCAATACCGCAAAGTCTCTTACTGCTGTAGCAGCATCCGACAACCGAGAGTCCTTCATATTCAACACTTTCACCATCGTAAAATAACGGTTCTTGGCGACATAAAACCAGAAGACAGCCTCATCACGAAGGCCCACATCATAAAGTCTTATTGCCAACACCATTAATGTCATTGGGGTAATGAGTTCAGGCTCTGCTTGAATAGCATCACGAACAGCAATTATATCTTCTCGCTTATTCGAGGCTAACTGTGCATCATATGCCTTAGCAACGGCGACCCTTGGCTTACCGTTGGGCGTCTCGGCAGCTTCGTAATAAGGAATGACATAGATGCCGATATGCTTCACCGGATCCTTGCTTCCTACGTCCTCTGCCAGCACGACTGGGTTAATACAGACTGCAAAAACTATTGCGATAAAACCTCTAATCATTTATTCCTCCTGAGTCAAAAGTTACGCTTGGGTTCCAACGCCCCATACACCCAAGTATTGCAGTTCTAAATCATATCGGTAACGGCATAATTTATCAGCTATCGACGTTTTAGCTTTCACGGCAGTGACATCCAATAAGCTAACAAACGTCAATCGCCGAGCCCGTACTCGAGTAATTCTTGCAAGTTGCGGCTGATTTAAAATGCCCTGAGCAACAAGCCCAACATCCGCAACAAGCAAGGACTGCAACCAAACGAAAGACAATATTTTAGAAATCTCGATCTCGAGCCAATATTCCCCTAACGTCTATTTGTGTGAGGGAAAACCGACAAAGACTCGGTATTTATTGCTCTAGTTGTGGTTGCTTGGCGGCAGAACCTGTCTGCTGCAATAAAATATAGCCCAGCACCAACAGTGGGATATTGGTGGTAACCGGGTTAAACGCTTCGATTAAAATATAGGGCACCATCACAGCAACAAACGCCAATAATCCAATCAAAGCTGCCAGATTGAGTAATTGAATAGCCTTTAGCTTATACAAGAAGATAAACATCAAACCAAAGAGCACTTCGCCAACGCCGGCAGATTTAATAAGAATATAAGTAAGCTCTTCGGATAACCCAAAACTGCCAGTCATTGCCTGCTCCAGCGGAGCAATGTGCAGTAACTTGGGGAAGATGCCTTGGTAAATCCAAGTCAATCCAATGACATACCGAGAGATTTGAATAATGTTCAATTTGTTGAATGCTCTAGAATCTTTACCAACTGAATGCAACACTTCGGCGCTGACCACTATGCTGCGCTTTGCAGTTATACAGTCGCGCCGCTCATCTCAAAGTTAGAGATTTAGCCAAACAACACTAGCACCCCAATACCGAAAATAAAGGCTAGCCAATACCACGAACTGCCTTCCGCGCGCTCTAGGACATAAAAAACCGCATAGGCTATCGCAAAAGAAATTGCCGCCCAGAGGAACACTTCAAGCTTGAATCCACCGAAGACTAAACCGGACACAAACATTGCTACGCCCCAGATAATCGCTGAGTTTTTGCCATTACCTGAATTAATGAAGTAGTTCATCACAACTACCAATAAAAAAATCTTAATGATCATCAACTGTCCTTGATTTAAACAATTCCCTAAATGCAGATAGCCTAGCCAGCGACAACCAATCTAGACACTCAGCTATTTTACGTATATCAGCTGAAATTTTGGTAAACATTATCGACGATAAAATATCAATAAAACAATACTCTAGCATTACCTCCACTGACTATCATCACCAAACCCGGACTCACCGAGGATATTGGATTGTGAGGCTAAGGTAATGATAAAATCGTCTGCATCTGCTCGAAAAATTCAGCAATGACCAGCCATTAATGGTAACCGCCAGTATTGTTAAATAGAAAATCCCCCCAAGAACCGATTTTGCGACTTTCGCCACAACGGAGCATGAGGATTAGACAAGAAGCGCCATTTGCCTCAGTATCCACTTTTTCTGTATACACAACTTCACCATTTTGCTTCCAAACCGTTGTTGTTTCTTCGCCGTGCTTTAACACCAGCGGCGGCAATGGGACGCCAAGATTTAATACAACACCACCCCATAACCCACCACGAGTTTCAATCACCTCACCAGCACCTAGTTTTTTTGAGGCATCACCAGTTGCAACGGTTTTGCTCTTCACTACATCAAACGAAACGCAACCAGTCAGC
>JACCDH011293077.1_pt1 | contig 12616 bp, 8 predicted proteins | sample 7442481 | NCBI WGS metagenome assembly JACCDH01 (sample SAMN15323433, study PRJNA562643) | freshwater metagenome | isolation source: river surface water | place: USA:Blue River Watershed | collected 2017-08-15
TAATCAAAGCCATTATGGAAAGCATGGATGTAAAAGATAGAACAGCCAGATCGTATATAAAATTCATGAAGGATAATGAAATCATTGAGAAAAACCCCTCAAATGCATTGGAATACTGTCTAATTACCTTGCCTTTCTAACGAAATTCGGAGTTTTTACTACGAAATTACCAGTTTTAGCCCCCCTTTTCTGGTAAAAGTCCTGCGGTTTTCCGCGGGACTTTCTTTTTTACCACGTGGTTCCGCAGTATTACTCATTTTGACCTTAAATGACAGAATATTTTGATAACATCTTTGTAAGTAACAATATTTATTCCCTATTTTTGACCAAATTTAGACAAGAATAAAAAAGAACAACAAATGCTGGGAATAAAACTTAAAGAACTTCGTGAACTGAATGGATTTGTTCAACGGCAAATTGCCGCTTTGTTAGAAATTGATACCGCATATATAAGTAAAATGGAAAGCGGAGATAAACAAATTAGTCGAGACCATTTAAAAAAATTAGCAACTGTTTATAAAGTTCCAGAGAAAGAATTAATTACGCTATGGGTAGCTGATAAAATTATTAAAATAATAGACAAGGAAAAGGTTGGTAAGGAAGCATTACAACTTGTATTAAACGATAAAAAAAGTAATGACTAGTATCACACCATATCACGCAAAATACTTTGCTTATGAGCTTACTAAACGTTTTGCAGCTAACAGCTTGCAAAAGTTTACATCTTCACTTGCGGATGCACAAGTAGATTTGAATCCTCATCAAGTTGATGCAGCGTTATTTGCATTTAATTCGCCATTATCCAAAGGCGCATTGCTAGCAGATGAAGTTGGATTGGGAAAAACTATTGAAGCAGGTATTGTTATTTCTCAAAAGTGGGCTGAACGTAAACGAAAAATATTAATTGTTGCTCCAGCCAACCTCAGAAAACAATGGAATCAAGAAATAGCTGATAAGTTTTTTCTTCCTTCGATAATTCTTGAAGCTAAATCCTTTAATACAGAAATTTCAAAAGGAAATTTTAATCCATTTTTACAAGATGAAAGCATTACGATTTGTTCTTACCAATTTGTAAAAAGCAAAGCCATTTATGTCAGTAAGGTCGATTGGGACTTAGTTGTTATTGATGAAGCGCACAGATTAAGAAACGTTTATAAAAACAATAATAAAATTGCCAAGGCCATAAAAGAAGCGGTAGCACATTCGCCAAAGATTTTATTGACTGCAACACCTTTACAAAATTCATTGTTGGAATTATATGGGCTTGTGAGCATCATAGATGAATATGCCTTCGGTGATTTAAAAAGTTTCAAAACCCAATATACAAGAGTTACAGAATCTCAAAATTTCGATGACCTTAAAAGAAGACTTGAACCAATATGTAAACGAACTCTCCGAAGACAAGTTTTAGAATATATCAATTATACTAACAGAACATGTATTCTTCAAGAGTTTACCCCGAGAGATGATGAACAGCAATTATATAATTTAGTTTCTGATTATCTACAAAGACCAAACTTGTATGCACTTCCTCCAGGGCAAAGAACTTTGATGACACTAATTCTAAGAAAATTATTAGCATCTTCTACTTACGCAATTTCAGGAACACTTCAAGGATTGGCTGATAAATTAGAAGCAACTATTGAAAAACAAAATCTTAATGCCTTAAACATTGATGATTTGTTTACCGAGAACTACGAAACTTTTGAGGAGGATAAAGATGAATGGCTTGATGATGAAGAAATCGAAAACACAAAAGAAGAGCGTATTTATAGTGCGGATGAGATTTTAGAAATACGACAAGAAATTCAAGCATTAAATGAGTTTAAGAAACTAGCAAAATCCATTAAAGTAAATTCTAAAGGAGAAGTTCTATTTACTGCATTGGCAAAGGGATTTGAAAAGCTACAAGAACTTGGTGCAAACAAGAAGGCTATCATTTTCACTGAAAGCACACGAACTCAAGAGTACCTAAAAAACATTTTAGAAGCTCGTGGATACAATGACGAAATTGTTTTATTTAACGGCAGTAACAATGATCCAAAGAGCGGACAAATATACCAGGCATGGCTAAAAACGCATGAGGGAACTGATAGAATTACTGGTTCAAGGACTGCTGATAAAAGAGCAGCTCTAGTTGATTATTTCCGTGACACAGCAACTATAATGATTGCAACAGAAGCGGCCGCCGAAGGAATTAATTTGCAATTTTGTTCATTGGTAGTAAACTACGACCTACCCTGGAATCCGCAACGCATAGAACAGCGAATTGGCCGATGTCATCGCTACGGTCAAAAATTTGATGTTGTGGTTGTGAATTTTCTGAACAACACGAATGCCGCTGACCAAAGAGTATATCAACTGCTGGATGAAAAATTTCAACTTTTCAATGGAGTTTTTGGAGCTAGTGATGAGGTATTGGGAGCAATAGAAAGCGGTGTTGATTTTGAAAAAAGAATTGTAAATATTTATCAAAGCTGTAGAACAACAGAGGCAATTCAAATGGCATTTGATTTTCTACAAAAAGAAATGGAGCCCGAAATTGAATTGGGAATTGACCTTACAAGAAAAAAGCTCCTAGAAAACTTTGATGAAGAAGTGCATGAAAAGTTGAAATTGAATTTACAACAAAGCACAGAATATCTTTCAAAATTTGAACATTGGCTTTGGCAAGTTACTCATCATACACTAGAACAATACGCTACTTTCAATGACATAGAAAATAGTTTTACACTTAATAAAAATCCCTATTCAGATAAATCCATTTTAAAGGGTAAATACCGTGTAGGCAAAAAGAGCATTGGTGAAGCACGTGAAAATGTGGAAGTCGATAATAATGAAAATCTTTACCGTATAGGTCACCCACTTGCACAAATTGTAATTGGAATTTGTAAAAAGGAAACTTTACAAATTCAAGAATTACAATTTGATTATTCACAAAGTGAGAAGAAAATTTCAATACTGGATGAATTAGTTGGAAAGCAAGGTTGGTTGCAAGCAAAACAAATAACCATATCTAGTTTTGAAAATGAAGACCATATTATTTTTGCTGCATTTGATGATGAAGGAAAAAATTTAGATGAAGACCAATGTCAACGTTTATTTTCATTGCCTGCAAATATTATCCAAACAGCTTTCGGTTTTTCTAAACTTGAAAAAGAACGATGCAACGAAATTTATCACTCACATCAGGTAGGTATTATTGAGGAAAATCGGAAAAGAAATCACAATTTCTTTGATGAGGAAGTAGACAAGCTTGAAAAATGGAGCGAGGATGTACGTAACAGTATCAAATTTGAAATAAAGGAATTAGATAAGGAAATTAAAACTAGAAAAACCGAAGCTCGAAAACTATTAAACTTAGAGCAAAAGATAAAAGAACAAAGAGTAATAAAAGACCTTGAAAAGAAATTAGCGGAAAAAAGGTTTAATCAATATCAAAATGAAGATGATATTGAAAACAGGAAAGACAATTTGTTAGACGAGGTTGAACAACGATTAAAACAACAAACAACTGAAGAACATTTATTCACAATACGCTGGAAAATATTATAATTATGGCAAAGCAATTACATAAATTAGAACTGACGTGGATAGGCAAAGGCGAAGAACCTCAGCTAGAGCCACGAATATTAATAGAAGATCCAAGTAAAAGTTTTGGAGACCCAAAGAGTGAAAACATAATAATCAATGGTGACAATTTGTTAGCCTTGCGTGCATTAGAACAAAATTTTACTGAAAAAATCAAGTGTATCTATATTGACCCTCCTTATAATACAGGAAGCGCATTTGAACATTATGATGATGGCGTAGAGCATTCTATTTGGCTTTCCCTCATGCGCGACCGATTAAAAATACTTCATAAGCTATTGAGAAATGATGGATTTATTTTTATCCAAATTGACAATAACGAGATGGCTTATTTAAAAGTTTTGATGGATGAAATATTTGGACGAAATAACTTTATAAATGATATTATTTGGAAAAGAAGAGGTGGTGCTGCAAACCCATCGAATCGATTAAATAATGTTACTGATTATATTCTTTGGTATTCAAAGAGTCAAACTTATACTTTAAATCATATCTACTCTCTAGATGACGACAATACACAACAATACATAAAAGAGAGATTTAACAACGTAGATGAAAATGGAAGAAATTACATGAAATCTCCATTACAAAGTCCTAATCCAAGACCAAATCTAATGTATGATTATAAAGGTTATAAAATTCCCAAAAATGGTTATTCTATTTCACGAGAAATGATGGAAAAGTGGGATAAAGAAGGAAAGCTAGTTTTTCCAGATAGTAAGGACAAAAATATAAATAGGAAAATATACCTTGATGAATATAGGGGCCAGCCAGTTGGTAACTTATGGACTGATCTCAAGGTGATAAACCCAATGTCTTTAGAAAGATTAAATTTTGATGGACAAAAACCTGAAGCATTATTGCACAGGGTCTTAACTTTAACAACACAAGAAAATGATTGGGTACTTGACAGTTTCTTGGGTTCAGGTTCAACAGCTGCAACCGCACATAAAATGAATCGAAAATGGGTTGGCGTTGAATTAGGAGAACAAGCAAACACCCATTGTCTACCACGTTTAAAAAGAATAGTTAAGGGAGAAGATGTGGGCGGAATAACAAAAATGCTTGATTGGAAAGGTGGCGGAGGATTTAAGTTTTATAATCTTGCCCCCTCATTAATTCAAAAAGACAAATACGGAACTGAGATAATAAATACTGAATATAATCCTAATATGCTAGCTGCCGCAATGGCAAAGCAAGAAGGTTTCCGTTATCAACCTGATGAAAATAATTATTGGAAGCAAGGAATGAGTAGCGATAAAGATTTCATTTTCACAACTACTCAATTTGTAACGATTGCAATGTTAGATAAATTGGCTGAAGAGTTAAATCCAAATGAAAGCTTGCTGGTATGCTGCAAAAGTTTTGCGAAAGGTTGTAATAGTAGGCACACTAATATCACCATTAAGAAGATCCCTCAGATGCTTTTAGGAAGATGTGAATATGGCAGAGATGATTATAGTTTCAATATTGTTAATCTCCCTGTCGAAAAAGATGAAGAAATTGAAGTATACGAATACAAAGAAAATGACGTAATCAAATCAAAATCTAAAACAAAAAAAAAGGACGATGAAAATCAGTCTACATTATTCTAATAATTTATCCAACATTTGATATGAACCAAATTGCAGAAAATATTAAACAACGCCTATCATTGCGTATTCCTCTTAAAGAGGCACTGGATATTCTAACTCTTTTGTCAGCAGAGTTAGAGTTAAAAAAAGATGTTGACCTAGCAGCTGAATTAGAAAAAGTGCAGGCGCTTTATCCTACTTGTACCGATTTTGAAAGAGAATTCCCTTCAATCTGTTACAGCATTGCAACTGGTGTTGGTAAAACACGTTTAATGGGTGCTTGTATTTCATATTTGTACTTATCTAAAGGAATTAAAAATTTCTTTGTACTGGCGCCAAACCTTACTATTTACAATAAACTTATAGAAGATTTTGGAAATAGCAGTAATCCGAAATATGTGTTTAATGGAATTGCAGAATTCGTTCACAATAAACCTGTAATTATTACTGGGGATAATTACAATCAAGTAAGTTCTTTATTTGATGAAACAGAAGTCCGAATAAATATTTTTAACGTCTCAAAGTTTGCGAGGGAGACCAAACCAGTCAAAGAAGGTGGCCGCAACATGGCTCCAAGAATCAAGCGACTTTCAGAATATTTAGGTCAAAGCTATTGGGATTATTTAAGCAAATTGAATGACTTAGTAATTTTAATGGATGAGGCTCACCGTTATCATGCCGATAAAAGCAAGGACGCCATTAATGAATTAAAACCAATATTAGGTATTGAATTAACTGCCACACCTATTGATGAAAGAGGTAATCAATTTCGCAATGTAGTATATGAATACAGTTTAGCTAAGGCATTAACTGACGGTTTATATGTAAAGAATCCTACCATTGCAAAGAGACGAGATTTCAATCCAGCAGGTCGCAGTATAGAGGAAATTGAGAAAATAAAATTGGAGGATGCCGTAAGTATTCATGAAGACACGAAACAAGAGTTGAAGCTTTATGCACTAAATACAGGTAGAAGACTAGTTAAACCTTTTATTTTGGTTGTTTGCCGAGATACCACTCATGCTAAATCTGTGTATGACCTGGTTTCCTCTAATGATTTCTACAATGGAACTTTTGAAAATAAGGTATTACAAATTGATAGCACAACTAGAAATGAAGAATTAATTGAACAGCAATTTGTTTCATTGGAAAACGAAGACAATGAAATTGAAATCGTTATTCATGTAAATATGCTTAAGGAAGGTTGGGACGTTACTAATCTATATACAATTGTTCCATTAAGAGCTGCAAATGCTTCTATCCTGGTAGAACAGACTATTGGTAGAGGTTTACGTTTACCGTTTAGTGGCGAAAGAACAGGAAACGAAAAAGTTGATAAATTAACCGTTGTTGCACATGATAATTTTGATACTGTAATTGCTGCTGCCCAAGACCCAAATTCAATTTTGAATAAAATGAATTTCGTGGAAATTGATGCAAGTCAATTAACCGAAAGAGTTGAAGTTGTAACAGTACAAAATACTTTTACGCAGAGTATTGAAAAGGAACAAGAAGTGGTTGATAAAATTGTTGAGCCTGAGAAAAAACAGAAACAACAGAATATTGTAGATGCGAAAAAAGTATTGGTAAATGTTATTCCATTTTTCAATACAAACTCACAAGTTAAAAAGGTTGATGATTTAATGAAGCCTGAAGTAAGGGCTCAAGTGATGCAGGCTGTTGAAAAAGAATTGTATTCAGGTCAAGGAAATTTATTTGCAACGCAAATTGTTGCTGAAGCAGTTGTGCTGTATGAAAAACTGGTTACTGATTTCAAAAACAATATTATAGAAATCCCTCGTATGGATTTGGTTCAAGGTGAAGTAACAGCGAGCTTCGATGATTTTGATTTGGACAGCAGCGGATTCAATTATGATCAATTAAATGAAGAAATTGTACGTATTGGATTGAAGGATAGAAAGACCGATTTTATTGACGTTAAAAAAGGTGTTTATTACGGTAAGCCCGAAAAATTGTTAATTTCAGAACTCATCAATTTTTCAGAAATTGATTACGATACTAATGCTGACTTGTTGCACAAATTAGCCAAGCAAGCAATCGCTGAATTACAATCTAATTTAAAAGAAGGCGAAGACCTGAATACTTTGGTTTTTCAATGGCGTCAATTGATAGCAAACAGAATGTACTTGCAAATGATGGATAATTTCAAATTGCATGAACCCGATTATATCAAACCTAATGTAAAACCTTTTACCAAAATAGAAGATTGGAATTTTACAACGCTTAAAAATGAAGGAAGAAAAGATTACCGTGATGAAAGTTTTCCTGCATCTCAAGTCCCAAAATTTGTTTTTAGTGGATTTGAAAAATCATGTCATTTTGAGTATAAATTTGACAGTCGCACAGAACAAACCTTATCATTTATTTTTGAAAACGATAAAGAAGTAATTAAATGGTTGCGCCCAGCACCTAATCAATTCAGGATTTATTGGAAGCATAATAGCAGAATTTACGAACCTGATTTCGTTGTTGAAACAGCAGATTGTATTTACTTATTAGAACCAAAAGCCTCAAATGAAGTTGCCAGTGAAGATGTGCAAGCAAAAGCACAGGCAGCTCTTAAATATTGCAATTACGCAACGGAATACACTGCGGAACATGGAGGAAAACCTTGGAAGTACGTGTTAATTCCACATGACCAGGTAACTAAAACAAGTAGTTTTAAAGGAGTTGTTTCACCAAACATATTCAAGTAGCATGAAGATTGAATACAAAGGCACTCGTTGGTTTAAATGCGATTTGCATTTACATACAACCGCAAGCAAATGTTTTGAGGATAGAAGTGTTACACCTGAACAATGGGTGCAACGAGCCATAGAACAGGGTTTAAATTGTGTTGCTGTTACTGACCATAATACAGGCGATATGATTGATGCAATAAAAGCGGCAGCGAATGGCACAGAATTAGTAGTTTTTCCAGGAGTTGAAATAACTTGCGATACTTCGAAAGTACATTTATTGATCTTGTTTGATTTAACTAAAACTACCAGCGATATCAACGATTTTCTTATAAGATGTGATATCGATAGAGCAAAGTTTGCTGACCAGTTAGCAAGTACTGCACAAACAATTTTTCAAATTGCGGAAAAAGCTCACGAACACGGAGCTATTGTAATTCCTGCACACATAGATGAATTTAATGGCTTGGGTGCAATCAGCAATGATTTACTTAATACTTTTTTTGACTTGCCTTATATCAATGCAGTACAGGTTGTTCATAAAGAGTTTATGGAACCTTTATTGCAGACAAATAATAATATTTCTTTGAGAACTACTTTGAATGAATATTATAACAATCCATCTACTGCAATCGATTACACAAAAATGGCGGAATGGCATAGGCCAGTAAAAATATCGCTACAAAAAAAAGTTGCTATTACAACATTTTCAGATAATCCACACAAACCATCTAATCCAAAACATGGATTGGATGGAATTGGAAATAGATATTCATGGATTAAAATGGATGAAAATCCAAACCTTGAAAGTTTACGACAAGCATTTTTACTGCCTGAATTTAGAGTAAAAAATGATTTCATTTCGCCCAATACGCCATATAAAAATCCCGAACTTTGGATAAAATCAATTTCAATAAAGGGGGTTACAATTACCGATGGAGCAACACCATTGAAGATTGATTTAAGTCCGCAACTTACGACAATTATTGGAGGTAGAGGGAGTGGAAAATCTAGTATTCTAAGGTTTGTAAGAGGATTATTTAACCGAACGTCAGACCTTTCAGAGTTGACGGAAATAATTGCAGACCATAATGATTTCTATAAACTATATGACCCAAAAAGCCAAAAGGGTGTGCTGAATGAAAATAGTGTTATAGAAATTGAATTTGTCAGAAATAATGTGCTGCATAAAATCACGGCAAGTGGTATTTCCACTTCAAATAATCAAATAATTACCATTCAAAAAAGTTTAAAACCAGGAAATTGGATATTGGAAGAAGCAGACGGCTATATTGATTTTTTTCAATTTGAACAATATTCACAAAAGCAGATTTACGAAATTGCACAAGAACCAAACTCACTTCGGGATCGAATTGATAAATCAATTGATGGAATGGAAATGTTAAAGAATGACAAAGAAGTAATTAAAAAAACATTTCTTGAAAAATCGGCATCAATAAGAACTATTCAGCAACAGATTACGGGAAAAGGAAGATTGCAAACGGAAATAAAAGATATTGATGATAGAATAAAATTATTTCAGCAAAGTGGGATTGCGACTTTGCTAACATCAAAAGAAAAGTTCACAACACAACAGAGTACTATTTCTGATTTTATTGTTGAAACCCAAAATAAGGAAAATGAAATCGACTCTCTTTTAAATGAAATACAAATAACGGATATCAATTACACTAGTTTTGATGAAAGATATTCTGATGAATTAAAGCCGTTCTCTAAAAAAATATCTGATGGTTACGATACTATTAAAGAAGAATTAGAAAAAATAAAACAGGCAGCAATAACACTTAGAACATCATTTGAAGAAGCATTATTTCAAACAACGTGGAAACTGGAATTTGATAAAAATAAAATTGATTTTGATACAAAAAAAGAAGAGTTAATCAACCAAGGTATAGATGATATTTCAAACTTTGAAAAATTAACACAAGCAAAGGCCGCAAAAGAGAAAGAACTGGAAAAAATTAAAGTCATTGAAACAAGCCTTAATGCCGAAATATCTGAAAGAGAACTGTTGCAAAATGAATTTCTTGCAAAAACAAAAGAAATAACAACAGTTAGAAAAACTTTTGTTTCCAGTTTACTACAAGATGATAAAGTAAAAGTTTCTATAAATCCTTTCAGAAACAAGACAGATTTTGTAAATAAATTCAGAATTATAATTCAAAGACAAAGCGGTTTTGAAGGTGATGTAGATGCATTATCTGATATGTGTTTTGCAGGAAATGTTGAACATGGAATAAAAAATGTGAGAGAAATATTTCTGAAAATAAAGCGAAGTGAACAAGTATCGGGTATTTCAGGATATTTTGTAAACCTTGTTACAGGAATGACAGATGCACAGATTGATGAAATAGAATTACTATTACCAGAGGATGAAATAGACATAAAATATAAACCAACTGGCTCAACTATTTTTAAGCCACTTTCAACTGCTTCAGCAGGTCAGAAAACTACCGCCATTTTAACTTTTATTTTATCACAGGGAGACATTCCTTTATTACTTGACCAACCCGAAGATGATTTGGATAATCGACTTGTTTATGAGTTGATTGTTGACAGATTGAAACAAGCAAAAAATAACCGTCAAATTATTGTAGTAACACATAATGCGAACATACCTGTTAACGGTGATGCAGAATATATTCTATCGATGAACTCAGAAAGCAAAGCTTTAGAAATTTTATGTGAAGGCACAGTTGAAAAACCTGAAATTAAAAAAGAAATCTGTGATGTAATGGAGGGTAGTGAACAAGCTTTTGATATGCGTTCAAGAAGATACAAACAAATAAATGCATAAATCTAAATATTTCCATAACCCCTGCACCTAATAATGTAGGTTTAGATATTATTAATTGAAAAACAACAAAGATTATTCACATTTTAAGTACTAATAAAAATCAAATTGATAAAACAGACGCAAAAAATAACTATGTGTTTCTTTGCACCACTCGCTTAATGTACCGTATAAATTCTTTTGAACCTACCACTTGCACTTCTTCTAAAAAGCCCAATACAAATCGCCCTGGCGCTTGAAAGCTTTGCACGTTTGCCTTGAAATAGTACTTTCCCGTTTCGGGAATTGGCTTGATAAATGCCGCACTCATGGGGTATTCTTCTTTTAACACCAGGTAAGCTCTCATTGTCATTTGCAATTCTATTTCTTTGTTCATGCTTTTGCCCTGGAATCCAAAAATATCAGGCTTGTAAAATTCATGTTGCTTTTCATGCTTCATTGGAGTATCCTGTACTTCTACCCCAGTCATGCGTTCAATATTGAAATACTTGTTGAGCCTTGTTTTGATCTCAAAAGCAGAAACCGAATCGTAATTATCGGTAAAACAAGTTGGTTCTACCAAGCGATCCGTTACACTCTGACTGTTTGCTGAACTATATCCTTTGATTAAGAGCTGTTTCCCCTCTATGATTGCTACTGAAATCTGCTCCACAATTTTGGCAAGGTGTGCTTTGAATAAGCTATTAGCACCTATTTCAATTTCGCTGGATTGCTGCACCTTTTGTAGTACACTCTGCGCTAATTGATTTTCTTTTCCTGACGATAGGAGTAACATCTTTAAGTACTCGGCTTCCTGGGGTGTAAACGGAATAATGTCGATATCGGCCGTTGATGCAATAAAAATTTTATTATTACTGTCTCTCTCAATGGTAAAACCAAGGTCTTTCAGTAAATCCATGTAACGATATACCGTTCTTTCAGAAGTATCCAAAAATGCTTCGATGCTTCGAACTGATTTAGCAGGACGTGCTTTCAGGTAATTGATTAACTGAAAAAGCCTATAAATTCTATTCTGATTAAACATGTTGACAAATATTTTGACAAATAAAGTCAAATGACTCAAGCTATCCAAACGATTGACCTTATTTGGCAAAATCATTGTGTTAATTTGTCCAAATCTTAAAAACAACGAAAATGAAATTTAATTTAATGGTAGCTTTTCTTTTCTCAATTACTGCAACGGCAGTTTTTGGTCAAGAAATCAAGTATATCGATCTAGCCACAGCAGAGCGTGGAGAATACACTTCTTATCTTGGAAGTGATGGTGCAGTTTACAAAGTAGGTGAGCGAGTTAAAATTGGAGTGCCATCATCCAATAAAACCTTTGCTTTTATTACTGAGGGTGATGGATTGTTATTGCCTATCACTAACTTACTAGCTTCGTCAAGTGGCACTGAAACGGAAATCAAACGAATCTTTGTCGTTGGCAACAAGCGTTCAGGTTATTCCGTATCATTCAGAACTAAAGGAATTACAGGATTATCAAATTATACAATCCAATTTGAAAATGCTTTATCGACAGGTGAAGTGAAAGGATTTGGATTGTCGAGTGATGATGCGTTGGCTCAATTAAAAAAGGCCAAGGATAAACTTGACCTCGGTTTAATTACCCAAGAAGAATATGACAAGCTCAAAGCTGAACTTACCAAGTACATTAAATAATTAAAACTCCATACTTCCACCAGCATTAAACCTGCCTGTGGAAGTTGCTTTTCCTTTTTCCACTTGTACAATTACATCAACTTCATGGGCGTGTTCATTCACGCCTTTGAATTTTCCTTCCTTTGTGGTGTGATAAATGAAAATGAAGGAGACCTCTGGATGCATTTTTCGTAAGCTATCAATGTCGTTCACATCCATTCCTGCCTTGGAAACGCTGTCAATGAAAACGAAATGAAAATCATTCAGGTTTTCAGGAACGCGATCAGTAATGTATA
>JACCDH010772539.1_pt1 | contig 12614 bp, 7 predicted proteins | sample 7442481 | NCBI WGS metagenome assembly JACCDH01 (sample SAMN15323433, study PRJNA562643) | freshwater metagenome | isolation source: river surface water | place: USA:Blue River Watershed | collected 2017-08-15
GCAACCGGCTTCCAGCATTTGACGCATAGTTACTGACATAACTTCTCCTAAGGGTTAGTTTCTAAGATTGAGTCCTAGCTGCGCTAAAAAACGCCACCCTGGAAGGCTCAACCCGCGATTTCAGATCTAAATTGACCTGAGAGCGAAATTATAGCTTAAATATCAATCACCTAGACCCCTCCCACCCTAATCAGCAATCTCAAGCCTTATGTAAATCCCTTGAAATAGACTATTTGCCCAATTTTTGAGCATTACAGATCTACCAAAAACTGCCAAGTCGTTGATAATCAAGGCATGAATAGTGTATTTACCGCCGAAAAAGACATCCAAGGGATGCGCGAAGCTGGCCGCCTAGCCAGTGAAGTCCTTGACCACGTAGCCCCGCACGTTAAAGCCGGCGTGAGCACAGCTGAATTGGATCGCATTTGCCACGAGTACATGCGCGATGTCCAAAAGACCATTCCAGCCCCACTGAACTATCAGCCGCCAGGCTACCCACCCTTTCCGGCATCTATCTGCACTTCAGTTAATGATGTGATTTGCCATGGCATTCCTGGCGAGAAGATTTTAAAAACCGGTGACGTCGTAAATCTCGATATCACTGTCATTACTCCAGATGGTTACTACGGCGATACCAGCCGTATGTTTATGGTTGGTGAAGTTTCCGTATTGGCGAAACGTCTTACTCAAATTACTTTTGAATGCATGTGGCTTGGCATTGCTCAGGTAAAACCAGGTGCATCACTAGGTGACATTGGTCACGTCATTCAGCAACATGCTGAAAACGCTGGCTACTCAGTAGTTCGCGAATACTGTGGCCACGGCATTGGCAAGGTATTTCATCAAGATCCACAAATTCTTCACTATGGTCGCCCTGGCACCGGTGAGAAATTAAAAGAAGGCATGACCTTCACGATTGAACCAATGATTAATGCTGGCAAACGCGATATTCGCACCATGCCCGATCAGTGGACAGTGAAAACAAAAGATCGCAGCCTCTCCGCGCAATGGGAGCACACGCTTTTGGTAACAGCTACTGGTGTTGAGGTACTCACTTGGTCAGAGGGTAGTAATCCAGCTCCTGATTGTGTAAAAGGTCTCTCATTTAGACCAAACCTAGCTAACGCTTAATCTTAATTAATCAATTAGTTCAAACGCAATGGGTCAACCTCTCGCAGCGATGAAACCTATTGCAGACATTGCCAGCTTAAGAGCTGCTCGAGAGTTAGTCTATGCTGATTTTCGTGAACACCAAGTTGTTGGGAGACTAACCAAGCAACTGAGCAAGCTCAGTGATGAACTCCTCATTAGCTTATGGAATTCATGTGACCTAAATACAGATGCTGCTCTGGTAGCGGTAGGTGGGTTCGGTAGAGGCGCACTATTTCCCTACTCCGATATCGATATTCTGATTCTGCTGCCCGAGGATAAGCAATTCTTCGAAGAAGTATTAGCCGCTAAGATTGAAAAGTTTGTAGCGCAATGCTGGGATACTGGCCTAGAGATTGGCTCATCAGTGAGAACCGTTGCTGAGTGCGTCTCTGAGGCTGAGCAAGACATCACCGTTCGCACCTCTCTATTGGAGTCGAGACTCATTTGCGGTAAGAAAGCCCTCTTCAAAGAATTTGAATCTGTTTATGAAAAGACTTTAGATCCCAAGCCCTTCTTTCAGGCAAAGCTAGCAGAGCAAATTCAACGTCACTACAAATACCAAGATACCCCCTACTCACTTGAGCCCAATTGCAAAGAGAGTCCCGGTGGCTTACGTGACCTACAGGTCATCTCTTGGGTCAGTAAAGCAGCGCACCTAGGCAATACGTTTAAAGATCTTAGCCTTACTGGATTGGTAACTCAACGTGAGTTAACTGAGCTCAATCGCAACCAGCGTTTTTTAGAGACCCTGCGTGCTAACTTGCACCTGCTTGCAAAGCGTAGGCAAGACGTATTGGCGTTTGACCTACAAACTCCACTTGCCGCAGCGATGGGGATTAAAGAAGAGTCTTCCAGACTAGCCAGTGAAGCCATCATGCGTCGCTACTATTGGGCAGCTAAAGCAGTTAACCAATTAAATGATGTGCTGCTGCAAAATATTGAAGCACTTCTCTTCCCCCAAGAGTCCAAAACAACTCATGCAATTGCTGGCGAAGGTAATGAGTGCTTTATTGAACGTCAAGGTGTCTTAGATATCAGCGACCCCGAACTATTTCAGAAGCATCCAGAGAAAATTCTGAGAACCTTCTTGGTATTTGCTCAAACAGCGAACGTTAAGAGTCTGTCTGCAACGATCTTTAGGGCGCTATACAACGCCCGTCAGAAGATGGATAGTCAATGGCGCAAAGATCCAGTCAACCGCGCACTATTTATTGAGATTCTGAAAGAGCCTGAGGGGGTGAGTCGCGCTTTCCAACTCATGAACCGCACCAGTGTTCTCGGCCGCTATTTGCCCGCCTTTAGAAAAATTGTTGGTCAAATGCAGCATGACTTGTTTCATGTTTACACAGTTGATCAACATATCTTGATGGTCTTACGTAATGTCCGGCGCTTTATGGTGGTTGAGCATACCCATGAGTTCCCCTTCTGCAGCAGCCTGATTGCCCATTTTGAAAAGCCTTGGCTACTGGTTATTGCCGCCCTCTTTCATGACATTGCTAAAGGACGCGGTGGAGATCACTCCGAACTTGGTAAAGCAGACATGCGCAAGTTCGCAAAAGATCATGGCTTGGATAAAGCGGATACCGAGTTATTGGTATGGTTAGTTGCGGAACACTTGAATATGAGTCAAGTTGCCCAAAAACAAGACATCACCGATCCAGAAGTAGTCCAAGCCTTTGCTAAAAAGGTAGGTGATGAACGTCACCTTACTGCGCTTTATCTGTTAACTGTTGCTGATGTTCGTGGAACTAGCCCTAAAGTTTGGAATGCCTGGAAAGGCAAACTATTAGAGGACCTCTATCGCGTAACGCTACGGGTATTGGGCGGCGCAAAACCAGATGCCTCCTCTGAGCTCGCACAACATCAAGAGGAATCTCGTGCCAAGCTACGTCTCTACGCAATTGAGGACTCTGCCTACGAGAATTTATGGAAGCAATTAGATGTTGCCTTCTTTTTACGTCAAGATGCCGCAGATATTGCCTGGCTTACACGTCATCTCTATAACAAGGTGGATAGCGACATTCCGGTTGTACGGGCTCGCCTCTCTCCAGTTGGCGAAGGCTTACAAATTGCTGTCTACGTCAAAGACCAAGAAGATCTCTTCGCCAGAATTTGTGCTTACTTTGAACGCCACGGATTCTCGATTTGGGATGCTCGCATTCACACAACAAAGCATGGCTATGCACTGGATACATTCCAAATCTCAGGCAGTAATTTGGTAGATGAAGGCGGTAGTTACCGCGATCTCATACAGCTAGTGGAATATGAACTGACAGCCGCACTGCAAAACAATGATCCACTGCCCTCACCCAGCATGGGAAGGCTTTCAAGACAGTCTCGCACCTTCCCTATCCAGCCACGCGTTCATATGATTCCAGATGAACGTGGTCATTACTACGCACTGTCTCTATCGGCAAGCGATCGCACCGGCCTACTGTATGCAATCTCCAGGGTGTTGGCCAAACACCAAGTCTCATTACATACCGCACGCATCAACACCTTGGGTGAGCGAGTGGAAGACGTATTCCTATTGGATGCAGCTAACTTGAGCAAGAATCCAAAGTTACAGATCTTGTTGGAAACGGATTTACTAGAGGCTTTAGGGGCCTAGGCTTGACCTTGTAGTTTTAGCAATGCTCGCTGAATACGTGGGCTACTAACTTGATCAAAAGGTAGCCATGCCTTTTCAATCTCTTCAGGAGATTCTTGCTCTTCAATCACCCGCAATGCAAATAAAAGATCGATGTGTAAATGCGCACCCTCACCCCTCTTTAGATTTGTAGGTATTGCATGCAAATCAATATCTATGGGATCTAAGAATTCGCTGAGAGATTCGCAAACAACACCAGTCTCTTCAAATACTTCACGAATCGCCGCCTGAATGGGCTCTTCCCCATCATCAATATGACCGCCAGGCTGGAACCATTGCTTAATGTAGGGGTGAAAGATAAGAAGAACGCTTCCATCTCTAATAACCAATCCACTTGCAGTGATGTGACCCATCCGATTGGCTCTTGAGAATGGATTTTCAGAGGCAAGTATTTTCCGTGAAAGTGCTGTAAAAGCTAATTGGGGATCCATCACAAAATCTTTTTTGTACGGCCACCGATGTGCCTGAAGCTTGAAAACCGATCTAGACAAGTTATAGCAACAATCATGAGGGCGCCACATAGCATCAGCAGCGAGGTAGATACCCATGAGGCACTAGAAAAGCTCGAAAGAATAAAACTCGCAAATGCACCAAACATCATCTCAACAGAGTAAAACAATCCTGAAATTAATCCAATATCTGTTTTAAATGACCTCGTCACACCTGCTTGAGTAGCAGGGAAAATGATGCCAACTCCAAATAATGCAAGAAAAATGCATGGCAACAATATAAAGAGTGAATCTATATTTAACAAAGAGAGTATGGCAAGAAAAGATGTGGAAATTAAAATGATGAACCCGGAAAAGTAAATCAAATCCTTAAGATCCATGCGCTCAATATTGCGACGAATAAAGACCGTACCAAGTATGTACCCACTAATCGATAGTGAGAAGAGATAGCTGTACTCCAAAGGGCTCAATTTGTAGATTTTTTGAATTAATCCTGGAGAGGAAGAAATAAATGAAAAGTACACGGTCCAGGCAAAGCTAATCACTAGTGTATGAAAAAGAAATTCATGGTGTGTTAGCAGTTTTAAGTACTTCTTGAAAATATTACCGATCAACAAGTCACTACCACCGAGCTCAATCGGCTTAGACTCTTTCATAAACATATAAAGAAATCCGAATGAGATAAATGAAAATAATGTAAGCGCATAAAATACAGATCTCCAGCCATATTGCATGGTTAGATTTGCCCCAATAATTGGACCCAAAATTGGAGATGCAATTAGACCTGCCGCCAAATAACTTAGAACTCGCACTTGAGATTTGAAATCATACAAATCCCTGACGATTACCCTAGCCAAAAGAGTGCTACATCCCCCACCAAGAGCCTGAAAAAATCGGCACCAGGTCAACTGCTCGACTGAAGTAATAAAACAGCTCGCCAGGCTAGCCAGGGCAAATATTAAAATGCCGCACAGAATTATTGGTCTTCGCCCATATACATCTGAAAGCACTCCCGAAAGCAGTAGGCTAATAGAGTAGCCAGCCATATAAGAAGTCAAAGTCAACATTAACGCAGAGTGGTCAGCAATCAGATCCTCTCCCGCAGATGAAATAGCAGGTAAATATATGTCGGTTGCTAACATAGGGATTACAACTAAAACCATTAGAAGTGGTAATAAAAATGGATTTTTTAATTCAGAATGTCGGGTCATCTTTTTCCCTAAAGCCTTAAGCTTATCGACAGGAAACAAAAATGCCTACCTGATGTTTGTGTAGGAAATAGCCTACTTGAGAAGCGCTACCATAGCCGCCTCATCAATGATGGGAATACCCAACTCTTCTGCTTTAGTGAGTTTGCTACCGGCGTCTGCTCCTGCCACTACGTAGTCGGTTTTCTTGGAGACTGAGCCAGCGACTTTAGCGCCTGCTTTTTCGAGAAGATCTTTTGCTTCATCACGCGTCATTGTTGGGAATGTGCCTGTGAGCACAAAGGTTTTTCCTGCTACTGCCGCACTGATGACTTTTTCTTCTACAGAGAGTTGCATTCCCGAGGCTAGGAGTTGCTCAATCACTTCGCGGTTATGAGCTTCTTCCATAAAGCTAGTGATAGAGTTGGCTACTACGGGGCCAACGTCTTTTACTGTCAGCAAGTCGTCGAGACTGGCATCCATCAGGGCATGCATGGATTGATAGTGATTAGCCAAGTCTTTGGCAGTGGTCTCGCCTACATGACGAATACCCAATGCAAAGATGAATCTCGCTAGCGTCGTGTTTCTGGATTGATTAATTGCCTGTATGAGGTTATCTGCAGACTTCTCACCCATGCGCTCTAGGTTGGCGATTGCAGTAAAGCCCAGGCGATAGAGATCAGCAGGCGTTCGAACTAGATTGTGATCGACTAATTGGTCAACAATTTTCTCGCCTAGACCCTCAATATCTAACGCTCTTCTGTGAGCAAAATGAATTAAGGCCTGCTTGCGCTGAGCGCCGCAGAATAATCCGCCGCTACAACGCGCAACCGCTTCATCTTCCAAGCGCTCAATATGTGAATCACATACAGGGCAGTGTGTTGGCATTACAAATTCTGCTGCATTAGCTGGTCGACGCTCTTTTACTACCGAAACCACCTCAGGAATCACATCCCCTGCTCGTCTCACTGAAACGGTGTCGCCAATACGTACATCTTTGCGCTTCACTTCGTCTTCATTGTGGAGAGTCGCATTAGTGACAGTGACACCCCCTACTTCCACTGGAGCAAGTCTTGCGACTGGAGTAATGGCGCCTGTACGTCCGACTTGCACATCAATTCCGAGAACGGTAGTTAAGGCTTCTTGCGCTGGGAACTTATGAGCTAAAGCAAAGCGTGGAGCTCTGGATACAAAGCCTAACTTAGCTTGCTCTGCAAAGGAGTTGACCTTATAGACAACCCCATCAATGTCATAAGGCAAAGAATCACGTTTGGCACCTACTTCGTTGTAGAAAGCCAAAATTTCTTCTACAGATTTGAGAACGCGGCGCTCTGAGCAAACTGGCAAACCCAGCTTGACGTAAGCATTGAGCAACTCTTCATGAGTTTTTGGTAGCCACGATTGTGGCTCCAGCGCTCCGAGCCCATAGGCAAAAAATGATAGCGGTCTTTTTGCCGTGATCTTGGAATCGAGTTGGCGTAAGCTCCCTGCTGCTGCATTGCGAGGGTTGGAAAATTCTTTTTCACCCTGAGCAGCGGCTTGCTCATTCATTTTCTGGAAGTCTTTGAGATACATAAAGACTTCACCGCGCACTTCTAATAATTTTGGAATATTGTCACCAGAGAGCTTAAGTGGGATAGCGCGAATCGTTTTGATATTCGCAGTGACATCTTCACCGCTGGCGCCATCACCTCGAGTAGCCGCCCTCACCAATGATCCATCTTCATAGCGCAGGGAGATTGCCAAACCATCAAATTTGAGTTCGCCCGCGTAATCTACATGATCAATATGCAAACCCTCACGACAGCGCCGATCAAAAGCAATCAACTCAGCATCTTCAAACGCATTGTTTAAAGAAAGCATCGGCACGGCATGGGTAACTGAATCAAACTCTTTTAACGCGGTACCACCCACCCTTTGTGAAAGTGAATCTGCAGTAATCCATTCCGGATGAATTGACTCTATCTCGATGAGTTCTCGATATAGACGGTCATACTCGCTATCAGGAACTATAGGGTTATCTAAAACGTAGTAAGCATGCTCAAGGCGCGCCAACTCAGTTTGCAAGAATGCGTAGCGATCCGCTAAGTTTGTCGGACTAGAAGACGACAAAGCGATTCCTTAGCTAAAGAGTCTGCTAGCAGTAGAAGAGCCAGCTGGAACGCCGCTCTTCTCAAGATTGGCATACAAAACATCAAGGTGCTGGCGAATACTGATCACTGCAGCTTCAGTCAGATTAATGCCGTTGTCATCTACCAAGCGTCCGTGGGCAGCTTGGGCAATCTCGATACCTTCACCCAACATACGCTCAAAAGCACGCTCATCGTGGGATACCAAAGGCACTTCCAGCAATAGAGTTACTTGTTTAACGGGTGCATTAGGATCAATTTCTGCACTAGTAAAGATAAGTGCGCCGTTGCTAAAGAACTCATAAGAGCGGCCATTGCGAGAAAGCCTAAAGCCACGCTTGCGCATCAAGGCATCAAAGTTGGCACCAGGGGTTGGTTCATCAAACAAGACATTGATACTCAATTGAATATCACTCTCGGCAGCCATAGCATCAAGTTCTTTGGCGCTCTCGAGCATAGTGCTGACGCTTGGCATATCAATTTGAGAGCCAAGAGTGTCCGCAAGCGCTTGAGCGCGGGAACAAAAATCAGATAACTCTAGAACGCCAATCGGGCCACGACGGCTAGCCAATTGAATTGCCAATTGCAACTCAGAATAAGACGCTTCTGGGCGTAAAGCTTCCCAATCTTCAGCGGCATCGACATCTGCATTTAAGCCTTCGCACATCCAACGAGCTGTTGAGCTAGATGGCTCATCAGTCCATGACTTCATTTCATCAAGAATTTCAGCACCGCTAATACCCTCGTCGAAACGCAGAGTGATAACGCAATCGATCCGAGGATCAATTGAAAAAGTTTCTGGGGCGGATACAACTGGGAGGTTTATCTCACCAAAAGAAGGTTCGGAACGCTCTCCAGCCTCAGCAAAGCCCTGGCCAAAAGAAGGCTCTTTGGCAAAACGATCATCAGCAGAGTATTCGCCAGCTGCTTTTGCCTTACGGCGTGCGCGAGCGTACTTAAGATTAAGAATGGCTACTGCTATGAGAATCAGTAGGCCAATAACAGCTAAAGCGAGCTGCAAGTCAGACAAACCTAACATTGTCATGAATTGCTCCAGATCCACTTAAGCTGCCTCCACCATAGATACCGCAGAAGAAATATCCACCGCCACAATACGAGATACACCCTGCTCTTGCATGGTGACACCAATCAACTGATGCGCAATTTCCATAGTGATCTTGTTATGTGAGATGAACACAAATTGAGTCTTATTAGACATTTTGGCAACCATCTGCGCATAACGCAAGGTATTCGCATCATCCAAAGGTGCATCAACCTCATCGAGCAAACAGAACGGTGCAGGATTGAGGAGGAATAAGGAGAAGACTAAGGCAATCGCGGTCAAGGCCTTTTCACCACCAGAAAGTAAGTAGATAGAGCTATTCTTCTTGCCTGGAGGTTGAGCCATCACTTGCACGCCAGCGTCGAGAATCTCTTCACCTGTCATTACCAACTCAGCATGACCACCACCGAATAACTCAGGGAATAGTTTTCCGAAATGGGTATTGACCTGATCAAAGGTGCCCTGCAAGAGATCACGGGTTTCCGCATCGATCTTGGCAATCGCATCCGTCAAAGTCTGCATTGCTTCGTTCAAGTCAGCAGACTGCGCATCCAAGAACTGCTTGCGCTCACGTGAGCTAGATAACTCATCCAAGGCAGCCATATTGACTGGGCCCAAAGATTGAATCTCTGAGTTGAGGCGATTGACCTCGGTTTGTAAGGCACCCACTTTGAGATCAGGACTAAAGCTAGCTTCTAATGCAGTGAGGTCTGCTTCAGCATCTGACAGTAAGGTTGCAAACTGTTCAAAGTTCAAACGGGCAGCCTGTTCACGCAACTGTAAATCGACCACTTTGTCACGCATTGGCTGAAGGCTACGCTCAATCTGTAAACGCACTTCATCCGCTTCGCGCAATTGATGCAATAACGCATCTTGTTCTGTACGTGCATTTGCTAATGCGGCTTCGCGAGCACTGCGAGCCAATAGGAGGCCCTGTAATTTATCTTGCGCCTCTTCATCACTTAGTGTTTCAAGCTCTTGCTCTGAAGTGGCCTGCTTATCCTGAATCTCCATAATCTGCACGCGCGCAGTACTTTGATCACGTTGCAAATCTGCAATACGCTGCTGCAAGGAACGGGTAGCAAATGCCGCCTCTTGAGCTGACATCTCGGATGAGCGCAAAGCTTCACGTAGACGATCACGCTCTTGAGTAGCTAACTCGAGTTTTTCTTGGGCAATAGCCAGGTTTTCTTGCAAGCCTTGCTTAGATTCCTCTGACTGAGCAAGCTCTTCAGCCGATTGCTCTTGAGTCTGAATTAATTGCTCCATCTGCTGACGCAACTCACTTAACTCACCCTGAATTTGTTCAGCACGTTGGCTGTACTTTTCTTCAGCTTGAGTTAACTGCATTCTTTCTACTTCAAAGCCGTGTACTTCTTGGACGGCTTGCTCTGCAGCAATGCGGGTTTGTTCAGCAGCTTGATGTGCAGCCTGATAGTTGGCAACACATTGATCCAGCTCACCTTGCAATTCACTTTGAATTAACTTCTGTGCGCGCAATTGCTTCTCGAGACCTTCCATCTCTTGAGCACGCGCCAACATGCCGGCTTGCTCTGAGTCGGCTGCATACAACTGCACGCCCACACGACTGACCAAATGACCTTGTTGGGTAACAAAAGCACCACCAGCAGGTAACTTCTCGCGACGATGCAATGCATCTTCCAAGCTATTGGCAATATAGATGTTATCTAACCACTCTTGCAGTACGGCAGCAACACCTGGTGCGCCTGCGCTCTGAACACGAGTCAACAAAGGTATGAAATCTGCTGGCACATTAGTGTGCGCAGGAGAAATATCTTCTGTTAACAAAATTGCTAAACGGCTCGGAGGAGCATCATTTGCTAGAGCTAAAGTTTCTTGAACGCTCTTCGCTGTAACGGCAGCTAAACGCTCACGCAATACAGACTCTAGGGCAGCTTCCCAACCACTCTCTACTTTGAGCTCTTGCCACAAACGCTTGCTCTCTTTTAGGCCTTTGCTCTCAAGCCATGGGCCGATCTTGCCTTGTGCTTGAACGCTAGCTTGCAATGCAGTTAATGCAGTGAGTTTTGCTTCGGTTTGAGCCAATTCTTGGTTAGCTGACTGAATTTGTTGTTGCGCAGTGTTGCGAGCCTCATCGGCAGCTGGAACGCGTTGTTGCGCTTCGCCTGCTTTTTGTCTTGCTTCGTCGACTTTGCGCTGTGCCATTGCATGGCGATCGATTGCCATTTGCAATGCTTCAGCATCAGGTCTGCGCATACCTGCAAGCTCAGCCTCAAGACGGGTATCGCGCCCTTTGAGCTCTTCTACTTGAGTAGTAATAGCTTTAACACGCTCACCTAAACTCGCCAAGCGTTGATCAATCGTTGCTAAGTTCTCACGGGCATCATTGAGTTCGCGCGCATGGATTTGATAAGCCTCTTCACGCGCTGGCATTTGTTCTTGCAGGCCAGATAAATCCGCTACTAATGTTTGCTCTTTTTCTGCAGCTAGGCTGAGTTCTTGCTCAGCAGTACGTTGTGCTTGCGCAGCATCTGTTTCTTGAACAGTCCAACGTTGAAGTTGGGCTTGCAAATCCTGAGATTGCTGCTGCAGGCGCTGACGTGCTTCTTGCACATAACGAATCTGTGACTCTACTTGACTAACATCAGCATTAGTTTGATACAAATCACCTTGCGCTTCAGAAACCTTATCTTGCAATGCGTATTGTTCTGTGCGCATCGTCTCAAGCTCAGTTTCAGCATGACGCATTTTTGCAGTCTGCTCTTCTAAGCCTACTTGAGTGTCACGAATACCATTGGCATGACGCTCCTGCTCTTTACCGGCCTCGGTCTGGCGAACAAACCAGAGCAACTGCTGTTGAGACTTCATCTCAGTAGACAGCTCAGCATGGCGCTCAGCTACTGTTGCTTGTTTTTCTAAGCGATTGAGTTGCTGATCGAGCTCACGCAAAATATCTTCAACGCGCACTAAGTTTTCTTTTGTATCTTCTAGACGTGAGGCGGTTTCTTTGCGACGCTCTTTATATTTAGAAACGCCCGCGGCCTCTTCCAAGAAAACACGTAACTCTTCTGGCTTGGCTTCCAAAATGCGGTTGATGGTGCCCTGCCCAATGATGGCGTAACCTCTTGGACCCATACCCGTACCCAAGAAAATATCTTGAATATCTTTACGACGAACAACTTGGTTGTTGACGTAATAACTGGAATTGCCATCACGTGTCAGGACACGTTTAATACCCAATTCTGTAAAAGCACTCCATTGACCTTGAGCGCGTCCTTCTGAATTATCAAAAATGAGTTCCACACTGGCACGGCCAGATGGTTTACGTAAACCAGAACCATTAAAAATAACGTCCTGCATCGATTCGCCACGCAACTCACTAGCGCGAGACTCACCCAAAACCCAACGTACAGCGTCAATAATGTTCGACTTTCCGCAGCCGTTAGGACCCACAACACCGATCAATTGACCTGGCATTTCAAAGTGGGTTGGATCGACGAATGACTTAAAGCCGGAAAGTTTGATGGATTTCAGTTGCACGGCGTACTTTGCAGGGAAAAAAGGGGTTCAAATAAGGGGGTAAAAATTATTACTAAAGTGGGAAGATGATAGCAAGCTTAGGGCTCCTCACACGGGTTTTTGCCCCACCGATATAATGATTAATCTACTTCCAGGGGCAAAACCCCTTAACAATCTGATAGTTAACCGAAAAGCATGAGCCAATCACCACAAAGCATCATCGAACAAGCCTGGGAAAACCGCGCAAACCTCTCTCCTGAAGCCGTTTCCGGGGAAATCCGCAACGCCGTGAACGCTGTTCTCGAAGGCCTAAATACAGGCAGCATTCGTGTGGCTGAACGCCGTAGCGTCGGCAAATGGGAAGTAAACCAGTGGGTAAAGAAGGCAGTTTTGCTGTCTTTCCGCCTTGAGGACAACAAACCTATGGGTGCTGGTGGCTATACCCAGTTCTATGACAAGGTGCCGAGCAAATTCGAGAACTAC
>JACCDH010869754.1_pt1 | contig 12614 bp, 12 predicted proteins | sample 7442481 | NCBI WGS metagenome assembly JACCDH01 (sample SAMN15323433, study PRJNA562643) | freshwater metagenome | isolation source: river surface water | place: USA:Blue River Watershed | collected 2017-08-15
GATACTGACTTTGTAAGGTCCCGCATTAGTAAGAACCTACTTGAAGCGATACCTATCAATCTAGATCAAGTTCACAAATACCTCTCAAAGGCCTATCTTCATCTGGAAGGTTCTCAAAAAATCCGGAAAATAGATCTAGATGGTTCTTATCAGCTTCTCTATGACTCAGCACGAAAATCTCTGACCGCACTATTTGCATTGCATGGCCTCAAACCTACCAATCAAGGCGGTCATTCAATCTTGCATGACGTGATTATCCGTTGTGTTCCAAGCGACGAGGCTCTTAATTTCAAAAAATATGATCGCATGCGAAGGCGGCGCAATTTCACTGAGTATTTGAGCGATAAAAGCACCGAAATTACATTGGCGATTCGCGATGAGGATTACGTAATTTCACAATTCTTCTACGTTATCGCGCTTGAGCAATTTGAAATATCTCTCAATTACTAAGCGACGAGCAGCGAACGCTTAGAAAGTCCCATCCAGAAACCTTCAATCAAAGTTTCTGGCGCTGCATCGATATCGTCTCCAGCGCCGAGTGCAACAAAGAGCGGAGTGAAGTGCTCAACGGTCGGGTGTGCGTACTTGACTGCGGGAGCTAAATCTTTATAAGCAGCGAGCGAATCAATATCACCCTTTGCTAAACGCTCGGCTGCCCAAGTATCAAATTCTGATGACCAGCCAGGTGCTTTTGCATCGAAAGTCCAATCGCGGATATACGGAAGCCCGTGAGTCATAAAGCCAGAGCCAATAATCAAAACACCCTCATCACGTAGCGGTGCAAGGCGTCGTCCGATCTCAATAAGTTTTCCAGGATCAGAAGTCGGCATCGACATCTGCAAGACAGGAATGTCATGGTCTGGATACATCACGCGCAGCGGCACCCATGCACCGTGATCAAGCCCGCGACGCGATTCATGGAGCGGTTCCGACTTTGGCATCATCGCAGCAATTCGTGTGGCCAACGCCGTTGCATCTGGAGTCTCGTATGTCATTTCAAAGAACTTCTGCGCAAAACCACCGAAGTCGTAGACCAGTGGTGTGCCTGCGAGAGGGGAGCTAATTGCAATCGGAGCTGACTCCCAATGAGCCGAGATAATCAGAATTGCTTTTGGCTTCTCGAACTTCTTTGTGATGGCTGCAAGTTCACTGCTCCAGATTGGATCATCTAAGAGCAGGGGAGCACCATGTCCGATGTAGAGGGCAGGCATCTTTTCCATACAGAAATGATAGCAGAAGTAGTTGAAATTTCAACTACATTCTTGAGCGTGGACTAGAGGCGTGAAGTGAGAATTCCCTGAACTTCGCCATCAGTGGGAGCGATTGGGTTATTGCTAGTCACCGAATCAGCAAGAACTGTCTTGGCAATATCAGCCACCATCTCTTGCTTCACGCCGTAATGAGAGAGCGAGTTGCGGATATTGATTGATTCGGCGAGATCGCGAACAGCCTCGATAGCCGTTTCAGAGTTGGCACTGACACCCATATCATTTCCGACAGATGCATAGACGTCACTGACAGCGCGTGAATTGAACTGCATCACCTCCGGCAAGACGGTCGCAAGCGCTTCACCATGTGCTGCTCCCACATGGGCGGAGACCGAGTGTGCGATTCCATGTACTAGACCCAATCCTGAGAGCGTCAGTGCAAGTCCAGCTAGGTGAGCACCCATCAACATATCTCCACGAGCATCGACATTACTGCCATCTTTGACTGCGATTGGCAGTGCATGCGAAATCAACTTCACAGCTTGATGAGCATATGCTGCGGAGACAGGGGTGCTTCCCTTTGAAGTGAGGGACTCAATCGCATGAGTCAATGCGTCGATTCCAGTGCCCGCTGTTGGCCGTGGTGGTAAACCAAGCGTGAGTTCCGGATCGAGAATTGCGGCGACTGGTGTTGTGCTTGCATCACCAACGTAAAACTTACATTGACGAATCGGATCGTCAATAACTCCCCAGTTGTTTGTTTCAGAGCCGGTACCTGAGGTAGTTGGAATAGCGATGATTGGCAGAGCTGGACGATCAGGAGTAATGGAGTAATCAAATTTCGCAGACGAAAATGTTGGGTTGGCACAAACGAGAGCGATTCCCTTTGAAGAATCGAGCGAAGAGCCGCCACCGAGTGCAACAATGCAATCAGCGCCACCCACCACGCCGAGCTTTGCAGCCGCATCAATTAATGTAGTGGTTGGGTTCGGCTTAATATCAGTGTAGGACAATGACTCTATGCCTGCTGAGGCAAGAATTGCCTCCACCTTTGCCAGAACACCAACCGCTGCAACGCCAGGATCTGTGACAATAAAAACCTTTTTCTTATTCAACGATGCAATTACTTCAGGAAGTTGGGCAACGGAACCTGCGCCAAAACGAATATTGACCGAGCCAGGTGTGAGTGTGAATGCGTTCATTGTCTTCCTTTAGTTAGTGGCTATTTTTTGAAGTTTACTTTGTATGCGTTAGTAGATCGGTAATTCTCTCTGAAGCCTTTTTCATCTCTTTTGCGGCCGCAGTGAGGTTGGATTCAAATCTTGCCTTTGGTGCAGCCACATTGATAGCAGCGACAATTGAACCACTGAAGTCACGAATCGGTACAGAGGCACCAACCAGACCCGGTTCATACTCTTCAATCACTATCGCAAAACCATCCTTGCGAATTTGGTTGAGAACTCCAATAAGTTGTTCACCAGTCTTCGTCAGGCAGAGCGGGGGAGCACCATCAATTTTCTTCTTCAATGGATAAATTCGTTCAACCTGATCATTTGTAAGGCCTGAGAGAAGAACGCGACCGGAAGATGTCATATATGAAGGCGCAGTAACACCCATCCAGCTGAGGGCGCGGAAACCATGAGCGGGTGATTCCGAATGTATGGTCACAACTTCAAGCCCTTGCAAAACCGTCAAGTGCACCGTCTCACCCAATTTGTGAACGAGGCCATGCAACTCGCCACGCGCAGCAGTCACGAGTTGTGCTTCGAATGTGTAGCGAGCGATTGCATAGAGGCGTGGGCCGACGATGACACCTGCTCCTTGACGCAATAACAATCCGTTATCAATGAGGCGCGAGACCGCGCGTGATATCTGACTTTTTTCGCGATTTGTTGCAGCGGCCAAGTCGCCATTGCGTTGTGGAACGGGCGAACCAGCGGCTACAGCCTCAATAATCTCGAGATCACGCTCAAGACCATTATTACGCTGTAGCGAGTTGGGCATGTTGCAAATAATACAACTCTTGGTGCGCCTATTGCAACAACTCAATTCTCAGGAGCAAGATGCTCCTTATGATTATGGAAGATTATTTGGTGCCTATCGCACCACCCACTCTTCTTGAATTCATCTCTCTTCAACGCGAGAAAATTACCGCTGCGGTGATTTCGCAAATTGAATTAGTTTTACTGGTAATGACCCTAGTTTCGATTACAGCTATTCTCACAGGATTGCTTGTTTGGAAGTCAACGACTGCTTCTGAGATCGTGACAAGCTTTTGGTCAATTGTCTTTACGATTCCATCACTTGCAATGTTTATCTTCTTTATCGGGCCGTTTGGTCTTGGCTGGTTACCTGCAGTGATTGCGCTCGTTCTTTATGGACAACTGCCTGTAGTTCGAAACACCATTGTCGGGCTTCGCTCTGTTGAACCAGCAATTATGGAATCTGCTGCTGCTATGGGAATGAAACCGTTTACTGTGCTTCGCAAAATTCAGTTCCCACTTGCATGGCCTGTCATCATCGTTGGCATTCGCGTATCTGCCATGTTGATCTTCGGTATCTCTGCTATTGCGGCATACGTTGGCGGACCTGGGCTTGGAGATTATCTCTTTAGTGGTCTTGCAAATCTCGGATCTTTTAACTCAATGAATCAAACGTTGGTCGGCGCGTTCGGTATCACCATTCTCGCACTGATCTTTGATGGAATCTTTGTTCTTATTCGTCGCGTAACAACTCCAAGGGGGCTTCGTGTCTAACACAACTCACGGTCAAGAGATTCGTCTCGAGAAACTGACAAAGCGCTATCCCAACACCCAAAAGGATGCCGTCTCAGAGTTCAATCTTGTGATTCCTGCCGGAGAATGTGTTGTCTTCGTAGGTCCTTCAGGGTGCGGCAAGACCACCACTATGAAAATGATCAACCGCATTATCGAGCCATCTTCAGGACGTATCGTTATTGGTGGCGAAGATGTGACGAAGACTCCGGCACATGAACTTCGCCGCAATATCGGCTATGTAATCCAGCAAATTGGGCTCTTTCCACATATGACTATTGCTGACAATGTCGCGACAGTGCCGCAGCTTCTCGGGTGGGATAAGACCAAGACCCGTGCGCGCGTTAACGAACTTCTAGATCTTGTAGGACTAGATCCATCTGAATACGGCTCACGTTATCCAAAACAACTCTCTGGCGGACAGCAACAGCGCGTGGGTGTTGCTCGCGCCCTCGCGGCAGATCCGGCAGTACTACTAATGGATGAACCTTTTGGCGCAACTGACCCAATCACCCGTGTTCGACTCCAGAAAGAATTCCGTGCACTTCAGCGCGAACTTAAGAAGACGGTTGTCTTCGTTACTCACGACTTTGAAGAAGCATTGCTCTTGGGCGATCGAATTGCGGTCCTTTCAGAGCAATCAAAGGTCGAGCAGTACGGCACTCCGCTCGAGATTCTCTCTGCACCTGCAACCAAGAAAGTCGAGAGTTTTGTTGGCGAAGCTGCCAGTGTTCGAATGCTCGGGCTTGTCTCTCTTGCAAGCGTTTCTGTCGCTAGTGGCAGCGTTGAAGGTCCAACCCTTTCCGAAACTGCAACTTTACGTGAAGCAATGGAAGGGTTTATCACGGGTGCAAAAGCAATCAATGTCGGCACACGCGGACATTTAACTTTTGAGGCGCTTCAAAGCGCAATCTCACAGACTCGAGCAGGTGCGCGCTAATCATGGCAAAGTCATTGGCGAAACCAAATCTCACGGCGGGGTCCTTATATTCCCAATCTGCTCGTCTGATTTTTCGTCGTCACCGTTCACTTATTATCCAGCCAATTTTGATTGCAATTCTTGCTGGCATTCTTGCATTTTCGCTTAGCCGCGCACACCTTGATGTCATTGAGGCGGTAACTATCAACAAAGAATTTATTTTTGCAGCAATCAAAGATCACTTGATTCTCTCATTTGCATCTGCCGCGGTGATTCTTGCAGTTGCAATTCCATTCGGCATTATCTTGACCCGCCGCCGCTATAAGAAGTTCACGCCAATTGTTTTGATTCTTGCCAATATTGGGCAAGCGTTTCCTGCAGTTGGCGTATTGATTATTGCCGGCATTCTCTTTGGTTTCGGTAAGCCAATAGCCATCTTTTCTTTTGCAGCATTCGGCATTCTGCCGATTCTTCGCAACACAATCGTTGGGTTGCAGGAAATTGATCCTTTCATTATCGAATCAGCGCTCGGTATGGGTATGACGCCTAAGCAAGCGCTTCGCCAGATCGAACTGCCATTGGCAGTTCCCGTCATTCTGGCCGGTGTTCGCACCACTCTCATTCTTACCGTTGGCATTGCCACCCTTGGTGTCTTTGTTAACGGGGGAGGTCTAGGAACGCTCATCATTCCTGGCCTAAAGCTCAATCGGGAGCTCGTTCTAGTTACCGGCGGAGTGCTCACAGTAATTGTGGCATTCACAATGGATTGGCTTGCACGTGCTGCTGAAGAACTCCTTCGACCTCGAGGGATTTAATACCTAGGAAGGGTAAAAAATGCAGGTAAAAAGCCACAAAGTAGTTGCTATTGCAGCTGCAATTGCTCTCGCGATTGTCGGAACAGCAGCAACATCAACATCAGCTAATGCAGCTGGCAAGTCGCTCAAAGGCGTAAAGGTCGTTGTAGGTTCGAAGGACTTCACAGAGTCAATCGTTCTCTCAAAGATCGTTAAGCAGATGATCATTGCTAACGGCGGAACAGTTGTCGATAAGACAAATATCAAGGGTTCAGCAACTACACGCGAAGCGATGCTTAGCGGCGACATCGATATGTACTGGGAATACACCGGAACAGCATGGTTGGTTTACCAGAAGCAGACAGATGTGAACATCTCACCTAAGGACCTTTACAAGAAGGTTGTCGCTGGCGATAAGAAGAATAAGGTCACATGGGGACCAATGACTTCATTTAACGATACTTATGCATGGGCAATCACAAAGGCAAATGCAACAAAGTACGGCATCAAGACTTATTCAGATCTCGCAAAGAAGCTTCCTGCAGGTTCTGCATGGTGCGTAGAGTCTGAGTTCCAGAGCCGTCCAGATGGTTGGGCAGGATTCAAGACTAAGTACGGAATCTCTGATTCAAACATCACAACTAAGGTCCTTGATACTGGTGCTATCTACCAGGCAACTAAGGATGGACAGTGCATGGTTGGTGAAGTATTCGCAACTGATGGACGTATCGGCGCACTTGGCTTGATCGTTCCAACAGAAGATATTTCTTACTTCCCTCCATACAACGCAGCGTTGACAATGCCTGATGCAGTCGCAAAGAAGTACCCACAGCTTGTAAAGGCTTTGGCTCCAATTGCAGGCAAGATCAGCAACGCAACAATGCAGAACCTCAACGCACGTGTTGACGTTCTCGGAGAAGATGCGGACACAGTGGCAAAGAGCTTCTTGTCAGCATCAGGATTGGTAAAGTAAATAAATGATTGAGATCCAGATCGGTGAAGGCTTTGTAGGATCAGGCCCGAATGCGGCCCACACCAACACAATTCTTGGAGCCCGATCTGGGCCCGCTGGAGTGGCATGGGCAACGGCCCTTGCCACTCCGCGCGCGGGTCACGTGCCATTTATGGTTGTTGCACAGCCAGGGATTGCAGTGACCCCACCAACTCTCTTTGTAAATAAGGCCGCAGTCGAAGGCGATCAGCATGGACTCTTTACCTGGGGAGCAGCACAAGCAGGTGTTGCAGCAGGCGTTGGAGAGGCGCTTCGCAGCGGAGTCATTGATGTGACGAAGGCCGATGATCTCGTCATCATCGCAGCGGTTTGGCTCAACCCATCTGCAAATGACGAAGAAGAGGTTTATCAGAACCAACGTCAAGCAATGATTGATGCACTGACTAACGGAAGGAATGGCAAGCCAACGGCAGCTGATGTCATCAAGGCATCAGAGAATGTGGCAAATCCATTCTTTCGTCAGAGTTAATTTCCAATACCGACATTCTTTAACGACATAGATTCGAGTTACCCCGATGAAGATTACCGATATCCGCTTTGAGCGCGCATCTCTCCAGCTCGATCCACCTTTTTGTCCTAACTGGGATCCAACTCCCCGTCGTACCTTTGCCGCGACGCTAACCATTATTGAAACCGACGGAGGCGTTGTCGGATACGGGGCAGGCGATGATATGGGTGGCTTTGATGGATATGAAAAGCACTTCATCGGCAAAGATCTCTTCGATGTTGCAGAACACGTTCGAGCGCTAGAGACCATCACTTTTCATGCAGGGCGTTATTGGCCAATTGAAGTGGCAATTTGGGATGCAATTGGTAAGGCCAAGAACCAAACCGTTGCAGAGCTCTTTGGCGGCGCAGAAAAGTCAATTCCAGCCTACGCTTCAACAGGCGCGGTCATGACCGCTCCAGAGCGGGCAGCGAGTGCGCGCGCAATCCGTGATGCAGGATTCAAAGCTATGAAGATTCGCGTTCCACAGACTCAACTTGATCTGGGAATCGAGACATTAAAGCTCATTCGCGAAGCTGTTGGAAATGATTTAGAACTCATGGTGGATTTGAATCAGGCATGGCGCATGCCAGGAGATACTCGTAAATCAATAGACCGCAAGACAGCGATGAACTTCGTTGATGCAGCCGTTGATTACGGTGTGTACTGGATTGAAGAGCCTTTGCCTATGGAGGATATGGAGGGGCTCAAGTCACTTCGTGGACGAGGCACTCGCATTGCTGGCGGTGAAATGGTTCGCACAATTCATGAAATTCGTACTCTGATCGATAATGATGCTTTGGATGTAATCCAGGCAGATGTTGTACTTGCAGCGGGTATGGAACACTCGCGAGAAATAGCTCGGCGCGCTAACGAACGTGGCCATGTGTTCACTCCTCACACCTGGTCTAATGGCTATGGCCTCGCAGCTAATCTCCACGTCACCGCCGGTATTGGTGGCGCTCCATTCATTGAATTCCCATTTGATCCACCAACATGGACAAGCGAACGCCGCGACTTTTTGATGGCAGAGCCAATGACCGTCGGAACTGATGGACTTCTTCATGTCCCTACTGGTCCTGGACTTGGAATTGAGCCAAACTGGTCTCTCTTTAAGAAATCTGTAGCGTAAGGAGCTATCTGTGGCACTCGATAAAGATGCGTGGGTAAAGCGCGCCCTTGAATTAAAGCCAGAATCGCGAATGTATATCAATGGTGCCTATGTTGATGCTGCCTCAGGAAAAACTTTTGACGACATCTCTCCTCGCGATCAACGTCTGATTGCCAAAATTGCTTCCGGTGATACTGAGGATGTAAATCGCGCAGTTGCTGCAGCAAAGGTTGCTTTTGATTCAGGTGTATGGCGTGAGATGAATCCGCGCGATAAGAAGGCAATTATGCTGAAGTGGGCTGATCTCATTCGTGATCACCAAGAAGAGTTAGCGCTACTTGAAACACTCGATGTCGGTAAACCAATCTCAGATTCTCTCAATGTTGATGTGATGGGTTGTGCAAGAACAGTTCAATGGTATGGCGAAGCAATCGATAAGACATATGATGAAATTGCACCTGCTCCACGAAATGCACTTGCCATGATTACGCGTGAACCACTTGGTGTTATCGGAGCAGTTGTTCCATGGAACTATCCAATGATCATCGCGTCATGGAAGGTTGCTCCAGCACTCGCGATGGGAAATAGTGTTGTCTTAAAGCCAGCAGAACAATCTTCCCTCTCAGCAATTCTGCTAGCTCGATTGGCAACTGAGGCGGGAATTCCAAATGGCGTCTTCAATGTCGTAACAGGACTTGGTCCAGAAGCAGGACAGGCTCTAGCTCGCCATATGGATGTCGCAAAGCTCGCCTTTACTGGAAGCGGTCCAACCGGGCGCAAAATGCTTCAGTATGCAGCGGAATCCAATATGAAGCAGGTGGCACTCGAACTCGGCGGAAAGAGCCCACAAGTTGTTCTAGATGACGTTAAAGATCTTGATGCATGCGCATCTTCGATTGCGTGGGGTATTTATTACAACGCTGGCCAAACGTGTAACGCAGGATCACGCATCATTGTCCAAGGTCAGAAGATTAAAGAGGCGCTCTTCGAGAAGATGACAACATTCCTGGATACTTTCCCAGTCGGAGATTGTCTCGATCCATCCGTATATATGGGTCCGATTGTCTCTACCGCTCAGCGCGATCGTGTTAATCATTATCTCGGCCTGGTCGGCCAAGATGGTGAATCATTTGTTTTCGGTGGCGAGCAGCCAACTGGCGACGACAATCTCATCAAGCCAACGTTGATCGATGGCGTTAAGCATGATTCTGCGCTTTCTCAAGAAGAGATTTTCGGTCCAGTTATTGTCGCTGTCGATGCTAAAGATGAAGCGGATGCACTCGCCAAGGCAAACGGCACCGAATACGGTCTTGCAGCTTCGGTATGGTCAAGTGATGTTTCACGTGCCCATAATTTTGCTCGCAAGCTTCGTGCGGGAACGGTCTGGGTAAATACCTTTGATATGTCAGATGTCATCACTCCATTTGGTGGCTTTAATGGCTCTGGCGCAGGTCGCGATAAGTCTCTACATGCACTCGAAAACTACAGCGCGCTGAAGACGACCTGGGTCGACCTCTCATAATTTCAACGATTTACATTTTAAGTAAAAAAACATACAAGGGAGCACATCGTGAAGGTCGCATTTATCGGAACTGGCAGTATGGGCGGAAGTATGTCTCGCAATCTCGCTGCAGCGGGCATTGATATCACTGTCTTTGACCTGAATACCGAGAGCATGCAGAAGCCAATTGCTGCTGGAGCTAAGGGCGCAACTTCTGGAGTCGAATGTGTTACGGGTGCAGATGTCTTGATCACCATGCTCCCTACACCACAAGCAATCGAAGGCTGTATGGTTACCAGCGGTGTAGCAGCAGCCATGAAGCCAGGCTCAATGTGGATCGATATGTCTACATCTGTGCCAGAGACAGCGAAAGTTGTAGAAAAGGCACTGGATCCGTCCGTGCGCATCATCGATGCACCTGTCGCCGGAATGTCAATTGGCGCAGACAAGGGAACCATGTCGATCTTTGCTGGTGGATCAGAAGCAGATTTTGCATTTGCAAAACCACTCTTTGACATCATGGGCGATCCAGATAAGTTCTTTAATTGTGGCGAACGCGGTACTGGCTACGCGGTAAAACTTGTTCTTAATATGCTCTGGTTCAATTCGTTTGTGGCCACAACGGAGGCACTCCTTCTCGGCGTCAAAGCTGGAGTGGACCTCGAGGTACTTCGTCAGTCCTTGATTGGCTCACCTTGCAATTCAATCTTGCTCGAGCGCGACATCGTGGGCATGCTCAAAGATGGCGATTATGATGAAGGATTTGCAGTTGCTCTCGCATGTAAAGATCTTCGCCTAGCTGGAGATCTCGCTCGTTCAGTCGGTGTCCCAATGGAAGTCGGCGCAACTGTAGAGAATGTTTACCGTCGTGCACGTGCTCGCTATGGAGATAAAGCTGGCGAAATGATTCCAGCGAAGATGTACGAGGACGACACCAACACACCGCTTCGTTTTAAGTAGCATTTTCATGCAGCGCCACTTGAGTCGTTCGACCATTTTTGGTCTTGCAGTCATGTGGCTTGTTGGTGGTGGTATCTATCCATTTCTTTCGCATGCAGCAGAAACTATTGATCCGATTGGCATCGTTTTTATCCGTGCATGGGGAGCCGCACTCATCCTCTTTTTCGCTGTGATTGCGATTGCTCCGCAATCTTTTCGTGTCTTACGATTTGATAAATCGCTGATTCCTATTGTTGTCTCGTCACTGATGTATTCACCGCTCTGCAGCATTTCATTAGCTTGGTCGAGCTCACGCGCCCCTGGTGCCATTACTGCTTTGATTTACTCAACCTTGCCGGTGATGTCGATTGTCTATTTGGCTATTAAAGGGGAGAAGCCGTCAAAGTTAGCCACCAGCGGTGTGCTAGTAGCAACGGTTGCCGTAGCATTTTTAATTGGCGCCCCACAAGGATCAGTGCAAATTGCGGGGATTATCGGTGCACTAGTGTCTACATTTGCATGGTTTGCGGCGACAGAAATCTGGATCAAGTACGAGAGTGGATATCCGCTCATCCTCGCAATATTCTTACAAGTCTTCATCGGTGCGATAGGAACGAGTTTTGTTTATCTTGTGTGTTCGACCCCAAGAGTGACCACCGAGAATATTCTCAATCCATCGATGATTTTTCTGGTGTTTGCCTTGGCATCCCAGTATTGGGCGTACCTCGGAATCTCGCGTCGTGTATCGCCAGCGCTCTTGACTTCGTTTGCCTTTGTGAATCCCCTAGTAGCAGGAGTCATTGGGTTCTTCGCATTTAATCAGAACCTGGGCACAGTCCAGTTGATTGCCGGGGCAATCCTTCTTATTGGAATCTATCTTGTGGTTAAGAGTGAAACTCGTCGATAAAAAGCTCTCTCAATAGATAGAGTGCGCTTCATGAGCGACCTCTCCACCCAAGTGCGGGCAGCGTTAGATGCAGCTGTCTCCGCTATCGGCGGAAAGCCGCGTGAAGGTCAGATTGAGATGGCCGAGGCTGTCGCTAATGCGCTTACCGATCGACATCACCTGATGGTCCAAGCAGGTACCGGTACGGGAAAGTCTCTCGCCTATCTCGTTCCTGCTTTAGTCCATGGCCGAAAAGTATTGATTGCCACCGCAACCCTGGCACTTCAGCGCCAATTGGTAGAACGCGACTTGCCTGCAGTTGTGCCGGCACTGGAGAAAGAACTCGGTCGCGAAATTAGCTACGCAATTTATAAGGGCGTTGGTAACTATATCTGCCTCGCCAAGATGAATTCAGAAGAGCCAGATCCCGATAGCGAACTCTTACTTGAATCTTCCTATCTCGAGAAAGATGCAAAGCGACTCCATGCTTGGGCGCGCAGCAAAGATGTTTCAGGTGATCGCGATGATGCACCTGAAGTAGATCGCAGAGTCTGGGCGGCAAATTCTTTATCAGGTCGCGAATGCGTTGGTGCAGATACCTGTGCCTGGGGAAGTGGCTGCTTTGCCGCAAAAGCGAAGGCGAAGGCACAGACTGCAGATGTAGTGGTCACCAATCACACCTTGCTAGCTATTGAGATCGTTGATGCACATCCAATATTGCCTGAGCGCGATGCAGTCATCATCGATGAAGCGCATGAGTTTATGGATCGCACCACCCAAGCGGTGACCGAAGAGCTAACTGCGGCCCGCGTTCAACGCGCAGCCGCGATGGCACGTAAATATATGCCAGGAAAAATATCCGAGGCATTCACCAACGCAGCTGACTCTTTCTATGATGCGATGAATGATTATGGCGCTGATGTTAAAGGTGATTTTTCAAAGCAGGGGCGGCTTTCAGAGATTCCGCAATCGCTGGAACATCC
>JACCDH011584924.1_pt1 | contig 12614 bp, 12 predicted proteins | sample 7442481 | NCBI WGS metagenome assembly JACCDH01 (sample SAMN15323433, study PRJNA562643) | freshwater metagenome | isolation source: river surface water | place: USA:Blue River Watershed | collected 2017-08-15
GCCCCACATAGCGGGGCCCTGGCTGAAAGATGGTCTCCATCTCGCGCTTGAAGAGCGCTTCGTCGAAATAACTGGTAACTGGTAGTTGGCTAGAAGCCTGCTGCAGTTGAAGACTTAAATCAGACATGGTTGACCTGACCTAAAGACTCCCCACAGGGAGATGAGTGGAAAAAATCAGCCACATGACTGAGGAAGGGAGGGGCATTGTACCCATGGGGTGGCAAAACCCTCAGGAAGCAACCTAAAATGACAGGTTATTTGATCTATTTCAAGCCAGAAAGTTCCCCCATGCCCAAGGCCAAGTCCAGTTCCAGCGCGGCTGACAACCTACCCGTCAGTTACGAAGCGGCCATGCAGGAACTGGAGGCTTTGACTTTGAAAATGGAGTCCGGCCAGCTGCCATTGGAACAATTGTTGGCTGGCTACTCTCGTGGTGCAGAACTTTTGGCTTACTGCCGTGCCCAGTTGGATGCCGTGGAGCAGCAAATCAAAGTGCTGGACAACGGCGTGTTGAAACCCTGGAATGACGCATGAGCGTGGTGACCGATTTCAACTTAGACGCTTGGAGTGAAGCCAAGCTGCAGCAGGTGGAGCAGGCGCTGATGCGATGGATCAGCCCGCAAGCGCCCGCTGGTTTGGGCGACGCCATGCGCTATGCCGTACTGGATGGTCGCAAATGCTTGCGTCCCTTGCCGGCGTTGGCCGCACGGGAAGCCGTGGCTGCAGGCACCTCAGACGCCACGCTGGACGAGGCTGCCTTGCGTGCTGCTTGTGCGGCTGAATTGATCCACGCTTATTCCTTGGTGCATGACGACATGCCCTGCATGGACAACGACGTGTTGCGACGTGGCAAACCCACGGTGCATGTGCAGTTTGGCGAAGCACAAGCCTTGTTGGCGGGTGATGCCTTACAAGCGTTGGCGTTTGAGTTGCTGACCCCCGATGCGTCAACTATTGACGATCGTGTGCAAGCCCGTTTGTGTCGATTGTTGGCCAAAGCCGCTGGGCACGAGGGCATGGCGGGTGGGCAAGCGATTGATTTGGCCAGCGTGGGTGCAACCCTCAACGAAGATCAGTTGCGACAGATGCACCGCTTGAAAACCGGCGCCTTGTTGCAAGCCAGTGTGATGATGGGCGCAGCGTGTGGCCATGCTTCTGAACAAGCGCTTAAAGGCTTGCAAGCTTACGGAGAGGCCCTCGGATTAGCCTTTCAGGTGGTGGATGATATTTTGGACGTCACTGCCGACTCAGCTACTTTGGGTAAAACTGCAGGCAAAGACGCTGCCAACGACAAGCCGACGTATGTTTCATTGTTGGGTCTGACACAAGCGCAACATTACGCGCAAACTTTGTTGGATGAAGCGCTGCACGCGTTGCATCAATCAGGGTTGACGCACACCCATACTTTGCGTGCTTTGGCGCAACGTGTGGTGAATCGGAACACTTAAACACCATGTCCACTTTGCTGCTCACCATTGAGTCACCCGCCGATTTGCGCAAGTTGTCGCGCGCACAACTCGCAACGTTGGCCGACGAGTTGCGCACTTACTTGCTCAACAGCGTGGCGCAAACGGGTGGCCACCTAAGCTCTAACTTGGGAACGGTTGAACTCACGGTGGCGTTGCACTATGTGTTCAATACGCCGCACGACCGTGTGGTGTGGGATGTGGGTCATCAAACCTATCCGCACAAAATTTTGACCGGTCGTCGCGATCAAATGGCCACTTTGCGTCAGCGCCATGGCCTGAGTGGTTTTCCGCGTCGCGATGAGAGTGAGTTCGATGCCTTTGGTACGGCGCATTCATCCACCAGCATTTCTGCTGCGTTGGGCATGGCGATTGCGGCACAACAAAAAGGTGAACATCGTCATGCGATTGCCGTCATTGGTGATGGCGCCATGACTGCCGGCATGGCCTTTGAAGCGCTCAACAACGGTGGCGTGTCGAATGCGCGTTTGTTGGTCATCCTGAATGACAACGATATGTCCATCAGCCCACCGGTGGGTGCTTTGAATCGCTATTTGGCGCAATTGATGAGTGGTCAGTTTTATGCCGCTGCCAAAAACGTGGGCAAACAAGTGCTCAAAGGCGCACCGCCTTTGTTTGAGTTGGCCAAACGTTTTGAAGAACATGCCAAAGGCATGGTGGTGCCCGCCACGTTGTTTGAAAAATTTGGCTTCAATTACATCGGCCCCATCGATGGACATGATTTGGATTCACTCATTCCCACGCTCGAGAACCTCAAGAATTTAGAGGGGCCACAGTTTTTGCATGTGGTCACCAAAAAGGGGCAGGGCTACAAGTTGGCAGAGGCCGACCCGGTGGCTTATCACGGTCCGGGCAAGTTCGACCCTGCCGTGGGTTTGGTGCCATCTACTGTGCCCGCCAAAACAACGTTCACACAAGTGTTTGGGCAATGGTTGTGTGACATGGCAGAGCAAGATCCTTTGTTGGTGGGTATCACACCTGCCATGCGTGAGGGTTCGGGCATGGTTGAGTTTCACAAGCGGTTTCCAAATCGATATCACGATGTGGGCATTGCCGAGCAACACGCCCTCACATTTGCTGCTGGATTGGCATGCGAGGGTGTGAAGCCTGTCGTGGCCATTTATTCCACCTTCTTGCAACGCGCCTATGACCAAGTGATTCACGATGTGGCTTTGCAAAAGCTGCCGATGGTGTTGGCCTTGGATCGTGCGGGCATTGTGGGGGCTGATGGGGCGACCCATGCTGGTTTGTATGACATTCCTTTTTTGCGCTGCGTTCCCAACGTGAGCGTGGATTGTCAGGCTGACGAAAACGAATGCCGTCAGTTGCTGACCACCGCATACCAGCAAGACCATTGCGTGGCCGTGCGCTACCCGCGTGGGGCCGGTGTGGGCGTGCCAGTTCAACAAAGTTTGCAGGGTTTACCTTTTGGCAAGGGCGAGGTGCGGCGCAAGACGCAAAACAAAGCCCATGGCAAACGCATCGCCATCTTGGCATTTGGTACCTTGTTGTACCCCGCATTGAAGGCGGGCGATGCCTTGGACGCGACGGTGGTCAACATGCGCTGGGCGAAGCCGCTCGACACCGAGTTGCTGGCGCAAATCGCTGCAGAACATGATGCCTTGGTGACTGTGGAAGAGGGCGCTGTCATGGGGGGCGCAGGATCTGCCGTTCTAGAAGCCTTGCAGCAACTAGAGTCCCCAAAACCTGTGTTGATTTTGGGCGTGGCTGATGTGTTCACCGAGCATGGCGACCCCGCGAAATTGCTGTCGGAATTGGGCTTGGATGCAGCGGGCATCGAAGCGTCAGTTCGCAAGCGTTTTGCTGCGCTGTGTGTGTGATGCCATTTCAATGCGTTTGAAGTTTTTTTGATCCTCAAAACTTCGCGGGAAAACCCGAGGAAAACGGGTTTTGCTCCTGCATACAATGCCCCATCGCTGTAAGTTCACTTTTGTTTGAGTGGGGCTTAACACGATTTGTTTTCAACAACTCTTGGGAGTCATTCATGGACCGTCGTTCCGTTATTAAAAATGCAGGTATTGCAGGTATCTTGGCTGCGGGTGCAGCCCCCGCAGTGCATGCGCAAGCTGCTATCCGCTGGCGCTTGGCTTCGAGCTTCCCCAAGGCGCTCGATACCATTCACGGCGCTGCCGATGTTTTTGCCAAGGCTGTCAAAGCCATGTCTGGCGGCAAATTCGAAATTTCAGTACACGCTGCTGGCGAATTGATGCCTGCTTTCGGTGTGGTGGATGGTGTGCAACAAGGCTCCGTTGAAATGGCCCACACAGCGCCATACTATTTCTTCGGTAAGGATGAAACCTTCGCTTTGGGTTGCGCCATTCCTTTCGGTTTGAACAGCCGTCAAATGACAGCTTGGATGTATGAAGGCAACGGCATGAAGCTGATGCGCGAGTTCTATGCCAAGTACAACATTGTGAACTTCGCAGGCGGTAACACCGGTGCGCAAATGGGCGGCTGGTATCGCAAAGAAATCAAATCATTGGCAGACATCAAAGGCATGAAGATGCGTATTGGTGGTTTCGGTGGCAAAGTGCTCGAGCGTATCGGTGGTGTGCCACAAAACATTCCTGGTGGCGACATCTATCCAGCCCTCGAAAAAGGCACGATCGACTCAGCTGAGTGGGTGGGCCCTTATGACGACATGAAACTGGGCTTCCACAAAGTGGCCCCTTTCTACTACTACCCAGGCTGGTGGGAAGGCGGTCCTCAGTTGGACTTCTACATCAATGACAAGGCATTCAATTCACTCTCACCTGAATACAAAGCCATTGTGGAAGCCGCTGCTGCGCAGGCCCACTCTGACATGCAAGCCAAGTACGATGCTCGCAACCCAGCTGCTTTGAAGCAATTGGTGGGTTCTGGCGCCAAACTGCGTGAATTCCCCAAAGACGTGATGGCTGCAGCTTTCAAAGAAGCCATGGCTTTTTACGAGGAAATCTCTGCCAAGAACGAAAGCTGGAAAAAGGTGTATGCCGATTACTCCAAGTTCCGCGCAGAACAAAACCTGTGGTTCCGCTTCACAGAAGCGCGTTTCGACTCGTTCATGCAAGCGCAAAAACTGTAATTCAGTTTTTAGCAAGCACAAAAAACCGCGCCTCGGCGCGGTTTTTTTATGTTGCGTTGTTTCAAGCGAGCAGCAAGGTGTCCAAAGCATTTAGAACTGTCGAAACGCTTGCAGCTCTGCTGACAGGCGTTCGCATTCTTCAATCACCACCGCGTCCGTCACATAAAACACGGCAAATTTGCCTACCAAAGTGCGCACATAAAAGCGCGGCGCCATGAACCATTCCAAACCACGTATGCGAATGAGTTTGGCGTAGGCCAACTCGTCATACGCCATGTGTTTGTCCCAGATCCAGGTTTGGTGCAAGCCTTGCGCATCCAAGCAAGCACGGCTTTGCATGACGTGCCAGGCAGTCCATGCCAGCAAACACCATCCCAAAATGAACCAACCTGCCGCACGCAACCCTTCTAAGCCCGTGTTGCCGCCAAACTTGCCCTGTTGCCACAGGCTGAGCAGCCAGTAGCCAGAACCCAAAACGGTCAGCAAGGTGATGGCCTGAAAGGAGCGCGAAAAAGCAGCACCTTCCACCTTGCCGTTGCGTGGTTCAAAGCGAAAAGGCGCAGGCCCAAGGGGCAGCGATGGCGTGGGGTCTTGTGCGTCTGAAGTTTGTGGCGATGGTGTGGACATGGTGATCGTCAGTCTTGGTAAATAAAAAGCCCCTCACGCTGGAGCGGAGGGGCTGCAATGCAAATACTGCGATTATTTTTTGAACAAATCGTCGATTTTCTTTTGCTCATCCGCAGCGCTTTCAGCTGCTGTGGGCGCCGGACCTTCGAGCTTGAGTTCTGCATTCGGAACTTCTTGTTCGGTTGGCATTTCAATGACCACTTTGTCGAGATCGACTTTTTCTTCTTTGTCTAAGAACATGGTCACGCTCTCGGGCACAAAGATCACGATCACCACCAAGATGAGCTGCATGATCACCCAGGGAATCGCGCCCATGTAGATGTCGTTGGACTTGACGGGTTTTTCGATGCGCCCTTCTTTGAACAAGGTGTCTGAAATACCTCGCAAATAGAACAACGCAAAACCAAACGGTGGGTGCATGAAGCTGGTTTGCATGTTTACACACAGCAGCACGCCAAACCAGACCATGTCGATGCCCATCTTGTCGGCCACAGGCCCGAGCATGGGCAAGATGATGAAGGCAATCTCAAAGAAATCGAGGAAGAAGGCCAAGAAGAAGATGAAGATGTTCACCACAATCAAGAAGCCCACTTGACCGCCAGGCAAGCCTGACAGCATGTGTTCGACCCACTTGGCGCCATCTACGCCTTGGAACACCATGGAGAACACGCGTGAACCAATCAGGATGAACACCACCATGGCGGTCAGGCGCATGGTGCCGTGCATGGCTTCCCACACCAAGGCTTTGTCCAAACGCTTGTGCATGGCGGCCAAGATCAGTGCGCCAACGCAACCCATGGCACCGGCTTCGGTGGGTGTGGCAATGGCGGTGTCAATGCCTGGCAAGCCACCCATCGAACCCAACACCGCAAAGATGAGGAAGGCCGAGGGGATGATTCCGCGCAAACATTTGAGCCAAAGATGCAAACCATCCATGGTGCGCGCTTCTTTGGGAATGCCAGGCACGTAGTGCGGCTTGAAAATACCCAAAGCAAAGGTGTAGAGCGCAAAGATGCCCACTTGCATGAGCGAAGGGCCCCAAGCGCCTTTGTACATATCGCCGACCGAGCGACCCAACTGGTCAGCCATCACCACCAACACGAGTGAGGGTGGCACCAATTGGGTGATGGTGCCTGAAGCAGCCAGCACGCCGGTGGCGTAACGCATGTTGTAGCCGTAGCGAATCATCACGGGCAACGAGATGAGGGCCATGGCAATCACCTGACCGGCCACGGTGCCGGTGATGGCGCCCAAGATGAAGCCCACGATGATGACCGAATAGCCCAGACCGCCCTTGACCGTGCCAAACAATTGACCCATCGAGTCGAGCATGTCTTCAGCCAAGCCGCATTTTTCAAGAATGGCACCCATGAAGGTGAAGAACGGAATGGCCAGCAACAAGTCGTTGCTGAGAATGCCAAAGATGTTCAGGGGCAAGTTGGCCATGAAGCTGGCGGGGAACCAGTCCAAGCTGATGGCCAAGAAACCGCAGGCCAATCCCAGGAAAGACAGAGAGAAGGCGACAGGGAAACCAATCAACATCGTGAACACAAGGCCCGCGAACATGATGGGTGCGAAGTTTTCCATTTGCATGATCGTGAGTCCTTATTGCACGGGCTTTTCGTAATGCGTGTCCATTTCGTATTTGCCTTGCAAATACGCAACACGTTTGATGATTTCGCTCAAGCCTTGAAGCAGCATCCAGGCAAAGCCCAAGGGGAGCAACAACATAGCGGGCCACCGGATGAGGCCACCAGCGTTGCTCGACATTTCATTGGTGAGGTACATCTTCAAAAACAGTGGAAAGCTCAGCCATGCCAAAGTCACCATGACGGGCAACAAAAACAAAATCAAACCAAACAGGTCAACGTAGACAGGGCCGTTGCCTTTGAGCTTGCCGTAAAAAATGTCAACGCGCACGTGCTCGTTGAGTTTGAGCACCAAGGGCGCGCCCAACATGACGGTCACGGCAAACAGGTACCACTGAATTTCAAGCCAGCCGTTGGAGCTGATGTCAAAGCCGTAGCGGATGAAAGCGTTGCCAGCAGAAATGAGCGCAGCAGCCAACACAGTAAACGCAGCCAGATGGCCAAATTGTTCGCTGATGCGGTCAACGCCTAATGCAAATTTAAGTAGTTTTGACACAGTGTGTCTCCAGAATTTTCCTAGCCTGCGATCCTACCAAGATCGGAGGTTGATCTGGCTGTGAAAATTTGAACTTTAGTGGGGGAAGGTTTGAAAATACTTCAAACCACAAGGGATTACCCCTTTATTTTGAGCCCCGTGCCTGCTTGAACCTCGCCGATCACGCTGGCCTGAGAAAAGCCCGCTGCGTGAAAGATATTCAGAACATCTGAGGCGCGTTCGGGGGCGCAGCTGACAAGCAATCCGCCCGAAGTTTGAGGATCGGTGAGTAAGGACTGATCGACGGTTGAAAAGCCTGTGGGCAGTTCTATTTCCTGGCCGTAACTGGTCCAGTTTCGGTTTGACGCGCCGGTGATGCACCCTTGTTGTGCAAGTTCCTTGGCTTGCGTCACCAAGGAGACTTTTTGCCAGTCAATTTGCACTTGGCAGTGCGCACCGCGTGCCAATTCGAGGGCGTGGCCTGCCAAACCGAAGCCAGTGACATCGGTGAGTGCGTGCACACCTTCTAGTGCGGCGAGTTCGATGCCGGGGCGGTTGAGCTGCGTGGTGAAACGCAACATGTCTTGGTAACCGGCATCGTTGAGCATTTCTTTTTTCAGGGCGGCAGACAAAATGCCCACACCAATGGGTTTTCCCAAAACCAACACATCACCCACTTGCGCCCCGTTGTTGCGTTTCACCCGAGAAGGATGCACCAAGCCCAACACCACCAAACCATAAATGGGCTCGACCGAATCGATGGTGTGTCCGCCTGCGATGGGAATGCCTGCATCGCGACACACATCTTGTCCACCTTGCAAGATGCGACCAATCGTTTGCAGTGGCAACACATTCACCGGCATGCCCACGATGCCCAGCGCCATGATGGGCGTACCACCCATGGCGTAGACATCGCTGATGGCATTGGTGGCTGCGATGCGCCCGAAGTCGTATGGATCGTCGACGATGGGCATGAAAAAATCGGTGGTGGCAATGAGCGCTTGATGTTCGTTGAGTTGGTACACCGCAGCGTCGTCTGCGGTTTCAATGCCGACCAGCAACTGCTCTGGAACAGCCATGCCTTTGGTGCTTTGCAGGATGTCGTGCAACACGCCGGGCGCAATTTTGCAGCCGCAGCCCCCGCCGTGTGAGAGCGATGTCAAGCGAGGCGTTGGTGTGTTTGCGTGAGAGGTGAGCATGACCCCATTATGCGTGGCGCCGCATTATTTTTTGGTGCGTTGGAAGGTCCACCAAGGCAGCAGGGTGCGCAACGATTGCACTTGGCCAGACTGGTCGCTGGAATAGCCCGCCAGCGATGTCAACTGTTGTGCCCATTCGTTGGTTTGCAAAACGGTACGAAGTGCTTGCATGGATGGCGTGTCAAGGGTGGATTTCAAACACACCAAATAAAAATGCTCTTGCACCAAAGGCACAAAGCCCAAACCTTTGGCGCGTGCCGTGCTCTCTAAACCCAAACCTGCATCGCAGTTGCCTGAAGCAATTGCCTCGGCCAAGGCGGTGTGCGAGGGTTCGTCGTGTGGCGTCCATGGCATGTCAGCAGGGTTGATTTTTTCTTGCGCCAACAAATCGTCGAGCAGCACACGCGTTCCGGTGCCCAAGCTGCGTCTGCCAAATCGCGCTTGTTGTGTCACCACATCTTGCAAACTTTGCAGTTGCAACGGGTTGTTGGGTGCCACCATCAGTCCTTGTGTGCGTTGTGCAAACCCAATGATTTTGTGCAAACCTGTTTTCAGCAATTCGCGATAAGCCTTCGCAGCATGCGTGTCCAAACCAGGTTGTGTTTGGGTGTGAAAACCTGCCAGCGTGCAACGGCCTTCGTTGAGTGCGCGAATGGCGTCGACACTGCCGCAAAAACGAATGTCCAAGTGCAAGCCCTGTTCACTCGCATGTTCACGCAGGCGAGGCAAGGCGTCATCATGACTGGCATACAAGGTGAGCACATGGGCTTGGGGGTCAAATGCAACGGCAAAGGTGCGCTCGAGGTCGGCGCGCAGGGCTTCTATTTGCGGGGTCAGTCGGGCTTGTGTTTGTCGTTCGGCCCACATCAACTTGTCGCCAAATTCGGTGAGTTTGGCCGATTGGCCTTTTTCCCACACGATCAATTCATTGCCCAACACCTCTTCCCATCGCTTGAGTTCACCCCACACGTGGCGGTAGGACAAATCTAGGTGCTTCGCGGCGCGAGAAATCGAGCCGTGTTGTGCCACAGCTTGCAATAAGTCCATCAGGGGATGGCGCAGCAAGGGTGCATCCGCCCCCACCGATCTATCGGTGCGGTGGCTCAAGGTGTAGTGGAGGTTAACGCTATGCACGAATGTTCATATGTTCGGGAATTACCAAGGTCGATACGATACCCGATGCTTTTTTGAGTCGAGATCACCCATTGTGTCGTCATTGTCTGAAAGCGCTTTGTCCGCGCTGATTCTTTTGTTGCAGTTTGACCCGATGCTCTGGTCCATCGTGGGGCGTTCGTTGTGGGTCAGCATGTGGGCGTGTGCCATCGCGTGTGGTTTGGGCATGGCTTTGGGGGCCTGGCTTGGTGTGGCGCGATTTGTCGGGCGCGATGCGGTGCTGACCTTGCTCAACACGCTGTTGGCCTTGCCTTCGGTGGTGGTGGGTTTGTTGGTGTATTTGATGCTCTCGCGCAGCGGGCCCTTGGGCTCGCTGGGATGGCTCTTCAGTATCAAAGCCATGGTGCTGGCGCAAGCGGTGTTGGTGCTGCCCGTGGTCACCGCGCTGACGCGTCAATGCGTGGAAGACGCTGACCGTGCGCATGGCGAGCAATTGCAATCGTTGGGGGCCACGCGCGTGCAACGCGCCATGTTGATCGCTTGGGATGAGCGTTACGCTTTATTGACGGTGCTGTTGGCGGCTTTTGGTCGTGCCGTGTCTGAGGTGGGTGCGGTCATGGTGGTGGGCGGCAACATCGAAGGGTTCACACGCGTCATGACCACCGCCATTGCCTTGGAAACCAGCAAAGGCGATTTGACATTGGCCTTGGCCTTGGGGTTGGTGTTGTTGGCTGTGGTGTTGTTTTTGAATGTGTTGATCTCAGCCGTTCGCAAATGGCGCATGCGCGTTGATGGCATGGCCGCGATGCCTGTGCAAAGTGCGGGGGCACTATGAAGCCGACGTGGATGACCTTGCAATCGGTGGGTGTGTGTTTTGGAACCCACTGGGCGTTACGTTCTATCAACTTGCAAGTGCAAGCGGGTGAGCGGGTGGCATTGGTGGGTGCGAATGGGTGTGGCAAAAGCACGTTGCTCAGAGCCATGCATGGTTTGTTAGCGGTGAGCGAGGGCCATGTAGCACGTGCCGATGTGGTTCAGCAAGCCATGTTGTTTCAGCGCCCACACATGTTGCTCACCAGCGTGCTTGACTTTGTGGCTTTGGGTTTGCGTTTGCAAGGTGCAACGCAAGCGTCCGCTCAGCGAAGTGCAGAGCAAGCGTTGCAGGCGGTGGGGTTATCACATCTAGCCACGCAATCGGCGCGCACTCTGTCAGGCGGGCAACAACAACGCGTGGCTTTGGCGCGTGCTTTGGCATTACAGCCCAACTGTTTGTTACTTGATGAACCGACGTCCAGTTTAGACCCGCATGCCAAACGCGAGGTGGAGCGTTTGGTGCAAGCGTGGGTGGAAGAAGATGCCGCGCAAAAGTGTTTGGTGTTCAGCAGTCACAACTTGGGGCAAGTCAAACGCTTGGCAACTCGCGTGCTGTATTTGGAAGCCGGTTGTGTGCTGGCAGATTTGCCAGTCGATCAATTTTTTAATCAGCCTTTGGTGGAAAGCCACCCCGAGGCGCATTTGTTTTTAAAAGGAGAGTTGGGATGACACGTCGTTCTCATATCGTTTCATTTGTCACATCGCTGATCGGTGTTTGGGTATTGGGCGCAATGTTCTCGATAGCTCACGCACAAACGCCCAGTATGGTGATGGCTTCGACCACCTCTACCGAGCAATCGGGTTTGTTTGCACACATGTTGCCGGCATTCAAACAAGCCACAGGCATTGACATCAAGGTGGTGGCCTTGGGGACAGGCCAAGCGTTGGACATGGGGCGTCGCGGAGACGCCGATGTGTTGTTTGTGCATGACCAAACCGCAGAAGAAAAATTTGTGGCTGATGGTTTTGGTGTGAAACGCTTCCCCGTGATGTACAACGATTTTGTGTTGGTAGGACCTGCCAATGACCCCGCCAAAGCAAAAGGCAAAGACATTGTGGTCGCTTTGCAAAAACTGGCCGCCTCACAAGCCGCCTTCGTGTCGCGTGGCGACAAAAGCGGCACCCATGCCGCCGAGGTGCGCTATTGGAAACAAGCAGGCCTAGACAACAAAGGCAGCGGCTACAGAGAGTGTGGCTGTGGCATGGGACCTGCGCTCAACATGGCAGCATCAACAGGCGCTTATGTATTGACCGATCGCGGCACTTGGTTGAGTTTTAAGAACCGACAAGACCTGCAAGTGTTGGTGGAAGGGGACAACCGCTTGTTCAACCAATACGGTGTGATGGTGGTCAATGCAGCCAAGCATCCGCATGTGAAAACCGAGTTGGCGCAGAAGTTTGTCGATTGGGTGATTTCACCTGCAGGCCAAGCCAACATTGCGAGCTACAAAATTGGCGGCGAAGCTTTGTTTTTTCCCAACGCCAATAGGTGAAGCAAATAAGTGATTTGGTTTTCGTTACGATTCACAAATGCTTGTTTCTCAACCGTCTGTTGAATCGTTAGCGCGCATGCCCGTAGACGATGCGCAAACCGCACACGCCATGTTTGTGCTGGGTGAGGCCCTGGCCGCTCAACAAGGCTTGACCTTGCGCGCGCCACCGCCAGAGCCCACCACCTGTTGTGGGCGAGGCTGCAATGGCTGTGTGTGGGAGAGTTTTTTGTTTGCCGCCAGCTACTGGCGCGACGAAGCGGTGCTTACTTTGCAAGCCAATCAAAGGTCTTGAGTCCGGCGACCGTCAAGGCCAATGAGCCGAGCAAGTGCACACTTGCTGTGAACAATGCCAAACCATAGCGCGCTTGTGACAGCATGGCCACCACTTCAGCAGAGAAGCTGGAAAACGTGGTGAGCGCACCTAAGAAGCCAGTGATCAAGGCCAAACGCCATGCGGGGTCGAGTTCGGGTTGTGCGTTGAAGAGGGCCACACAAAAACCCACCAGATAGCCGCCGATCAAATTGGCGGCCAGCGTGCCCCAAGGCAACAACACCTCGCCTGTGTTGAGCCACAAGCCCAATTGCCATCTTGCCAAAGCGCCCACACAGGCAC
>JACCDH010461900.1_pt1 | contig 12612 bp, 9 predicted proteins | sample 7442481 | NCBI WGS metagenome assembly JACCDH01 (sample SAMN15323433, study PRJNA562643) | freshwater metagenome | isolation source: river surface water | place: USA:Blue River Watershed | collected 2017-08-15
ATGAAAGCCAATGAAGGAACCTCTTCATGAATTTCTTTTCCATCAAAAGAACAGCTATTGGAGCCTGTTCCCAAAATACAAGAAATACAATCTTCCCCATCATAGGTTGCATAAGCACATCCGACCAAATCATGGTCCACCACAATTTCAGCATTGGTAAACACTTTTTTCAAACCATTTTCAATGATGGCACACATCACATCTGTGCTGCTTCCTGCTCCATAAAAGAAAATATGCTTCACTTTGTCTGCATAAAGCGCCAAAGGCGCATTCCCACGGATGGAAGACTCTACAACAGTCTCATCATGGAAATATGGATTCAATCCCATGGTTTCAAAATTTCCCAAGCGCTTGCCTTGCTTGTCAATCAGGGCCCAATCACATTTAGTGGATCCGCTGTCTGCAATTAAAATCATCGTTTCTTGTTTTGTTTTAATGGACAACAGCCGATTGCTGTTCAATTGACTGTTGTCCTTGTATTTAATTATTCAAAATCCTTTCAAATTTACCACTTCGCAACCAATTCGACTACCCTTTCTGAATAGCCAGCTTCGTTGTCGTACCAACCCATTACTTTAACCAAATTTCCGTTGGCAGAAGTCAAAGCCGCATCAAAAATGCAAGAATGCTTGTTGCCAACAATGTCAATGGAAACAATGGGATCTGTGCAATATTCCAAAATCCCTTTCATCTCGTTCTCTGCCGCTTTCTGCATCGCTGCATTCACTTCCTCTTTGGTGACATTTCTTTTTAAAATAGCCACTAGATCCGTCAATGATCCATCTGGTGTGGGTACGCGAACCGCAACACCATCCAATAGCCCTTTCAATTCAGGAAGTACCTCACCCACTGCCTTGGCAGCTCCTGTGGATGTTGGCACCATGCTCAACGCCGCAGCACGTGCTCTGCGCAAATCTTTGTGCGGTGCATCCTGAAGACGCTGATCGGCCGTGTAGGCGTGAACCGTAGTGATGTATCCCTTCTCAATGCCAAAAGTATCATTCAATACTTTGGCCATGGGTGCCAAACAATTGGTGGTGCAAGAAGCATTGGACAAAATCACATCCTCTTCTGTGATGTCACCATCATTAACTCCCAATACAATGGTCTTCACTGCGCCCGTCGCTGGGGCTGAAATAACCACCTTCTTGGCTCCGGCGGTGATGTGCTTCTGTGCGCCGTCTTTGTCCGTGAAAATTCCTGTGGACTCAATCACCACATCAATGTTCATGGATGCCCATGGCAATTGCGATGGATCTTTCTGCGCAATGACTTCAATGCGCTTGCCATTCACCACCAAAAAGTTGCCATCGGCTGCAACATCAGCCTTTACTCTTCCGTGAATACTGTCATACTTTAACAAGTGAGCCAAAGTTTTCACATCCGTCAAATCGTTGATGGCAACAACATCTAACCCTTCTTTTTCTATGATGCTTCTGAAACACATTCTTCCGATGCGCCCGAAGCCATTGATTGCAATTCTTTTCATTTTTTAATTTTGTTTTTTGGAACAATTGTTCCGTTATTATTTAAATCGAAAGAATGCGGGCAATGCGCAACTCATCACGATTAGGCATATTTCTCCTCGTGATACTTTCTTCAAGAGATGTATAGGTTTCTTGATCATTGACAAGACCTACCATCACGTCTTTTCTTCCTTGTAAAATTCCTTCCACTGCAGCCACTCCCATGCGACTGGAAATTACCCGATCATAACAGCTAGGAGCACCACCACGTTGCAAGTGTCCCAGAACTGAAACGCGGGTTTCGTATTCAGAATATTTCTCAGTAACTTTTTTGGCCAATTCATAAGCTCCACCACTCTTGCTGCCTTCTGCAACAATCACGATACTGCTCGACTTGCCGCTCTCCTCGCTGGCTTTCAATGTATCCACCAACTCATCCACGCTCATTTCATCTTCTGGCAGAATGATGGCTATGGCTCCCGCTGCAATTCCCGATTTCAACGCGATGAAGCCGCTGTTGCGTCCCATCACTTCTACGAAGAACAATCGGTTGTGGGAGGTAGCTGTATCCCTAATGCGATCTACTGCATCCACCACAGTATTGGTGGCGGTATCAAAACCAATGCAGTGATCTGTACCGTACAGATCATTGTCGATGGAACCAGGAATACCCATCACCGGAATACCATGTTCTTGGTACAGCAAATGAGCACCTGTGAAGGTACCATTTCCACCGATGGTAATCAAAGCATCGATGCCATGTTTCTTTAATTGTTCTGCAGCCTTGGCTCTACCTTCTGGCTCATAAAATTCTTTGCTTCGCGAACTTTTAAGAATGGTGCCCCCTCTGCCCAAAATTCGTGCAACAGACCGCTCATTCAACCGTTTAAAATCTCCGGCAATCATTCCCGTATACCCTTGAAATATTCCATCCACTTCAATGTTATGAAATACACAAGCGCGCACCACAGCGCGTATCGCTGCATTCATACCCGGCGCATCACCTCCACTGGTAAGTACGCCAATTCGTTTTATGCCATTGTTATTCATTATCGCAAATATAATCGAATTTCAACTTAGTGTATCTTTTACACTAACTATTTTTCAACATCGCTTATTTTCGCATCAAACTACCACAAAAACCCTCAAATAAAATGGACGTTTCAGTAGACTGTGTTGTATTTGGTTTTGACGATGACGAGCTCAAGGTATTGTTGATCGAACAAAAGCAACCCGATGGCAAAACCATTAAACCCCAAAAAGCAGTGCCTGGTGATTTGGTTCAAGAGGACGAAGGGCTCAATGAAGCAGCTCAGCGCATTTTAAAACAATTGACCAGTCTCCAAGGCATTTACTTAAAACAATTCCATTCCTTTGGAGATCCCAATCGTGTAAATGGTTTGAAGGACAGAGATTGGTTGCGCAGCTTTAGAACCCATCCTGAAAGAAGGGTTATTACTGTGGGATACTACTCTTTGGTAAAAATGGACGATTTCAATCCACAGGCCGCCTCCTTTGCCAAGAAGGCGCAATGGGTAGACGTTTACAAGATTCCCAATTTAGCTTTTGACCACAACGAGATTGTCGGAGAAGCCCTGAAGGTTTTGCGCCATGAATTGATGGCTGACCATATCGGATTTGAATTATTGCCAGAAAAATTCACCCTCTCTCAACTGCAGAAACTGTATGAAATCATCTTGGATAAAAAATTGGACAAGAGAAATTTCAGAAAAAATATTTTACGAACCAATACAGTAGAACCTTTAGAGGAAAAACAAAGTGGTGTTTTGCACAAGCCCGCGCAGTTGTTCTCTGTCAAAAGAAAAAAACAGTGACCTCAGTCATCCTTAGAGGTCTATAATTCTATTATCATTGCACCATGTACTATTCAAGCTATTTACAACTCGATAAAATTCTAGATGCACAGCATTTGGAAAGTGACAAAGTCAACCAGCACGCCCATGATGAGATGTTGTTCATCGTCATTCATCAGGCCTATGAGTTGTGGTTTAAGCAAATTTTATTTGAAGCCAAGTCCATTCATCATATTTTCTCCAGCACGTCCATCAATGACAATGCCCCTGAGACAGCCACTGCAGTGCGTCGCATGAACCGCATCGTTGAGATTTTGCGCGTTTTGGTGCATCAGATTGATATTTTGGAAACCATGACCCCCATTGATTTTTTGGAGTTCAGAGACTTGTTGCGCCCGGCATCTGGTTTTCAAAGTGTTCAGTTCAAAGAATTGGAAAGTTTATTGGGCTTGAAAATGGAACAACGCCATGGTCAGTCCTATTATACCAGCCAATTGAACATCAAAGATTTGGATCACATCAAACAAGTGTCAAGCACCACTTCATTGCTCACCCTGATTGATGGTTGGTTGTCTCGTATGCCATTTTTTGATAATGTCACCATTGGCAGTGAAGGAGATTTTTGGCGCACCTACCGCAGCATCTATGAAGGTACCTTGCGTGAGGAGGAAAAAGGAAACATGACCCATTTTGATCAAATGTTTTTCGAGGAAACCGAAGGAACCTCACTAACATTGAAGGCCCGCCGCTCTGCGATGTTAATCAGTCTTTACCGAGATATGCCCTTGTTCCAAAATGCTTATCGCATCATTAACCATTTGTTGGATATTGATGAATTGATGGCTACTTGGAGATGGCGTCACATGAACATGGTTCACCGCATGATTGGCATGAGAAGCGGTACAGGTGGAAGCACCGGTAAAGGATATTTGCGTGAGGCTGCCATGAAGCATTACATCTTTAGTGGATTTGCCGAGTTAAATAGTTACATGGTCAATCGTTCGTTATTGCCTGAGCTTCCTTTATCTTTGAACCAGTCATTAGGGTTCAAAGGTTAATGCTCAGATCCATCGATCCATACCGTCAAGTGGTTGTTGCCAAATATGACAACGACAACAGTGAACTCATTGTCCAAAAAATAACCAAAGCGGACAGGGCTTTTTCCAAATGGAAAGTACTGTCTGTGCCAGAGAGATTGGAAGGTCTTGAAAGATTGAGTGCCATTCTCGATGAAAGAAAATTGGACTTTGCTCAACTGATGGCCATTGAGATGGGAAAGCCCATCGCTCAAGGTTTGGCCGAGATGGAGAAATGCATTTCACTTTGTCAGCATTATCTTGAGAATGCAGATGATTATTTAGCCACTATTCACAAAGAAAAAGATGATGTCATAACGCAAGTGAGACGTCGTCCCTTTGGCGTTTGGTTGGGCATCATGCCCTGGAATTTTCCTTTTTGGCAAGTGTTTCGTTACGCTATTCCGGCATTGATTGCAGGCAATACCATTCTATTGAAACACAGCCAATACACTACTAGTTGTGCTTTAAAAATTCAAGAAGCCATTGACGCCGCTTGGTACAATGAGCATTTGTTTCAGGTTCTGCTAATCGCATCACATCAAGTAGACGAAGTGATTTCTCATCCGGCTGTGGCAGGTGTTTCTCTTACGGGCAGTGAATCAGCGGGAAGAAGCGTGGCTGCACTTGCCGGAAGAAACATCAAAATGAGCATTTTAGAATTGGGTGGAAGCAATGCCATGATTGTAGATGAACATGCCGATTTATTGGAGGTCATTGAAGGAATCGTGCAAGGCCGATTGCTCAATTCCGGACAATCCTGTATAGCAACGAAACGAATCTTGGTTCATGAATCGCGTTGGCACGAAGTACAACTGGCCATTACCGAGCGGATCAAGAATTTGAAGAGTGGTGACCCATTGGAACAAGATACTTTCATCGGTCCATTGGTTAATTTGGATGCTGCTGAACAAATCGAAAAACAATACCAAAGAGGAATTCAGCAAGGTGCTGAGGTCATTGTTCCTTTGCAGAGGTCAGGGGCAATGGTTTCACCTGGAATTGTACTATTGAACAATGCGCAAAATGTATTGTGGCAAGAAGAAACCTTTGGTCCCTTGGTCGTTTTTATGAAATGGAAGGATATGAAAGAATGTCTCAAACTTCGTGCGCATGATCAATATGCTTTGGGCACATGTATTTATACTGCTGAACCGGAGAAATGGATCAAGAGAATTCATCACATTCAAGAGCCCATGATTGTCTTTAACAACATCGTGAAAAGTGCTCCTCACCTGCCCTTTGGCGGAATCAAAAAATCAGGATACGGAACTGAACTCGGCAAAGAAGGCATTCTTTCCTTCACCTATCCTCAGGTGATTTTGTTGTGAAAATCGTTTGTTTCAATAAAAATTTTGAACTCCTTTTTTATTCTCGAAAAAAAAATTAACTTTGATAGCACATTGAGGTAAAAATGACAGCAACAGCAATAAAAAAGCAAGTCGATAATTATCTTCCTTTGCTCACCATTAAGCAGCAGGAATTGGTATTAGACATGATTAAAAATCTACTTCATCTCGATACTGAAGCCAAAAAAATCACCAAAAAACAATACAACAAAGAATTGAAACAAGCATCAGATAGGATTGAAAAAGGAGATTTCATTTCACATCAAGATGCCCTCAATGAAATTTCAAATTGGTGAAGAAAAATAGTTATCGATTGGTTTGGGATCGCCTAGCTGAGAAAAAAGAAATCAGAGTATTGAGAATAAGACATACAAGTAGAGAACCCATTGGGTATTGAAAACGATTTGGCTCCTAGGTATGATCTTTCTATTTATAATGAAGAACCTTCGTCTCCTTGCCATTCACCCAGGTGCTCTCTTTGATCAACTTGCCTGACTCATTGAAGTCTTGGCAAACCCCATTCTCCTTCCCTTTGGTGTAATACTGAATAGACTTGGTGTTTCCATTTTCGAAATAATACACCCACTTTCCATCCTCCAACATGTTTTTGTAATTGCCTTCCCATTGCATTTTCCCATTCGGAAAATACACTTCCTCACGCATCATTTTGTCTGTCTTACTATCAAAAAAGATAATCACATATGGCTTTCCGTTGGGATGCTTGCGCATCACTTCGCGCTTCCACGTGGGATCAATTTGAAAAGACAACAAGAAAACAAAAACGGTGGTGGAGAGAACAAGAGACAATAATTTTCTTAGCATGTGTATCCAATTTTCTTAAAAGAAACAAGGACCGAGCCACAATGCCCAGTCCTTGTTAAGTGTGATTAAAATTTCACGGTATCCGATTGCGGAGCGGCTCCTCCTCCAGGTACCTGTGGTTTAGTCGTGTCCTGAATGGCCTTGGGCTTTTGAACGGGACGTGGCCTTCTGTCTTCCACCTCAAAACCCAATTCCTTTAATAAGTTCTCTTGATTGGATTTCCATTCCTTTGCCTTGGCATTGTTGGGATCCACTTGCAAAATCTTCTCAATCATGCGGTCATTGACCTGCATGCGCATTTGCATGTCGCGCTCCATCACCGCCTGCTTGTCTTTGTCCAATGATTGGAAGAAATCAATCTCTTGTTGATTCAACTGAACCAACTTTTCAGACAATTCCAGACCTTTCTCTTTCTTGCCTGCATCGAAATACAACTCAGTCAATCTCCACAGAATTTGTGGCTGTTCAAATGGAGCCAACTTGTCTGGAATCACCGACATGCACTTGTCCAATACTTCAGCTGCCTTGTCCTTCTTGCCCTCATCGATCAATTGCTCGGCCAAGTGAGAAAATTGTAAGCGAAGATTGGCTGTCATTCTTCTGTTGTTTTCATCCAAATAGATATCACCCTTGTCCATGTTACCCCATTGGAACTTGGTCATCATGTTGTTGTACATGATGTCACTATTCACACCACCATCCACATACGGATTGGTGGCACGCTTGTGTAAGATGGGCGTAAAGCGGTAAGCCAAACCTTCCAACTGGAAGTATTGCTCCAATCCCATGTAGGTATCGCTACCGGTAGTTACAGCAAAGTACACAGGACGATCCCAATCCATGTTGTTCAATAAGTCCAAAATCATCATTTGTGATTTGGTCAAATATCTTCTGGGACGACCACGCTCATCGGTGATTTGGAAAGCGATGGTATTAACCAAGCTATCTCCTTCATTCAACATTCCTCTGAACTTTTCAGCCTTGGTAGAATCAACATTGATGTAAAAACGGTGGTTGGGGAAGTAGTTCACAAAACGAGAACCGAAATCCAACATGTCCTTCTTGTCATCGCTCTGAACAAACTTCATGGCTTGGTTCAGACTCATGTAACCTGGTTTTTCTTCATCCGTTTGGATGTAAACCACATCACGTGTTCCTTGACGGTACTTCTGCTCGCTCATGCTGAAAGGAACGGGTGCACTCTCATAGGCTCTGCGCTTTTGTTGATCGATGTACCAGTCGGTATTCAATAAGGACATGTTCACTACACGAACATCCGTTCTGATGCCTTCTACCTCCTGCGCATACCACAATGGGAAAGTATCGTTGTCCCCATTGGTGAAAACGATGGCGTTGGGCGCCAAGCTTTGCAGGTAATTGATGGCCATGGCCAATCCAGTTTCTCTACCCGCACGGTTGTGATCGTCCCATCCTTCCTTGGCCATCAAATAAGGAACTGGCAAAGTCAATGCGATGATGACCATGGATTTCATCATGGCCGATAGACCAATCTTTTGCAGCATCCAAGCCAATCCCATCCAAATACCTCCAATCACCAACATGGATATCAAAGAATAAGACAACCCGTGTCCAGAACCGGTAAATATTTCCAACACATAAAACACCGCCGCTGTTCCGCCGGCATAAGTGAAAATTTTAGCCAAAGATTGTTGGGTCAATTGCGTTGCAAAATAATACAACGCATAAACACCCAATCCAATCCAAATGGCAAAGGCATAGAACGAACCAGCATAAGCATAATCACGCTCACGGGGTTGCAATGGCGTTTGGTTCAAATAAATCAAAATCGCAAAACCAGTTAAGGCAAACAAAAGTCCCACAACGATAAAGTCTTTGTAGTTCTTGATCAATTGATAAATCAATCCAAACAATCCCAAAATGAAAGGCAAGAAATAATAGAAATTGCGGGCCTTGTTGTTCTTTTCCATTTCGGGAAGTTTCTCCATGTTGCCCAAACGCGCTTCATCCACCATGGAGATTCCGCTCATCCAGTTGCCATCCAAGAAATCACCGTTGCCTTGGCTGTCATCCTGGCGACCGGCAAAGTTCCACATGAAGTAGCGCCAGTACATGAAGTTGATTTGATAATCCATCATGAAGCGATAATCTTCCCCTGCGGTAGGTTTCATGTCATCGTACAAACGATCCAATGAGCGCATCATCATGTTCAACTCTTGCTTAGACTTGGCTTGATTCAATTGCGCCTCCATTTGCGCAATTTGCTGCTCTTTTCTTCTGACCTTCTCCTCGCCGCTCTCTGAATTCCAATCGTGGTAGTTGGACCACTTCTTGTATTCCTGCACGTGGTTGGGTTGATTGCTGTGCATGCGAGGCAAGAATCCTGAAAACTCTTTGCGGTAGTTCACTTTGGAATTCTTCTTCTCACCCGTCTCGATGTATTCTTGTACAACAGACAGTTTTTGGTCTTTGTTGGCCGCAATGTATTCTTCCGCTTGGTATTGCTCACGACAAGACTGGACCAACTTTCCTTTTGCATCGCGCACGCTGAAAGAAGGAATCCACACCTCTCCCCCATCGCTGTAGGGTTTAATTACATCCTCAGGCGTATTGAAATATTGACCAAACAACAAAGGACGATCGCCATACTGCTCACGGTTCAAGTAGCTCAACAAAGCAAACATGTTCTCTGGATTGTTTTCATCCATGGGCGTGTTGGCTTGAGAACGCACCAAAATAACCGCAAAGCTGGTATAACCGATGATGGCTACTGTGATACCCAAAACCAAAGTATGCATCGCCAACATGTTTTTCTTTTTGAAATAACGAAGACCCAAAACAATCATAGCAGTGACCAACAACAAATAGAAAATCACACCTGAATTGAAGCCCAAACCAAAACCATTGACAAACAATTTCTCAGTCGCCGCTGCAGCCTTCACAAAATAAATGATGATACCCGTTTGCATCAAGGTCAAGAGACCCAATGAAATCAGCAAAGTGTAGATTATTCCTTTGATGGAAATGTCATATTTCTTGAAATAATAAACGAAGCAAATCGCCGGGATGGCCAAGAGGTTCAACAAGTGGACCCCGATGGAAAGCCCCATCAAATAGGCAATCAGGATAACCCAACGCAATTCGTTGTTGTCTTTTGTGACCATGCTTTCCCATTTGAGGATGGCCCAGAAAACCACAGCGGTGAACAAAGAAGACATCGCGTACACCTCTCCCTCAACAGCGGAGAACCAGAAAGTATCGCTGAAAGTATAAGCCAAACCACCGATGATACCCGAACCCAAAACGGCCCACATTTTTCCAGCATCACTTTCGGCATCATGACCGGCCATTTTCTTGGCCAAGTGGGTAATGGACCAGAAGAGGAACATGATGGTCGCGCCAGAAGAGACGGCCGAAAGGAAGTTCACCATGAACGGCACTTGCGCGGGATCGACAAAGGCGGAGAACAGGCGGGCAATCATCATGAAGAGCGGAGCTCCGGGAGGATGGCCCACTTCCAATTTGTATGCGGAAGCAATGAACTCACCGCAGTCCCAAAAAGGCATGGTAGGTTCAAGGGTTAAAGTGTAAACAACGGTAGCCACCACAAACATGGCCCAACCCAAAATCACGTTCAGTTTATTGTAATTCATAACAGTTATTAGTACGTGAGCGAAGATAAGGACAAAGGGGGTGAGTTGGGGAAGGAAATTGAGGTTGATTTTTGAACGAGAAAGAGGAACAAAAACAGAGCGGAAATGAGAAAGAAGACGAGAATTTCCCCTCCTACTCAAGCAACGCGAGAGAAAGGAGGGATGGCCAGACGAGCGCTAGTGATGTCTGGACGGGGTGGTCAGATTCTGAAAATCCAAATCCTAAAATGGGTTTACAACTTCTTTAGATAGAACCACCCCGGCACTTTGTGCCACCCCTCCTATCCCTACGGGCAGGAGGGGAAATTCCCGAAACGGCTTCAATGCGACTTGATTTTTCTATTTTTTGACCAAGCAAAAAAATAGCATAAGAAGACAATATTTTGAAAACGAAAAAATTCATTTTTGTCTAAATAAAACCACCCCGTCCAGACAGCGCTTGCGCTCGTCAGGATACCCCTCCTATCCCTGCGGCCAGGAGGGGAAATTCCCGAAACGGCTTCGATGCGACTTGATTTTTTTCTACTTTTTGATCATGCGAAAAGTGAAGCAGGATTTATATAAACTGCTACACTATGAGGCTCTTCCTTACTTCACTTCCTAATCTTTAACGCAACGTACACTGAAACCTGCTCTTTTTCCTCCTGAAATACGATTTATGGTTGCGTAGTTGGCTCCCAATACGCGATACCAAGCATTGGCAGAAGTAGGTGACGTAGATGTCCACCAATAGCCCAAGCTATTCAGGAAACCGCCTGTTCCATTGGTCCACCTATAGCCACCTCCAAGCGCTGAAAATCCTGTGTTATTGTTGGCACCCAAATTAGGTGCATCCCACAAAGTTGTGCTCTTCAATCTCCCACCTTGATCCGTTCCTCTGATCCAAGTATCAGTCAAAACCTGATCACTGACATTTATTCCCAATGCATTTTCCAAATACATCCATTCACAATCTGTGGGAACATGCCAACCCGTTGGGCAGAGTCCACGGATATCCGTTACTGCAAACCAATTGTACAATTTTCCGTAAGTGGCATCATTGGATAAACTATTTGCATAAATGTGGTATGCTCCTGAAGATGTATTAGACCAGTTGGTGTTCGTCAAACCCGAAGTAATCAAATCACCATTCCTGTATTGATCTGTTGCTAAATTATCAGCAAACCAGCACTGCCCCCCTATCTGAACCAAATCGTAAGTTAGCCCATCGTATGTCAATGAATTTTGACCACCACACCCGGTAACACTAATCACTTGGGCAGAACACGTGGCATTACCAGGAAGTAGTGTCGCACCGGTATTTGAGGGAGTTCCTGCACATTGACAACTAGAATTGATTAAATCATTGACGGTACTTGCGTTGTTGTCATTACAAGAATTTCCTTGAATCAGGCAAGAACCATTGTCCACATTGGCAACGGCGTTGTAATTACAAGCCTGCGGGTTGGTGCACCCATTGACAGCGACAATTCCAGCGCAAACACAACTTGAATTGATGACATCACTGATTGTAGCGGCATTGCCATCATCACAAATTGCATTTTGGTACAAACAAGAATTATCACTCTGAGTAGCCGCACTATTGTAATTACAAGCAGCGTTGTCTATACAGCCCAAAACTGGGGGGAAGTTTGCAACACTTATTCCTGGGACCATGGTAACATCATTACCTATAATCAATGAATCTCCAACTGGACTGACCCGAAGTGGAACCTCAGCAGTGTACAAAGTGTACGGCACACTCAACATCTGCTGCGTTCCCAAATCCGTTGTTCCCATCATCACGTGTAAAAACTTCGCCTCACTGCCCCAATTGATAGAAGAAAAATTGCCTTGTGAGACAATCCCATTTCCCACAACACAAGAAACCAATCCTTGGGCGTTGCTGGTCAACGCATGACTCTCTTGATAAACCACTGTTCCGGTTGCTGAACCGTCATGGATCTTGAAAGTCAAACTCACTGCACTACTCGCCATCACTGTTCCATCCGCATTGCGCATCACCGCTTGATAAGGGATTCCCTGTGGCGCTTGCGCTACTAGTAAAGAAGTGATGAGGAGTTGAAGGATTAGGGTAAAAAACGTTTTCATTTTTTTCTAATTTTACTCGAATATAATAAAGAAGATTGAGAAACAAAAACAGAGCGGAAATGATTATTCACTTATTCCTAAATCTCCTTCATCTCCTCATCCCTTCATCTCCTCACAGAATCATCGACTTGGCGCGGGCGTAAATGCTCTTGCTGTCCAATCCGTACTTCTCCATAAGTTGATCAGGAGTAGCAGACTCTCCAAAGGAATCGTTGACTCCGATGAACGATATTGGGCATGGGTGGTGTTGCGCCAATGTTTGCGCTACTCTACTGCCCAAGCCACCAATGATATTGTGCTCCTCCGCTGTAATGACACGATTGGTCTTTTTGGCACTGGCCACAATGGCCGCCTCATCCAAT
>JACCDH010355945.1_pt1 | contig 12611 bp, 12 predicted proteins | sample 7442481 | NCBI WGS metagenome assembly JACCDH01 (sample SAMN15323433, study PRJNA562643) | freshwater metagenome | isolation source: river surface water | place: USA:Blue River Watershed | collected 2017-08-15
CATTCATGAAAAACCTGCCGTATTGCAAGTGGGGCTCTGGACTATAGGGGTTGCTTATAACGTGTTACAAGTGAATTTTTTTCATCAGTAACACTCTCGCGCGACCCTAAATATCCGCGCAATGCCGTCATAAAAAAACCGGTTGCGGGCCTTTGCCCCGCAACCGGTTTTACAGCTCGCTCGTGCTGTCTGATGTTTAGTGAATTACCACGCCCCAAGGCAATTCGCCTACTGCGATCTCTCCGACAGGCTTGAGGTCGATCGCATCGATCACGGTTACCGAATTAGAGCGACCATTGGCCACATAGAGCTTCCTGCCATCCGCTGTAATTGCCATGTTCCAGGGGCGCTTGCCTACCGGGATACTTGCGAGAATACTATGGTCAACGGTGCTGACCGCCGATACCGTCGCATCCTTGCCGTTGGAAATGAATACACGGCTGCCGTCCGGCGCCATCACCACGCCGTTCGAGAAATTGCCGGTCTTGATCTGCGCAATCACCTTGCGGCGGGCAACATCGATCGCATAGACCGTGCTGGCGATCTCACAGGCCACGTAAGCGACCTTGCCATCCGGCCGGAATGCAATGCCACGCGGACGATCGCCGACTTTCACCGAGCCCACCTGCTTGCGCTTGCGAACGTCGATGATGTCGACGCTGTCCGCTTCCTCAGCCGATACCAGCATCAGCTTGCTATCCGGGCTGAACACCGCATGTTCCGGGTTCTTGCCGCGTGTCTTTACCGCGAACAGCTTCTTGCCGCTGGCGGTGTCGATGAAGTTCACCGAGTTGCTAATCTCGGAGGCTGCCGCCACCCATTTGCCGTCCGGCGAGATGGATACGCCCTCCGGCGATTCGCCCAGTTCTATCTTGCCGGCCGCTTCGCGCTGCTCGATATCGATTTTCACCAGCGCGTTGTTGGGCTGGTCGCTGACATAGATGGTCTTGCCATCCTTGGAGACGGCCAGGCCGCGCGGCTTGTCGCCGGCCTTGATCTCGGCGACCACGGTATCGGTCTCGGTATCGATCACCGACAACGTGCCTGACTTCTCATTGGGTACGTAGGCGAAGGGCGCGGCCTGTACTGAAGCAGCCAGCAGGAGGGCTGCTGCTGCACCCGACAAGAACCTGAGTATTGCGATCGTCATTGCTGAAAATGTCTCCGAAAGATGCGATCAAATGATAGGGCGATTAGCATAACCGAAGCGGGCAGCTATTGATCATCATTCAGCTCGTACAGGCACCATGAGGTGCCGCCTGAAGCAATACGGGAATTCGGGTAGCATCCATTCCGTGTTGAATTCGGGCATTAGAAGGCGCCGGGCTCACGCGCCAGCTGCCATCCCTCCAACCCTGCTCCATCCCGACCCAGGAAGCCCCCATGTCCGAACCCTTCAACGAACACGATTGGCGTCGCTTCCTGCAGAGCGTCGGCGAGGACCCGGATCGTGCCGGCCTCGTCGAAACGCCGGCACGCGTAACCAAGGCATGGAAGCACTGGACCTCCGGCTACCAGCAGAACCCAGCCGAAGTCATGAAAGCCTTCGAGGATGGCGCAGAGCATTACAACGAGCTGATCGTGGTGCGCAACATCCCGGTCTACAGCCATTGCGAGCATCATCTCGCGCCCTTCTTCGGCCGCGCCGTGGTCGGCTATCTGCCCAAGGGCAAGATTGTCGGGTTGTCGAAACTCACCCGGCTGGTCGAATGTTTCTCAAAGCGATTGCAGGTGCAGGAGCGACTGACCATGCAAGTGGCGAATGCACTGATGGAAGTGCTGGAGCCGCGCGCCGTCGGCGTCATGATTCGCTGCCGCCACCTGTGCATGGAAAGCCGTGGCATCAAGACCGCCGGCGAAGAGACCGTCACCTCGACTATGCTGGGCGAGCTGCAGACTAACCTCGCAATGCGCACCGAATTCCTCGACCTGTCGCGCGAGGACGTCGCGCGCTTCTGATCGTACTTCGAGCGCGCACTTGCCTGCCGCTGCGTGCGGCAGGCGGGTTAGTCATTTCTTCGCGGCTTTCTTTTTTTTCTTCTTCTTTTTCTTTACCGCCAGCATGGTGCCGCGGCAGGACTCGCTGCCGCAACGGCATTCATAGGCCTTCTTGAGCGCCTTGCTCATCTTGTCGTCGATGACGAGGCCGTAGTCGTAGTTGAGCTCCTCGCCGCGCGTGATGTCGCGCAGCGCATGAATGTAGACCCGGCCTTTCTCTTCCTGCGCCTCGCAGTTCGGCTCGCAGGAATGATTTATCCAGCGCGCGTCATTGCCCTCGTCGCCGCCGTCGATCAGCTTGCCGCCCTCGAGGCTGAAGAAGAACGTGTGATGCGGATTGTCCGGGTCTTGGCCGAAGCGCTTCTCGGCCTGCTTCTCGGAGATGCGCTTGCCCTGATATTCGATGATGCGCGCGCCGGCGGCAATCTTGCGGGTAGCGAACACGCCATTGCCGTGCACTTGCGAATGACGAACCTTGACGTGGGTTTCCGACAGCAAGAGGTCGGCGTTGTCCTTGCCTGTTTTCATGGATTGGGGATCAGAGAACGTGGATCAGTCGGCGGGTGAGGCTACTACAGCCGGTATCAACAGTGCCGACGGTAGCAGGCGCACATCAAGCGCGAGATGATATCGCGGCAATGATCAGTGGCACAAGCAATCGGCATTGCAAAGTCACAAATGATCTCAGGAAAACCGCAGAGTAGATTTTTCCGACCCGTCGCAATTTCTGCCATCGCTCCATCACGCCTCGCGCCTGAATCAGCCGCGTGCGCGCGCATGCGTGCCGGGCGTATCAGCTGGCATAGCAATTGCGGAGAACCTCGGTCTCATTGTTCACCGATGCGGGCGGTGTTCCGCTTGCCAAGACCCGAGGAGAAAATCGTATGCCCATCCCCCAACTCAAATCACGGATTGCTTCGGCCTGCTTCGGCCTGCTGGGTACGGCCCTGCTCGTGAATTCGCTGGTCGTCCACCCGCAGGACAAGGACGACAAGCCGAGTGCCACGCAAAGCAAGGAAACCTCGTCCGGCGCTTCCAGCGGCGCGACCACCGCGCAGGGCGGCGCGGCCGGCGGTGCCAAGCTGAACCAGACTGACGAGCGCATGATCAAGCAACTAGCCGAGGCCAATCTGGCCGAGATCAGTGCCGGCAAGCTGGCGCAGGACAAGGCACAAAGCGAGGAAGTGAAAAGCTTCGCCAAGAAAATGGTCGACGACCACACCAAGGCGCTCGATGAGCTCAAGCAGCTTGCGCAGTCCAAGGGCGTGACCCTGCCGACCGAGCCGAACAAGCAGCACATGGCGATGGAGCGCAAGTTGCAGGCGCAAAGCGGCGCCAAGTTCGACCGTCAGTACATGCAGCAGGCAGGTGATCGCTCGCACAAGGAAACCTACAAGCTGCTGCAACGCGCCAGCTCACGCGCCGAGGACAGCGACCTGAAGAACTTCGCCAGCAAGGCAATCGCTACGGTGGAAAGCCATCAGCAAATGGCCAAGGAGACCACCAGCAACCTGAAATCCACCGCCGAGGGCAAGAGCGGTGGCGGCAGCGAGGGCTCGTCCGGCAAGAGCAAGAGCGGCGAAGAAAGCTCGGGCGGCAGCAGTTCGTCCGGCAAGAGCGAGGGGAGCTCGGGCAGCAGCGGTGGCGGCTCACCCAAGGACGACAGCGCCAAGTAAGACAGCGCCGCAGGCCTGTCTCACACAAATCGCCGGCGCGGGCCTGTCGCAGGTCCGCGCCGCGACCGCAGGGGCATTCGGTACAATGGCGCCCTCCCCGCGCCTCTCGCCGTTTTGCCCTCATGCTCCGCCTCACCGATATTACGCTTCCGCTCGACCATCCCGAGCAAGCCCTGCAAGATGCCGTGCTCGCGCGCCTGCAGGCCGAGCCGACCGAACTGCGCACCATGACGGTCTTTCGGCGCGGCTACGACGCGCGCAAGAAATCCGCGATTCAGTTGGTCTACACCGTCGATGTCGAGCTGCATGACGAGCCACGCGCGCTGTCGCGCCGCCTGCCCAAGGTCACGCTCACGCCCGACATGGATTACCGCTTTGTTGCGCGTGCGCCGGTCAGGCAGACGGAGCGCCCGGTCGTGATCGGCTTCGGCCCTTGCGGCCTGTTTGCTGCCCTGATACTGGCGCAGGCCGGATTCCGCCCGATCGTCATCGAGCGCGGCAAGAAAGTACGTGATCGAACCAAGGACACTTTCGGCCTCTGGCGCAAGCGCGAGCTGCATCCGGAATCGAATGTGCAGTTCGGTGAGGGCGGCGCCGGCACCTTCTCCGACGGCAAGCTGTGGAGCCAGGTCAGCGACCCCAAGCACTACGGGCGCAAGGTGTTGCAGGAATTCGTGAAGGCCGATGCGCCGCCCGAGATCCTCTATGTGAGCAAACCGCACATCGGCACCTTCCGGCTGGTGAAGATGATCGAGATCATGCGCGAGACCATCGAGAGCCTCGGTGGCGAGTTTCGCTTCGAGCAGAAGGTCGATGGGCTCGACATCGTCGATGGCCAGCTGCAGGGCATACGGCTGTCGACCGGCGAGGTGCTGGCCACCCGGCATGCCGTGCTCGCCGTCGGCCATAGCGCACGCGATACTTTTCAGATGCTGCATGTGGCTGGCGTCCATGTCGAGGCCAAGCCTTTCTCGGTGGGTTTCCGGATCGAGCATCCGCAATCACTGATCGATCGCGCGCGCTTTGGCCAGTTCGCCGGTCATCCTGTGCTGGGTGCGGCGGATTACAAGCTCGTCCATCATGCAAGCAACGGGCGCTCGGTCTACAGCTTCTGCATGTGCCCGGGCGGCACCGTGATCGCGGCCACGTCCGAGACCGGTCGTGTGGTGACCAATGGCATGAGCCAGTACTCGCGAAATGAGCGCAATGCGAATGCCGGCATCGTGGTCGGCATCACGCCGGACGATTACCCGGGTGGCCCGCTGGCCGGGATAGCTTTCCAGCGCGCGATCGAATCTACTGCCTATGAACTGGGCGGGCGCAACTACAACGCGCCCGGCCAGCTGGTCGGCGATTTCATTGCCGACCGTGCGTCCTCCAGCTTCGGCGAGGTGCTGCCCTCATACAAGCCGGGCGTCAGCCTCGGCAGCCTCAATCCCAGTCTGCCGCCGTATGCGATCGAGGCCATACGCGAAGCGTTGCCAGCCTTCGACAAGCAGATCCGCGGGTTTGCGATGCATGATGCGGTGCTGACCGGTGTCGAGACGCGCACTTCGTCGCCGGTGCGCATACGTCGCGGCGAAGACATGCAGAGCGTGAACACGCGCGGGCTGTACCCGGCCGGCGAAGGTGCCGGCTACGCGGGCGGCATCATGTCCGCCGCGATTGACGGCATACGCGTGGCCGAGGCGCTGTCCTTGTCGGCCTGCGCGCAGGCCTGAGCCAAAAACAAAACGGGCCGCTGATGCGGCCCGTCTTTTTTGCAGCGACGCGGCGAGTGATTACGATGCCTTCTTCGCGCGAGCCGGCTTCTCGGTCACCGGCACGAAGTGCTTGGCGGCCTCGTTGAAGCTCTCTTCCAGCGTCTCGATCGCATGCTTGCTGGCCTTCGAGATCTGCTCGTAAGCGGCGTTGGCGTTGGCGACGCTGGCCTTGAGTACGGCAACGGCATTCTCCGAACCTGCCGGAGCGGCTTTCGACAGGTCGTCGATCAGTTTGTTGACCTGCTTGGTGGTCTCGGCGATGCGTGCCTCGGTGGCCTTGGTGAAGTCAGCCTGTGCCTTGGTAGCGATCGAGGCCAGATGACGGCCGTAGGCCAGTGCCTTTTCGGCGTTCGGCTGCGCTTGCTGCGAGCTCAGATGCATCACTTCCTGCGCATCCTTGGCGGCCAGCATTTGCTGCGCTGCGGTAGCGGTGGTCGCCAGCGAATCCTTGGCAGTGGTCAGGTTCAGTTCGACCAGTTCGGCAACGCTGTGCAGTGCCTTGTTGGCCAGGTCGCTCATGGCTGCCAGTTGGGCGTCGATCGATGCCTTGGTGGCGTTGGACAGTTGGTCAGCGGTAGAAAACATGGTGGTTCTCCTTAAAGGGGGACTTCGGTTGTGTTCAGAGGAAGCAACAACGATCAGTAAGACAATCTCGACGCGGCTCTTGTGCGCCGCAACAAAACCGATTTTACGACCTTCTGACTTCCTGTCAACAGATTTTTGTGCAGAGCAGCAAAAAATCTGATCGACCACAACAAAACGTTTTCAATCGTTTAAGCCCATGCCCTGAAAAGCCTTGCAATTGCAAGGTTTGGGCGCAATAAGTGCGGGCTGCGCCCCGTTGCCTGTTTGCCGTTCCGGCTTGCCGGCGGCAGTCGATCAGGCAGAAATCAAGTGAAAGTCGGGGAAAAATCACCTACCCGTCACTGGCAGACCACTGTGCTTGTGTCAGAAGTTTGTGGCGAGCGTATCGGACAGGCAGGTGCAAGAGTTGCATGCAGCACCTGCATACAGCAGGTAGCTGAGTCAGATAAGTGGGTAGGCAGTGACGGCAGTATCCGGCTACCGAGAGAACTCAGGCAGCGTTGCCTTCGGCAGTCTTGCGCCAGGCCTCGATCAGTCCGCGTGCCTCGGGGGGCAGCGATGCCAGCGTCAGGCTGCGCGCACGCTGAAAGATCATCAATGCATAGACATCTGCCAGCGCATTGACCTCGGCCGACAGCGCGCGCTCTTCACCGGACGACGGACGTATGCGTCGCCAGTAATTGATCGCCTGCTCGAGCTCGGTGAGGGAAAGATCCATTGAGCTATTGTATCGGTTTTGAACAGGGCCGATCACGGTGGATGGCGATGAAGTATCTGTTGGTACACGGTGCCTGGCACGGTGGATGGTGCTGGCGGGATGTGGCCGCGCGCTTGCGCGAGCGTGGCCATCAGGTGCTGACGCCGACCCTGACCGGCCTCGGTGAGCGCGCTCACTTGCTGACGGCAGCGACCGGACTGGACACCTGCGTTGCCGATATTGCTGCCGTGATCGAGTCCGAGGAATGGCAGGACCTGATACTGGTCGGCCACAGCTTCGCCGGCCCGGTGATCAGCGGCGTGGCTGACCGCATGCCCGAGCGCCTGCAGCAACTGGTCTATTTGGATGCACTCGTCGTGCAGCACGGACAATCGGCCTTGTCATTGTTCCCGCCAGATGTGCAGCGCGAACGCAGCCGCACCATCGACCCGGAAGGTCTGCGCATGGCGATACCGGCTCCGGAAAAATTCGGCGTTCATGATCCGGCACAGCAGGCATGGCTGAAGCGGCGACTAACGCCGCATCCGCTCAAGGCCTATACCGATGCGCTGCAGCTGCAGCATCCGCTGGGCAACGGGTTGCGCAAGACCTATATTGCGGTCACCGATCCCTGGTATCCGCCGCTGGCTAAGGTGCGTGAATGGGTGCGCGCGCAGCCGGATTGGGAATGGCGGGAACTAGCCGCAGGCCATGATGCGATGCTGACGTCGCCGGATGCGCTGGCCGAGATGCTGGATGCCTTGGGAACAGGCTAGCGGCTTCCGAACATCACGCCATCAACGCTGGTGAAGGAAAGTTCGTAATCGCTCGACGCCCTGCGCGAGTCGCTCAGTCGAACTGGCAAAGCACCAGCGTATCGCACCCTCACCCTCGGGCCCGAACGCGCTGCCGGGCGCCAGACCCAGCCCGGCCTCGGCTACCATGCGCTTGCACAGCGCAAGCGAATCGCTCTCGCCTTGCAGCCGGAAGAACACATACATCGTGCCTTGCGGTCGCGGCGCGATCAGCCCCGCATCCAGAAATTCCGGCGCTGACAGCTGCGTGCAAAGAAAGTCGCGCGCCATGCTGTAGCGCGCGATCGTACGCGAGACGATCTCTTCGCTGCGCGCCACCGCAGTGCAGGCCGCCTGTTGTACGAAGCCTGGCGCACACGAGGTGTTGTATTCGATCAACTTGCCAAGGTCGATCATCAGGCTGGCCGGCACTTGCATCCACCCTAGCCGCCAGCCCGTCATCAGGAAGGTCTTGGAAAAGCTGTTGGTCGAGACCACGCGCTCATCCGCGTCCGCAATATCAAGAAAGGAGGGTGCGCAGACAGTCGCACCGGGCGCGGTGTCATAGACCAGCCGCTCATACACATCATCTGCCAGCAGCCAGATGCCATGCCGACGACAATGCTCGAGCACGATGCGCTGCTGCTCGGCGCTGATGGTCCACCCGGTCGGGTTGTTCGGCGAATTCAGCAGCAAAGCGCGGGTGCCTGGTACCAGTGCATCCAGCAGTCGATCAAGGTCCAGCGTCCAACGCGCCGCGTCGCCCGAGGTCTGCAACTGCAACGGTACGGAGACAAGCTCCGCGCCGAGTATGCGTGGTATCTCCACCAGGTTGGGCCACAGCGGCGTCACAGCGACTACGCGATCACCGGGATTTAGCAACAGTTGCGCCACCAGCATCAGCGCCGACACGCCGGATGAGGTGACCGCAATCCGATCCGCACCGACCGGCTGATGCAGGCAGGATGAGTAGTTGGCAAGCGCCTCGCGCAATGCGGGCGTGCCGAGGTTGTGCGTGTAAAAGGTATCGCCGGCATCCAGCGCGGTCTTGGCAGCCTCGCGCACGAAGTCAGGCGTCACTTCGTCCGGCTCGCCGAACCAGAAGGCCAGCACATCATTGCGCCCCATGCCGGCATTCGCGACTTCGCGTATGCGCGATGCGCGCAGGGCTTGCACACCGCTGCGCGGCTCGACTGGGAAATTGACAGGCGAATTCATCAGAAGCAGAGCCAGATCCGATTGGCCACGTCCAGCATGAAGCCCGGACGCAGATAGGCAGCAAACACCAGCGCCAGCAACGCACAGGCCAGCAGGCCAATGGCGAGCTGTCTTGATCGCGGCAGTGCCGGTCTCATGATGTGGCCACCTGTTCGCGAACAATCGCAGCTTCGCTGACCGGCAGATTGACCAGTCCGGCAGCGATGCCAAGCGCGATCGTGATCATCCACACCGTGTCATAGCTGCCCTGCACCGTGTACAGATAACCACCAAGCCAGACGCCCAGCACGCTGCCCAGTTGGTGAGAGAAGAACACGAAGCCCGACAGCATCGACAGATAACGCACGCCAAAGATGCTGGCAATCGTGGCATTCGTCAGCGGTACGGTGGACAGCCAGATCAGGCCCATCGCCGCTGCAAACAGATAGACCGAAAGCGGTGTCAGCGGCGTAGCGATGAAGGCGGCAATGAACAGCGCGCGCGCAAAATAAATCGCCGACAGCAGCCAGGGCTTGGGCCAGCGACTGCCGAGCTTGCCGGCGTAATAGGAACCGAAGATGTTGAACAGGCCGATCATGGCCAGTGCCGTCGTCGCCACAGCCGGATCAAGTATGCCGCGGTCTTTCAGATAAGCCGGCATGTGCACGCCGATGAACACCACTTGAAAACCGCAGACAAAATAGCCGAGCACCAGCAACTGGAAAGGACGATGGCCGAAGGCTTCCCGCACTGCTTCGCCTATGCTCTGCTGGAAAGCATGTTGCGGTGAGCTTGCACTCGGCTCGCGCAGCATGAAGGCCAACGGCAGCATGACCAGCAGCGCTGCCAATGACAGCCACAGCAGCGCAGACTGCCAGCCGGCACCGCTGATCAGTTGCTGCTCGACTGGCATCATGGCGAACTGACCGAATGATCCGGCGGCACCCAGCACGCCGAACGCCCATGAACGTTGTGCCACCGGCGAGGTACGGCCGATGATGCCCGACAATGCGCCGAAGGCCGTGCCTGACAGGGCTGCACCGATCAGCACGCCGGAGACCAGCACGAAGGCAGCGGCATTGTCGATCAGGGCCATCGACAGCAGGCCGGCTGCATAAAGGATTGCGCCAATGAAGACGACGCGCGCTGCGCCGTAACGATCGGCAGCGATACCGGCGACCGGGCCGAATGCACCCCACATCAGGTTTTGCATGGCCATCGCCAGCGAGTAGGTCTCGCGCGTCCATCCATGCTGCTGAGAGATAGGCTGCAACCAGAAACCGAAGCCGTGCCGTATGCCCATGGCCAGTGCGAGGATGATGCCGCTGGCAAGCAGTACCGGTATCAGCCGGGGCGGGCGAGAAGTGGAAGACATGCGAGGCTGCAGCGAGTGAAGTGCAGCACAGTGTAACGCATGCCTTGTTACTCACAGCGTCGGCATCAAGCATCGACATGCAGCGGCCGCAGCACAGGCTGCGGCCGTGGGGACAAGCTGGCGTAGTTTACTGGCCGGTGCTCGGGCTGGTCGACGGCCCCGGTGTGGTGCTGGGCGTGGGGCTGGTGGTGCTGGGTGTATCGGTGCCGGTGCCACCCATGCTCGAACCGTTGCCGGATGAGCCGCCCGACGTGCCCGGCGAGCTCATGCTGTCCGAGCTGCCGGAACTACCTGAACTACCCGAACTGCCGGAGCTTCCTGAGTTGCTCGGACTGCTGGGGCTGCTCATGCCGCCCGCGCCGCCAGACGTACCGGAGCCACCTGAGCTGTCCTGGCTGCCCGGCATGCCGGAGCTGCCGGTGCCTGAACTGCCGCCGCCCGAGGTACCTGTGGATGAAGGGGATGAGGGATTGGTGACGGTGCCGGAATTGCCGCCGCTGCTATCGGAAGGCATGCCCGAGCCACCGGAGGTGCCTGGTCCTGAACTGCCTGTGCTGCCGGAGCCCGAGCCTCCGCCTGTCATGCCCGCACACGCACTCAAGAGCAGTGCACAGGCAATCGGTAAGATCCATTTGGTCATACAACACTCCCGCAAAATTGAACAGTGGGTACGCCGACGCGTACCGGGCGAAGCATCGAGATGCTGGGAGTAGAAGCGAGAGCGCGCCGAAAGTTCGGCGGCGTTCGGGGCGGGTTGAGGTCACGCAAGCGCCGGCGTGCGGCGCTTGCGGATCAGGCGGCTTTCTTGGCGACGGCCTTTTTGGCGGCTGCTTTTTTCGGTACGGCCTTGACCGCTGCTTTTTTCGCGACGGTCTTGGCCGCTGTCTTCGTGGCAGCCGTCTTCTTGGCCGGCGTTTTCTTCGCGGCGGTTTTCTTTGCCGCGACTTTCTTCGCCGGCGCCGAAGCTGTGGCCTCGTCGCCATCATCACCGGCGGCGGATTTCGCTGCAGTCTTGGCGGCAGGCTTGCCCTTGCGCTCTTCGAACTCGAAGCTCACCTTGCCATCCTTGCCCTTGACGAGGAAGGCCTTGAACGGACGGCGCGTGCGCTGCGACACGAAGCCGGGCAGCAGATCGGTCTTGCCTTCATTGAGCAGCTTGGCCATTTGCTCGGGCAGGATTTCCTGTTGCAGGATGATGCGTCCGCGGCGGAAGTCGCAGGCTTTCGGCCGCGCGATTTGTTTTTCACAAACATAGGCAAGGCCCATTTCATAGACGCCGCTGCCGCATTTCGGACAGGCGCCTAACGGTGTCTGGCCGCTGAAGTCGACTGCCTCGGCATTTTCATCATCCTCATTGGACTGGCCGAAGTCGAACTCGAGCTTGTAGTTGCTGATGTCTTCATCGCGCGAGATCTTCAGGATCGCGGCAAACGGCCGGCCCATCTTCGAGCGGAAGCCCTGCAGCGGGCCGATGGTACGATTGGTCAGCAGCTCCTCGACTTCAGGCACTTCGAACTGACGACCGCCGGGGATTTTGCTGATCGAGAATTCGCACTTCGTGCAGGCAAAGCGACGATAGTTTTCCTTCACCACGCTGCCGCAATTCGGGCAAGGCGTCTTCAGCGTTGCATAGTCGCCGGGGATGGTGTCGTTGTCGTACTCTTTCGCGCGCTTGACGATGGTCTGGGTCATCTGCGCGATCTCGCGCATGAATTCCTCGCGGCTAATGCCGCCGCGCTCCATCTGCGACAGCTTGTGCTCCCATTCGCCGGTCAGCTCAGGAGCGGTCAGTTCGGCCACGCCGAGTCCGCGCAACAGTGTCATCAACTGTGAGGCCTTGGCAGTCGGTATCAGCTCTCGGCCTTCGCGTATCAGGTATTTTTCGCCGAGCAGGCCTTCGATGATGGCCGCGCGGGTGGCCGGCGTACCCAGGCCTTTGCCGGCCATCGCATCGCGCAGCTCTTCATCTTCGACCAGCTTGCCGGCGCTTTCCATGGCCGACAGCAGCGTCGCTTCCGAGTAGCGTGCCGGCGGCTTGGTCACCAGTGCATGCGCATCGACCTTGTCGGTCTTGACCTTCTCATCTTTGGCAACCGGTACCAGCGAGCCGCTGGACTCGCCGTCTTCCTTTTTGGATTCGACCAGCGCGGCTTCTTTGCCGTACACCGACAGCCAGCCCGGATTGGTCAGTATCTTGCCCTGGGTCTTGAATTGGTGGCCGGAGACTTCGGTGTAGCGCGTGGTGACCAGATATTCTGCCGGCGGGAAGAACACCGCAATGAAACGGCGTACGACGAGGTCGTACAACTTTTGCTCGGGCTCGGACAGGCTCTTGGGCCACTGGCCGGTCGGGATGATGGCGAAGTGGTCGCTGATCTTCGTGTTGTCGAAGATGCGCTTGTTGGGCTTGACCCAGCCATTGTTCAGGATCTGTGCGCAGTGCGGGTAATAGTTGTTGCTGTCGCCCAGCGACTCCAGCGTCTGCTTGACCGTGGCCAGATAATCTTCCGGCAGGTGCTTGGAATC
>JACCDH011060095.1_pt1 | contig 12611 bp, 11 predicted proteins | sample 7442481 | NCBI WGS metagenome assembly JACCDH01 (sample SAMN15323433, study PRJNA562643) | freshwater metagenome | isolation source: river surface water | place: USA:Blue River Watershed | collected 2017-08-15
CTGGCCCACAGGGCTTTTGAGGAAAGCCACGCCGCCCGAGTGTCCCGGACAGTGCCATGAATAAGAGCCGTCTTCGGCGTAATCCAGCAAGGCTTTGAAGAACGGTGGTTGCACGCCTTCCAAATAGCTTTTGGCTTCTCGGATGATGTGGCGCGCCACAAACTCGGGCGTGTCTTCAAACATGTGGATGAAGCCGTGCAACTCACGCAGGATGTCGTTGGGCAAATGGCGCGAGGTTTTGGTCTCGCCATAGATGTAGATGGGCACGTCGGCGTTTTTGCGGCGCACTTCATCAATGAAGGCACGCAAATTGATAACGGCGGGGTCCAGGTCCGGCCCGGGTGAAAACTCTTCGTCATCGATCGACAAAATGAACGCGCTGGCGCGGCTTTGCTGCTGCGCAAACTGCGACAAATCGCCGTAGCTGGTCACACCCAACACTTCAAAACCTTCTGCCACGATGGCATCGGCCAGCGCACGGATACCCAAGCCCGATGTGTTTTCGGAGCGGTAATCTTCGTCAATGATGACGATGGGGAAGCGGAATTTCATGGGCTGTGAAGGCTGTGCGCCAAAAAAAGGTCTATGAAAGAGGAAACAGTGGCGAAGTTTAAGGACAAAAAGGGCCCCGCCGAACGATGTCCATCACAAATTGGCAAAAAACCCGCAATGCATCGCACTGAAGTGATCGCAAGAGAATTGCGACAAGCCACCGAAAACCCGTTTTTCCACTGCTACAATTGAGGGCTTCGGAGCGGTGGATGAGTGGTTTAAGTCGCACGCCTGGAAAGCGTGTGTGGGTTAATAGCCCACCGCGGGTTCGAATCCCGCCTGCTCCGCCAAAACCCTTGAAAACAAGCGCCTTCTGGCGCTTTTTTCATTGCCGTATGCCATACGGTATGCCATTGCAAACGAGATGAGGGAATCACAGCAGCCCCTCTTCTGCAAAGCTCGTGACCTTTGACCGTGTCACGATCAAATGATCCAAGACCCGAACATCAACCAAAGCTAGTGCGCTTTTCAATGTTTGCGTGAGCGTTTCATCCGCACGAGATGGCACAGCGCTCCCGCTTGGGTGGTTATGGCACAAGATAACAGCTGCTGCCTGCTTGGTAAGTGCTTCAATAACAACCTCACGTGGATAAACGCTGGTCTGGGTCAACGTACCCCTGAACATTTCCTCTGTGGCAATAACCCGATTCTGGGCATCCAGGAAGACCACAGCAAACACTTCATGCGGTCGATCGGCAAGTGTTAGCCTTAAAAAATCTCTGACTGCATTTGGGCATCGGCCGTGTCTGTCGCGAGCCAGGAAAAATGTATTCGCAGCCATCCAGACGAGGCAACGAGTCGAGCAATTCAATTGCCGCATCGGACAGCGCGACACGATGCTCCCGCTCCATCTTCATGCGCGCAGCGGGGATGGTCCAGGTTTTCTGATCCAAGTCGATCTCGGACCAAGTCGCGCCACGCACCTCGCCGGAACGGGTGGCCGTCAGGATCAGAAACTCAACAGCGCGAGGGCCAACTCCCGGTCGCTGACGCAGATCGGCCATGAATGCTCCGATCCCTTGGTAAGGTAGAGCTGCATGATGGACAACTTTTGCGACCTTGCTGGGCCTCGCCAGAGAGTGTTCAAGGTGCCCCTTCCATCGGGCCGGGTTTTCGCCCTGCCTAAATTTGTTGAACGTGGCCCAATCCAGGACAGACTCGATGCGTCCACGAAGCCGCTTAGCCGTCTCGGTTTTTTCCTGCCAGATTGGCAGGAGTACTTTCAGAACCAGCGCCTCGTCGATGGAGGCAACAGGCAGCCCACCCAGGACAGGATACGCATAGACTGACAAAGTGTTTTCCCACTGCTGTACGTGCTTTGCGTTTTTCCACTCCGAGCGGTGAGCGTCTATGTATGCAGCTGCACAGGCCTTAAAGTCCATGGCGCGCCGATTCTGTCGAGCTGCTTCTTGCTTTTGAGCTCGCTTCGCTGCGAGCGGATCTACAGGCGACAGTGGATGCTTGAGTTGCTCGCGCAGTTGAGCAGCTGTACGGCGCACTTCAGCAAGACCAACTGCGTACAGAGGCCCAAGGCCCATGTTTTTACGCTTGCCATCGGGGCCCACGTACCTAAATACCCACGCACGACTTGCACCTCGAACGTGAAGGTACAAGTTGCCGCCGTCAGCGTGCCAGCCGCTCCTTAATGATTTGAGCCCTACTGCTACAAGTTGCCCTGGTTGTCGTCTACTTTTCAATGGTGCCCCCAATCCTGTATGCCATGCTGTAGGCCATACCTGAGGGGATGTCCAGGAAATTCAAGACCTCTTATGAATAAGTAAATACACAATAAACATGTATGAGCTAAGAGACTGTAGCTACATGGAAATGTCTGGCACCATCTGGCTCTGGTTAATGGATGACGCCTGCTCCGCCAAAACAAAAAAGCCTGCACAGTGTGCAGGCTTTTTTCGTTCTTAGGTTCGGAGAACTGCAGAACAATTCCCCAAACAAGCCCCCTGAGCGGGGGCCGCAGGATCAGCGAACCACCGCGATTTGCGAACGCTCGCCACCCTTATAGGTGAACAAGGTCAAAGCGCCATTTTTGATGTCGCCTTTTTCATCAAAGGCGATGTTGCCGGTCACGCCTTTGTAATTGATGGCTTTCAATGCAGGCAGGTACTTGGCAGGCTCGGCCGAGCCAGCAGTCACCATGGCTGTGGCCATGACCTTGACGGCGTCATAGACGTAAGGAGCATAGACTTGCACGTCAGCATTGAACTTGGCCTTGAAGTCTGCACGGAACTTGTCCATACCCACCTTCTGCTCGCCTTCAACGCCACCGGCTTCAGCGCAAATGACCGCTTCATCCTTCATGGCGTCACCGGCCAACTTGGCCAATTCAGCCGTGCAGATGCCATCGCCACCCATGAACTTGGCATCGATGCCCAAGGATTTCATTTGACGCAGCATGGGGCCGGCCACAGCATCCATACCACCGAAGAACACCACGTCAGGCTTCTTGGCCTTCAGTGTGGTCAAAATGGCGTTGAAATCAGAGGCTTTGTCGGTGGTGAACTCATGACCCACAACGTTGCCACCAGCTGCAGCAACAGCTTTCTTGAACTCTTCGGCCACGCCTTGGCCATAAGCAGTACGGTCGTCGATCACGGCGATGCTCTTGCCCTTGAGGGTCTCCACGGCGTACTTGCCGAGGGTGCCGCCCAAATGAACGTCGTCAGCCACGACGCGGAAGGCACCTGCGTAACCTTGGCGGGTGTACTTGGGGTTGGTGGCAGATGGGGAAATCTGGGGGATGCCTGCACCGTTGTACAGCTGCGAAGCTGGGATGGTGGTGCCGGAGTTCAAGTGACCGATCACGCCGTTGACTTTGGCGTCGACCAATTTTTGAGCTGCAGCAGTGCCCTGCTTGGGATCGGCTGCGTCATCTTCAGCCAGCAGTTCGAACTTGGCGGTTTTGTCACCAATTTTCAGGCCGGCGGCATTGAGCTCTTCGATGGCCATACGGGCACCGTTTTCATTGTCTTTGCCCAGGTGGGCAATGGCACCACTGACAGGACCCACGTGACCAATTTTGACAACCAGTTCGGTCGATGCGACTTCTTTTTTGCCGCAAGCAGCCAACACCACTGCTGCCACGGCAACAGACACCACGGTCAAAGAACGTGAACCAGAAAATTTCATAGAAACTCCGAAGAATAAATTTGCTTCAATCAAGCAAGCCGTAAAGATACTGCAAAAAAGTACTTTTGTGGGTCAGGGAAAACCAAAAATCAAGGAATTTCGGTGGTTTTTGATCATTCTTCCTGATACCGACGAGCACGCTGCTCCCACACGCCAAGGAGCGTTTTTTGCACGACTTCGGTCGTGATCCGTTCAATTTCAGGACGGAGATTCATGACAAGATCCTCGGACATGGCCATCAAGGCTTGTTTTTCGGCAAGCCGAGCATCCAGGGCCAATGAGACTGCCTGGGGTACAGGGGCCAAGGCGGCGTCCTGGTGCAAAGTCGGAATGACATCGGCTTCAAAAGGTGGGCGTTCATGCGAGGAGGAGTCGGGTGTCATGTGTCAGCAACCTTGGACAAATCGTGTTGAAGGAGCTCGTAACCAAGACTTTTGTAATGCTTCCAGCGCGCTCGGGCTTGAGCGCGTCCATGCTCATCACTGGAGACAATCTCGATCAAGCGGGAAAAGCGGTCAAAGCCAGTTGGGACATCGTCTCCCAGGTTCAGCAGCACTTCGTCCATGCCCCAGACCTGTGGATCTGGCCCCAAGGCCACGGGCGAAGCCTTTTGAATTTCCGGCGGGTCTTGGGCCGTGCAGTGGGCCACAAAGGAGATGTCCTGAAAGCGCCAAAGTTCGGCATCGAGTTGCTTGAGCGTGACCGGGGCGCCAACCACGGCAATGCGCAAATTTTGTGCACGCGCCTTTCGCACCAATCGGCAAGTGTGCACCAAACGCTCTTGGGTGTTGAAGTGAAATTCGATGCGGGTCATGGGTACAAAGGACTGGAAAACTGGGCTCAGAACTTGCCACCGGATAGGGTTTTGGCTTTGACCTTTCGGGGGGCTTTCCCGCCTTCAGGTTGGCCATGCCCAAGGGCGACTGAGACAGGAGAACCACTTTTTTGCTCTCCCTTCGATTTGGGCTGGCTCAGCAAATATTGCAACAACAAGGCCACCGGTCGGCCCGTGGCACCTTTGGCCGCCCCGCTGCGCCAGGCAGTCCCTGCAATGTCCAAGTGCGCCCAAGGGAAACTGTGGGCAAACCGCTGCAAGAATTTGGCCGCTGTGACCGAACCGGCAGCGCGTCCGGCCACGTTGGCCACATCTGCAAAACGAGATTTCAGGCCGTCAGCATACTCCTCATCCAATGGCATGCGCCAACAGGTGTCACCCGAGGTCTCACCCGCTTGCTGCAGTTGCAAGGCCAAGGCATCATCACTTGAAAAGAGCCCGGTTCGCACCGCACCGAGTGCGATCACGCAAGCCCCCGTCAGGGTGGCAATGTCAATCACGGCTTGAGGCTTGAAGCGCTCTGCATAGGTGAGTGCATCACACAGCACCAAGCGTCCTTCGGCATCGGTGTTCAAGATTTCAATGGTTTGCCCACTCATGCTGGTCACGACATCACCTGGCTTCACGGCCTGTCCATCGGGCATGTTTTCGGTGGCCGGGATCAGTCCGACCACATTGATGCCGGGCTTGAGCAAAGACAGTGCCTTGAACACCCCCAAAACACTGGCCGCGCCCCCCATGTCGTACTTCATCTCATCCATCTCTGGCGCAGGTTTGATCGAAATACCGCCCGTGTTAAACGTGATGCCCTTGCCGACCAGCACCACGGGGGCCTGAGAGGCTGCTGCCCCGTTGTAGCGCATGACGATGAATCTCAAAGGCTCGGCGGCGCCCTGGGCCACTGCCATGAAAGCACCCATACCCAATTTGGCCACATCTTTGGGCCCCAGGACCTCGCACTTGAAATGTCGGCCAGAGGCAGTCTTTTGGGCGGCCTGGGACAAGAGCGTGGGGGTGGCATGGTTGGCCGGGCGATTGGCCCATTCTTTTGCCCACTCGACACCGGCCACCAAGGCTTGGGCGTGAGAGACCGCGTCACGCAACTGTGCACCGTCTTGGGTTGAACTGACCCGCACGGTCTTGAGGGTCCGTGCCTTGGGTTTGCTCAAGGTTGTGGTGTAGCTGTAGCTGGCATCCGCCAGACTGCTGAGTGCCATTTGCAGGCTCTGTGGGGCAACCTCACCCATCCAATGGACCCCCAAGTGCTTGATTTTTTTGTCCTTGAGGGCACCCCATGCAGCCTGCATCGCGCTTCGAATTTGCCCAAGCCTATTCTCGCCAGAGCCAACCACGACCACATGTCGAGTGGCCAAGCCAGGCTGGCTGTACAAAGCCAGCACGGATCCGGCCTTGAGTTCAAAGTCGCCATGCTTCATGGCCTGAGCAAGCAAGCGGGTCACCGGCTCAACGGCTTTGGCATCCGGCTCTATGGCGCTGGGCCAGAGCACCACCAAGGCATCCACCGATGCGGTCAAGGCATGAGAGAGCGAGAGCTTTTGAAATTCGAAGTTCATAATTCGGGTTTTCCAGTTTCGCCAATGTTATTCCATTCCTCATTACGCAAAGACCTGGCACGCAATTTTGGCGCGACACTGGTCATCCTGGTGACCATCGTCATGACCATCATCCTGATCCGCACCTTGGGTCAAGCCAGCCGGGGCAGCGTGAACCCGTCAGAAGTGATGCTGGTGATGGGTTTCAGCGTGCTGGGCCAAATGACCACCATCATCACCTTGAGCTTGTTCATTGCTTGTGTGGCCACCTTGTCGCGCATGTACAGTGAAAGCGAAATGGTCATCTGGTTCTCCAGTGGCCAGGGTTTGGGCCAGTTTGTGCTGCCCCTGTTTCGTTTTGCCTGGCCCATATTCCTGGTCATTGGCTTGATGTCAATGCTGGTATGGCCCTGGAGCCACCAGCAGATTCAGGATCTGCGACAACGTTTTGAAAAACGCAACGATGTCGAGCGCATAGCTCCCGGCCAGTTCCAGGAGTCAGCGGGCGGTAACCGGGTGTTCTTCATCGACAAGGACAGCCCCGGCGAACGCATTGGCAACAATGTGTTCGTCTCCAGCCGTGACGGTCAGTTAGAAAGTGTGACCACTGCCTCCCGGGGGCGCGTGGAGTTTGTCGGAACTGACCGGTTCCTGTTTCTGGAAAATGGACAGCAATGGCTCACCGATCTGGGCACCGGTGAAACACGGTTGACCCAATTTGACCGTTATCAACTTCTCATTGATGCCAACCACGTCCCGCCGAGCACTTTGCGCAGCAGCCGCCAATCGAGTACATGGGATCTGATCGAACAGCCCACACCCGTCAATCGGGCCGAACTGGCTTGGCGCATCGGCTTGTTGTTCACGGCCTTCAACATGGTTCTGCTCGCATTGGCATTGTCGGCCGTCAATCCTCGGGTGGGGCGAAGCTACCACTTGGGTTTGGCATTGTTTGTGTTCGTGGCTTACTACAATTTGCTGACGGTCGGACAAAATTGGATAAGTTCCGGCCGCATGAGCGCAGTGGCCTACATGCTGCTGCTTCACGGCGGGGTGCTGTTTGTGGCCTTGGTATGGCTGGGACTGAGGCACATCAACTGGAGTTGGCGGCAACCGATGCCGTTTGTGAATACACCCCATAAAGGCACCGCATGAAGACCGTTCGACAGCTGCTTTACGGCGAAATCATCCGTGCCGTGGTGTTTGTAGCCTTGGGTTTTTTGGGCTTGTTTTTGTTTTTTGACCTCGTCGATGAACTCCAAGCCCTGACGCGACATGCCGATCAAGGCTACCAGTTGCAGCATGCCTTTTTGTTCATTGGACTCAAAACACCTGATCATATTTACGAGTTACTGCCCATCTCAGTCCTCATTGGCAGCATCTTTGTCATGGCACGATTGGCCCAGAGTTCCGAATTCACGATCTTGCGCACAGGGGGGCTCGAGCCCTGGATGGCCCTGTCCTCGTTGCTCAAACTGGGTTTGGTGTTCGTGGTCATCACTTTCATATTGGGTGACTACGCAGCCCCTTGGGCAGAGCGAAAAGCTCAGTTGATCAAAGCCCCCTATCTGGGTCAACTGACAACCGGACAAACCGGCGCGTGGTTACGAGAAAAGCAGGGCTCACAGCAATTTGCAGTGAATGTGCGCAGTTTTGATGGCATCAGCCAAATGCAGGACGTACGCATCCATGCATTCAACGACCATGGTCAGTTGCTCAGCATCACCACCGCACGAAAGGCTCAAATTCAACCTGGCCAATGGCAGTTGAATGAGGTGACAGAAAAATCCCTGCACTTGCCCAGCCAGACCCACTCAGCCCAATTCAGAGCCACCGAAACACGCCGTCAAAACTGGGCCACTGGCATCAGCGCCGACATGCTGGCCGCAGCCTTGCTCAGCCCCGACCGCATGAGCACTTGGGACCTGTTTGGTTACATGCGCCACCTCTCCGCCAACAACCAAAATGCCCAGCGCTATGAAATTGAATTCTGGCGCAAGGTTTTTTATCCCTTGAGTTGCTTGGTCATGCTGGTGCTGGCTTTGCCATTCGCTTACCTGCATTTCCGTTCAGGACAAATTGCCGGACACGTGTTTGCCGGCGTGCTCGCGGGCATCAGCTTCTCCCTGCTGAACAATGTGTTCAGCTTTGTGGGGAACTTGCAAAACTGGCAGCCCCTATTGACATCGGCTGCACCCGCACTCATTTACAGCGCGGCCTCTCTGGCGGCCTTTTGGTGGATGGTTTTAAGACGATGACAAGCCCGATGCAGCCCCAAATTGGCGTGATTTTGTTCGCCCATGGCTCACGCGACCCCTTGTGGCGCAGTCCCATCGATGCCGTGGCTCAACGCGTGCGAGAAAAACGTCCTGACCAGCCCGTGGCCGTTTCTTTTTTGGAGCTGACCGAACCCGACCTGCCCAGCACTGTGGAAGAACTGATGAAAGGGGGGGTGAGCCATGTTCGGATCGTGCCCATGTTTTTGGGCGTAGGAAGGCACGCACGTGATGACTTGCCGGAACTGGTCAACGGTCTGAGCCGGGCTTACCCTCAAATGAACTTTGAACTTCTGCCCGCCATCGGGGAACATCCTGCCATGACTGCGCTCATGGCAGACATCGCGCTGGGATCGGTCCAATCAGACGGATAAAGCATAATTCGCCTCATCTATATATCGATGAGCATATGAATCTGCATCAATTTCGCTTCGTACAGGAAGCCGCCCGCCGCAACCTCAACCTGACCGAGACCGCCAAAGCCCTGCACACCTCACAGCCGGGCGTGTCCAAGCCCATCATCGAGCTGCAAGAGGAGCTGGGCATTGAAATCTTTGCCCGCCATGGCAAGCGCCTCAAACGGATCACGGAGCCCGGTCAGCACGTGCTGCACAGCATTGAACACATCCTGCGTGAAGTGGGCAATCTGAAGAAGATTGGTGAACAATACAGCACGCAGGACAGCGGCACTTTGTCCATTGCCACCACCCACACGCAGGCCCGCTATGTGCTCCCGATGTCGGTCGCCAAGTTGCGCGACAAATACCCCAAGGTCAATGTCAGCCTGCACCAAGGTGCGCCAGACCAAGTGGCCAAAATGCTGATGGATGACACGGCGGAAATTGGCATAGCCACCGAATCCCTGTCGGCCTATGAAGACTTGGTGACTCTGCCCTGCTACGAATGGCAGCACGTTCTGGTGCTGCCACTTGACCACCCATTGGCCAACAAAAACCACCTCTCGCTGGAAGACATCGCCAACGAACCGCTCGTCACTTACCACCCCTCATTCACGGGCCGCAGTCGCATCGACCAAGCCTTTGCAGCGAAAAAAATCACCCCTCGTATTGCCTTGGAAGCCATCGACTCGGACGTGATCAAAACCTATGTGCGCTTGGGTCTGGGCGTTGGCATTGTGGCCGAAATGGCCGTTCAAGAGGACCCGGTCAAGGACCTTGCCGTCCGTCCACTGGGTGCATTGCTGGGCATGAATGTGGCCCGCGTGGCCTTCAAGCGAGGCGCGTATTTGCGCCAATTTGTCTACCACTTTGCAGAAATGCTCAGCGACCGGCTGACCGCCCCGCTGATCGCCCGAGCCATGACAGGCCATGTTTCGGACTACGAACTGTGAATCCAGCCTTTTGAACCTCACCATGAACGCCAGCAGCCCTGCCCTCCTCTCCAAGGCGCCCCACATGGGCACCACCATTTTTACCGTCATGTCGGCCCTTGCCGCCGAAAAAAAAGCCGTTAACCTGGGTCAAGGCTTTCCGGACTTCCCCTGCGACCCCCGCTTGACCGAACTGGTGACCGCGGCCATGCGCGAAGGTCTCAACCAATACCCGCCCATGCCTGGTGTGGCACCACTGCGCGACGCTGTGGCCGCCAAAATTGAAACGCTCTATGGCCGCAGGTACAACCCCGCCTCAGAAATCACCGTCACCGCGGGGGCGACCCAAGCCATTTTGGCCATCATCCTGGCCATCGTGCACCCCGGCGACGAAGTCATTGTGCTGGAGCCCTGCTACGACAGTTATGTGCCCAATATTGAACTGGCCGGTGGCCGCGTGGTGCGTGTGCCTTTGACACCAGGAAACTTCCGCCCTGACTTTGACCTCATCCGCGCCGCCATCGGACCACGCACGCGTGCCATTTTGATCAACACCCCGCACAACCCCAGCGGCATGGTCTGGACGCGCGAGGAGATGCTGATTTTGCAAGAAATCCTGGCCCCCACCAACGTGGTTTTGATCAGCGATGAAGTCTACGAGCACATGGTCTATGCCCCGCTGAAGCACTGGAGCGCGGCTCATTTTGATGGACTGGCCGCCCGGTCGTTCATCGTTTCCAGTTTTGGAAAAACCTACCATGTCACGGGGTGGAAAGTGGGTACCGTGGCGGCCCCCGCCGACTACACGGCCGAGCTGCGCAAAGTACACCAATTCATGGTGTTCACCGTGAACACGCCCATGCAACATGCCTTGGCACGCTACATGGCCGACCCCACACCCTATTTGGAGTTGCCCGCTTTTTACCAGCGCAAACGCGACTTGTTTCGCCTGGGTCTGGAAAAAACTCACTTCAAGCTGCTGCCCAGCGAAGGCACTTACTTTCAGTGTGTGGACATTTCAGGTTTGAAAGTACCCCAGAGACATCTGAGCGAAGCTGACTTCTGTCAATGGCTCACGTCCGAAATCGGCGTCGCCGCCATTCCGTTGTCGGCCTTTTACGGCAACGGCTTCGATCAAAAAGTTATTCGGTTTTGTTTTGCCAAGACCGATGCGACCTTGAACCAAGCGCTGGAAAAGTTGCAAGGCCTTTGAAACCACCCGGAACACAAGATGCCAGGCCTGCTTTCCACAAAATACCCTGCATCGCTGAGGGTCAGCCTGCAAGCTTGCCTGCCCTTGGCCCAACGAGCCGTCATCGTTTGGCTCTGCGTACTCCTGGCCGCTTGCAACGCCCCCCCCGAGACCAAGCCATCCCAGTTGAGCGAAGACAAAATCGTCCACGCAAGAGCGATCTCGGCCACCCCCACGCAATTTCAATTGCCCCATGGCGAAAGCCTGGCCGCTCGGGTTTGGGGCACCTCGGCCCCCCGACACATCGTTTTGGGTGTGCACGGCTTCAATGACTACAGCAAAGCCTTCGACCCTCTGGCCCAACACTTGGTGAGTGAACTCGGTGCCACGGTTTACGCCTATGACCAACGCGGATTTGGGGCGAACCCCTCACCCGGTGTCTGGCGTGGCGAGGACACCCTGTTGGCCGACTTGCGACACATCACCTTGCAGCTGCGCAATCGATACCCCGGCATACCTCTCACGGTGGTGGGCGAGAGCATGGGTGGGGCTCTTGTTTGGGTGGCAGCGGCCGAACCGCCCGGATTGGCTGCAGACCAACTTGTCTTGAAAGCCCCAGCAGTTTGGGGCGTACAAAGCATGCCCTGGTACCAACGCATCAGCCTGAAACTCATGAACGCTTTAGCCCCCGATATGGTTTTCACGGGCCGGGGGGTGAAATCTCTGGGGATCACCCCGACCAATGACCCCAAAGTTGCGCGAGAACTGGGGCTTGACCCTCTCTTCATCAAGGCCACCCGTGTGAGCAGTCTGGCTGGTGTGACCTCTCTCATGGGCCGCGCCCAAAACCTGAACACCACGCCAAACCAGCGCACACTGGTGCTTTACGGGCTGCGCGACCGCATCATCCCATCCACACCGGTATGTGTTTGGCTCCAACACTTGAACTCGGGCACCCCGCAGTCCTCCGGGCTGGATTGGTTGGTCTATCCTGAGGGCTGGCATTTGCTGACGCGCCAATTGCAAACCCGTGAAGTGCTGCTGGACCTGCAATCCTGGATTCAGCAAGCACCACTGGGCCGGCGAATGAGCACCGAACAGGCCCAAACCGTGGTGTGTGCCAAACGCCCTTGACCATTGGCCGCACCGTTTCGTTGCTGCGCAACTCACTTCATGTTGATATTTTTGACAAGAGACCTGCACCATGACCGTACGAGACATCCTCAAAATGGGCGACCCCCGACTGCTGCGCGTGGCCGAGCCCGTGCGGGCCTTCAACACACCCCAATTGCATGCCTTGTTGGTTGATTTGCATGACACCATGGCAGCCGTTAAAGGCGCTGGCTTGGCCGCGCCACAAATCGGCGTGAATCTGCAACTGGTGATATTTGGCAGCACGACTGTGAATCCGCGTTACCCCGGCCGTCCTTTGGTGCCTCAGACCGTGTTGATCAACCCCGTCATCACGCCTTTGAGTGCCGAAGAAGTTGAAGATTGGGAAGGTTGTTTGTCTGTACCCGGATTACGGGGGATGGTCCCCCGGTGGTCGCACATCCGCTACACCGGGTTTGACGAAAAAGGCACGCCCATCGACCGCACGGTGGACGGTTTCCATGCCCGCGTGGTGCAGCACGAATGCGACCACCTGATCGGCAAGCTCTACCCCATGCGGGTGCGCGACTTCAGCCGCTTTGGTTTCACCGAAGTGCTGTTTCCCGAGATCAGCGCC
>JACCDH011072719.1_pt1 | contig 12608 bp, 9 predicted proteins | sample 7442481 | NCBI WGS metagenome assembly JACCDH01 (sample SAMN15323433, study PRJNA562643) | freshwater metagenome | isolation source: river surface water | place: USA:Blue River Watershed | collected 2017-08-15
ATTTAAATTGAAAGAACCAGTAAAGGTTAGGTTGCCCAAAAGAATTTTTGATCTTGTATTATCCTCATCAATTTTATTGTGTTGTCTCCCGATCATACTTTTGCTAATTATACTCAACTTCATTGAAGGTATTTTTATTCCCGAAAATAGAGGTCCACTTTTTTTCTATTACAATGGAATTTCTCAGGGTAAGCCGTTTAGAAAATACAAGATCCGTATTATTAAAATGAAACACATCGATATGGAACTCCGTAAAATTGGCGATTGGCATGCATACAAAAACGAGTGGGACCCTCAAACACGTACAAAACTTGGAAAATTCGTCAAGAGCTTCTATTTAGACGAGATTCCACAATTTTTCAGCGTGTTTGTTGGCGATATGTCAATAGTAGGCCCTCGACCATTGGCTGTTCATCACTATGAAAGAGATTTGGCCCAAGGAAATGTAACTAGAAAATTGCTGCGCGGAGGATTATTGGGCCTCGGCCACATTCACAAAGGCACAGAAGAAATGGGCAATCCGCAATACGAATACGAATACCTTCATTATTGTGTAAATAACAGCTCATGGCAAATTTTAAAACTAGACGCTAAAATAATTTACAAGGGCATTAAATTGATGTTGAAAGGCGAAGGCTTATAACAAAAATCAATATTACTAACTCAAAGTTTAATTGAGAATAATTAATCTAGTCAAATAATTTTGCCAAACAATGCTTGAATTTGCCGCTAAAATCAAAGTGAAAGTTAAATTCTAACCTGTCAGGACCTAGATATTTTGCGCCTATGGCACAGAAATTTGATGCGTAAAACGTATCCCTAGATGAATAGAATTCAGAGTATTATGCGAAAGTGTCCGCGAATTTTCTCAATTTGCGTGAACCGAAAATGCAGTACCCCATGAATGCTTATTGCGGTGCAGGCCGGCCAAATTCCTATATTCTAAGTTAATCCAGTCACTTTAAAATAATAACCTCTTCTCACAGTATTGTATTGTTTAAAGCTAGAGTTTTCATGGCAATTTTCCTACCCCGTTTAGCAAACAACCGCAATTAGAGTTTCAGGAGTGTTTTCAGGCAATATAATAAATTCTTTTGATGTCAAATCATTGATCGGACTAGGTGGACAGAAATTGTTGTATTCCCACCTAAAATCTTCAATTTTCATTATCGCGTCCTCCAGGGATAAGAACCAAATTACATACAAACATTCGTCTATTAACTTTCCAATAAATGACTCCCTATGGATTGGATTGATGTAGGTTTTCCTAGCCTTAAGAAGAACTCTCTTGTGATTGTCCCAAAAACCCTCTTTCCTCAATAGAGCGTTGATTCGTTTAAAACCGAATCTAATTCTTGTATTTGCTATTTCACATTTTCAAGGCCGTCTCATTTCTACGATGGTGCTTATAAAAGAACATGTAACGGTAAAGCTCCGTAACCCTGAAAACTCTGGTTTAGAACTGTGCGATTTCTTGAAAAGAGGTCATCAATAGGGAGTGTCATTAAATGACAAGAAAGAATGGGTATGGCTGCGAGCATTTGGAGGCAGCCAACTAGGAAAAAGATTACTATCATTATATTCACACAGATAACTATTTTACCTTCTCCAGTGATGTAAATTATATAGTCCAACAAATCAAATGTCTTCTGAAAAAGAGATCCTTCTGTATGTTTATTTTTTCTTCAACAGAATTAATCGATAAAAAAAATTTAATCGCATCCAAAAAGTTTCTATTTTCGATTTTATTCTTGATTTCATACCCATTTTCTCAAGTAATAAAGACTGATCTGTTGGGATAACTATTATTTCCGTTGGAAAATTAATGTCAGTGGGCAAATCTAAAGCTATTGGGCTATTGTATCTTCTAAATGACCCTCTAGTATGGGTTGCATCCTTCCCAAAACCAATATTTCGGACTAAGGACACAGGTGGATACAGACATAGTGTTTGTGTTCTAAATTGATGAAAAGTCCACCTTATCGCCCACGAATCAATTTTACCATTCATTTGCTTCCTAAGCATACTAACTACATCGGAACCCAATTTTGCAAACCCTAATTTATTTTTTCTATCACTAAAAAAAGAGGAATAATCTTTGATATCCCAGTCAATATTATTCCATCTATTATTCCAGGTAGCCCACGTCCATGGCCAAGGTCTATTTAGAAAATAAGCCATAGAATCCGACGACTTTTTAAAATCAAATGAATATCCGGATATCGCATTCACTTGAAGTTCATCTTTGTATTTCAATAAAGCTTGATTCATAAACCTTAAAAAATGTGGTGCTGTGACTAAATCATCCTCAACTACTATAACATATTCAAATTTTTCCAATATTTGAGAAACACCATCAATTACAGACCTTGCCAATCCTTTATTTACGGTTGCATAGTGTACCTTGACTGCCTTGAATCCAGTAATATTTTTAAGATATTCTCTAACTTCGTCAACACGATTAATGTCTGAGTCACATTTTGCCGCATCAGAAAAAATAAATAATTCCGATTCAGTTGACAAATCGTTATTTTTCAATGCTGAAATTGTTTCAATCAAGGTATCAAGCCGTTTATAGCAAAATAAAACGACAGGGGCACAACTATTATTACTCATATCTATATCATTAATTCAGAGAATGTTCGAATTTTAATTATGGAAAATATCTAAAATTTATTGATTGTGACTTCAACAAAAATGCATCGCCGCATTTAATAATATTTTTTAATTTAATTTTTTATAATTGAAAGCAAATAGAATACTCACTTTCCTTTTCTTAATGACTCTGATTAGTCATTGAGGAATCACTAACATAGGATGTTTTATATTCGGAACAGGAATCGTCTAATGGAATTCACCGAGGGACAATTTTATAAATAGGAAAAATAATTAACCCCATTAAACTAAGCCCATTAATTCAAAATTCTAACAATTTCTGAAGCGATTTTAGAAACTTTAAATTCCCAAGTTAAATCCTCCAACCCGCTTTTCAAATATTGCCTCCGTTCATCTATGAGATCCGGATTGCTAATTATTTCGCTTATTATATCAATTATATATTGTACACTTATTTCTGGACTCTCATAGGGTATCAAGAAACCATTATTATCATTCACCACCTCAGCCATGCCACAGGTATTGTGACACATTACCGGAACTCCCATGCCCAAAGCCTCCAATATAGAATGCGGAGTTCCTTCCTTTAAACTGGTATGAACTAATAAATGATTATGAGAAACTTCCTTCATTGCTTCATCCTTTGATAGCCAACCTAACCACTTAACTTGATCCTGTAAATCAACATATTCATTAATTAATTTATTCTTCAGCGGCCCATCTCCAATCACTGTAACAATAATATTCGGGTTGCTTAATTTTCGTATGGCACAAAGCAATAAATTCAAAGCTTTACCTGAGGTTATCATTCCGGACCATACAATATTTAACACCTGTGATATACAAAGTGAATTGGTTTGGTTTTTCCATGTTAAATTATGAAGTCCCGTCTCAGTTAGCAACTTTACTCTTGCACCCCAAAGTTCAATACCCGTTAATGTCTTTTGATCAACACAAAATACCAATTCTGCCTTTCGAGCTGCACATTGGGATCGAAAAGACAGTTGGGGATGTATATTGTTGAAAAACCTCTTCAAGTGCTGAAAAATAGTATCTTTAACGCTAAAACTCTTTATGAAAGAAATCGGAATAGAATGAAACCCATTAACTGGCCCCCACAAAAATGGTTTGTCCATCATCCATAAATAACCTGGTTCTCTGAATCCAATCATATTTAATTGATACAGCAAGTCATAATCAACTTTCGCCAAACTAACTTTAACAGCTCGAAAAACAGCTTTTTGCCAACACTTGTAACCAACATAATAAAATGGCCAAAACCCAATGTCATGTAAAAAAGTCCATATTTTACTGTACACAGGCATCTTCACCGGATGTAAAACTATATTTGAGTTTGCAAAAACTCTATAAAACTCAAAACACTCTTCAGCGAAATTATCGCCCTTTGGAGTCTTGCTACAGAAGAAAACATGTACTTCGAAGTATTTGGACAAACCATTACAAATTTCCCACCCAACTGCTGCTTCTGATCCACGGATTGGACTAAACGCGTATGCCGAAATTGCAATTTTTTTCATAGTTCAGATAGTATTAATAAATCGCTTAATAAATGAATCCCAAGAATTATCCGAAATAAAGGATGTATAATCAGTCTCGGGTACAGAACTCTTGAGTATGTGAGCAATATCTTCAAAACTATCGAAGGTCTTCACAATTACTTCATCATTTTGACTCAACTCTTTAAAAACGGCAACATTAGGACCTATAACCTTATAACCATAAGATAAAGAATCCATTAAAATTCCAGAACTAAATATTGATTGTGGAAAATAAGGAATTAATACATAGTTTACTTTTCCATATAATTCAGACAACTCTGCAAAATCAATGTCTCTGTTTTCAAAAGAAACATTTTCATATAGCTGTTCATTAATCTCCATGAAAAGTTCCGGATCTAAACATTTGCCTATAATTTTTATACGGCAAGTCGATAATTCATCGGAAGACCGGCAATATTTCAGAAATTCCACAATTCCCTTGTAACGTGAAATCCTTCCCCATACAAGAATATCATAAACTATATTAACGTTCGAAATTCGCAAATTATTCTTTATTGGATGCATTAAAAATTTATAATTCGATGAAAAAACCGATGCGCATTCCGCATGAGTAAAAACCCATTTGCTCCGATTACGTAATGTATTAATCAAATACTTACTACATTGATATTCAAAAAAGCTTTGAGTATGGTGAGATTTGGAATTATGTTGAAACCATATCACATCTTTTCTCAATATTCGAATTACTTGCAAACAGAAAACTACATAAAGAAATTGTAAAAAACCAAATTTATAGGAAGGAACATCTTCTATCCAATGAAAAATAAATTTATCAGCTTTAAAAATATTAGGTAATAAAGGAAGTAATGCATTGTTTTTTGATTTTGCATTTGTCACAGTGATTCCCCTTCCAATTAACGCTTCAAAGAAATCTTTGATATAAGGATTGTTGCCGGTACTAAATGACCTCGAATAAGGATAGAGAAATATACTCATAAGAATTTATAATAAAATATTATTACGAAAATCAAGTGTTGTTTACATTTGCAGTTGGGTCTTTCATATGAAATAATTCAAAAGAACTATTGGATATTTCCAGAATTCATCTTCGAATTGTAAAATAAATAGCTCTCAGGTGGCCGTGTTACGGGATAAATCTCAAATTTTAGAATGCAAATAAAAAATACCCAAAAAATTATTTGCTCTGGGGTAATTGCTGAAAATAAAATATTTGCGATCAAAACATGAATACCCATAAAAAACACCCCACTTGTTTTTCTCGTTAGTCTTAAAGCCAGATAAATTGAATTCAATACTACATACAACATTATTAGACCAAAGTGTGACCATAATCCAAATAAACCCAAGTCAGATTGGAATATTCCATTATCAGTATTTTCACGATATATCTCTCCAAAATTAGAATGAGTCGAAGCGAATCCATTGCCAAAGAGATATCCAAAAAAAGATCGTGAATAATCAGTCCAATAATATTTAAACGCTTTGTTTCGATTGTAATCTTCATCATTGATTTGAATCAACGATTCCAAATACCATGATTCCAATTGACTTATCGTCACTGTAACAACGATTAAAAATATTAAACTTAAAACTATTATTACTACTAATTTATTTACTCTTTCCAAAGAAAGAAAAAAACAAATCGATAGCGCTGTAAATGCAATTAGTGTTGTTCTATTTCCTACTATGAATAATACACATAAGAAAAACAAAAAGAAGATTATTGATTTATTAATTTTTAAATTGTGTAACGTTAATCGAGATAAATTCCAATAGTAGAATAGAATTATTAGATTCAACCCAACGAGCAAATGTTCATCCTTCGATTTTCCATTGGTAAAATCAACACCTTCCAAAATCAACGAAATCTGAGGCGACAAAAAGCAACTTAAAACTAAACAAACATAAATCCCTGTAAACCATTTAAGAGAAACAAAAATATCTTCCTTTATTCTACTATTTCGCGTGATTGGAATTAATAATAACCAAACTATCATACCCCGCATCGCTACAATTGAAACACTAAAACTCTGTTTCCAATCTATAAAAGCCACAAACATTCCAAAAAACAACGCAAGAAAAACAGGCACAAATATATTCCTGAGGTTGATATTTAAATTCTTTGTTACAAAAACTTTCGAGTAAGCAATTGTCATAAAAGTTGAGACAATTGCCATCGTATTCCAATCAATTGCGTTAAATGGTTGTATTCCAAAGAATTTTGAGGCAACTATCAAATTAAAGAAAATTAAAAACCTCATATAAATTTTAATTTAGTTTCTATATTATCCCTTTGCAATAATAACATAATCATTAATTTTGAAAAAACATAGTGATCAGAGTGGTGTAATTACATTACTTTGTTACAGCTGTAGATGCAGCTAACAAAGAAATGAAAAATTATATATGGAAAAATCAAGCGTGATCTTTTAGATTTTGTTATTTTTTGCAATTAAAACGCTTGCTCAAATTGGAATCCAAATCTGTGAGTGTATAGCTTTAGCTTATTTTAGGACAGAACTACTCTATTTCAGATTTTAATTATTTCAACAAAAAAGAGCACAACTTTCAAATGACTTTTGTATGAATCGTTGATTTTATTAGCATCTATATCAAAATGGTTACGCAGAAATATCAGGCATCTTCTATTTTTCTAGAGTAGCCATAGATTCTTCAAGGTGTGCGAGTGTATTTCCAACTACTGAGATTGAGAAATATTTGGCGGGACGCAACTGTGTATATTTTAACTGATTATATTTTCACTTGAAATTAAAAGTTCACAATTAAAATATAATATTTATAAAAATTAATTAGTTCTTTCTCATTGACAATTTAAAACCATCAAAATAACCTCGAACTCCTTCCTTCCATAGCGAAAATTCCCATTTAAAAATATGCTTGAACAAATGTTCTGATATATTAAATATAATCACATAGCATCCATAAAGAAAAGAATAATTCTTTAATGAAAAATAAATCAGATTGCGACTCATATAGTAAATTTTAAATTTACTATATTTACCGGTAGAGGTACTCTCGTTATGATGAACTAATGACTCCGGAATGTACCAAAGTGTTTCATTTTGCTTGATGGCTCTGTAAACAAAATCGGTATCGTCCCAATAAACAAAATATTTTTCATCCATTAAACCAACCTTTGGAAAAACCTCTTTTCTAATAAGCATAAAACAAGTTGGTGCATATCCAATAGACCTCCTGTTTTCATATTGTCCATAATCCGTTTCTAAGCTCCCCGTGTGCATTACACAACCTCGGTGTTTAATGAAACGCCCACCAGCGGTCCAAATCTTATTTGTACCATAAAAATAAATTTTAGGCACTACTATATTTGTCTTTTGAGTTATCATCCCCTCTAACAAAACTTCAATTGTATTTGGTTCTAAAGTCACATCATTATTAGACAACAGAATCATATCACAATCGTCATTCATTGCTTTAACAATTCCAATATTATTGCCTTTTGCAACTCCAGTATTCTCGTCATTTGCAATGATAACTGTTTTGAAAGGACAACTCTTGGCTAGTTTTTTACTCAAATCCAAAGATTTGTCCGGCGAATTATTATCAATAACATACAAAATAAAGTTTTGAAAACTTTGTTCAATTAATGAAGTAAAAAACTCCTTTAAAACCGTCTCACTATTGTACAAGACAGTGACTATTCCTATTTTGGGGTTCATTTATAAAGTCCTTTTTTCTTCATTTCTTCCATCGCGTATTCATATTTATCCTCTGTAATACTTTGCAAGTTTACCCATTGTGTAAAAGCCGAAATGCCCTTTTCGAAAGTCCATAATGGCTCAAACCCTAATTGTTGGCGAATTTTATTAATGTCTGCAAAATTATGACGAATATCTCCTAAACGGTAATTTCCGGATATAATAAGATTAGTATCTATACCATAATTACTACAAAGTAATTTTGCCACAGTAGAAACATCCGTAGCTTGGCCGGTCCCAACGTTATATACTTGCCCATTTGCGTTATCATTTTCAAGACCAAGAATTGTTGCATAAACTACATCATCTATATATACAAAATCTCGCGATTCTTTGCCATCTTCAAATATATTGATATCATTACCATTTTTAATCCGGGTAGAAAAGATCGATAGAATCCCAGTATATGGATTGGTAAGAGATTGCCCCGGGCCATATACATTTTGGTATCGGTATCCAACAGCGGCTATTCCAATAGATTTACATACTGCAAGCACTAGCTGCTCCTGATTTTGTTTCGTAATACCATAAACAGAAGTTGGATGTATTTTGCTATCTTCTGTAGTAGCAAGTAATACTAGTTCACCATGACAGATCGGGCATTTGCATTCAAAATCCCCTTTTGACATCTCACTTTCAAGGCGTTCAACAGGATAAACTTCGCCATGAACCGAGCACTGATATTTCCCTTCACCGTAAATTGCCCGTGAGGAAGCTATTAATACTTTCTTAACAGAATGATTGGTATTGGCGAGAATATCAAGCATAATGGCAGTACCACCAATATTGACATCCACATAATGTTGAACTTGATACATTGATTGACCAGTGCCAGTTTCAGCTGCCAAATGTATAATCGCATCCTGATCTTTTATCGCTTTTTGCCAATCCTCAGCTGACGTAATATTTCCTTCAATAAAATTCACTTTGCCTATTATAGATTGGAAAAGTGGAGAGGTGAATTCTGGATTCTCACCATGAATCTGTTTTGAAAGATTATCTAGTACGGTTATTCTATATCCTTTACCGATAAGTTTTAATGCCAAATTTGACCCTATAAATCCGGCACCTCCTGAAATTAAAATATTCCTCATTTTTCTATAAAATTTCCATTTTCATCTGTTCTAAGCCACTCATTTTTTTGAAATGAATACCTTTTAATAATTTTAGCAGGTGAACCAACTGCAACACAATAATCTGGTATAGATTTAGTCAATACTGAATTAGATCCAACTACGCTTTGTTTACCAACATTCGCTCCGATAATACAAACATTCTCTCCAATCCAAGCACCGTCACCAATATAAACCTCGGCAATTTGTACAATTGGCTGATTAATAATCGGCGTATTAATATCCGTATATGAGTGCAAATTATCTGTGATGTAAATCCTGTCTGCAATTAATACATTTTTACCAATCTCAATTTTTGAAGTGCAATAAATATGTGCAAAATTACCTAGGTAAACACCATCCCCAACAGAAAGTGAACACGTGGATTTACCAGTTAGTGGATTAGCTGCCAGCCAAGCCATCCTGCCAATACTTACTCTGTTACCAATGTAAATATTATTGGGCTTGTCTAATTTAGTTGATGGTGGAATAATTGATTTATTCCCGAGTTGTCCCAATATCGATTGATAGTATGGTTTTAAAATAAATCGCCAGTAAAATCTTTGAATCACGTTGTTCATTTTTCCTGTTTTAGACCAAAATAACAGCATATATTTAAATATTCATCTTGTTTTTAAATTCATCAATATCATGCATTAAATGAAGATTTTCTCTCAACCAAAATTCGTCCTTATTCCACCACTTAAATTCAAGTAAAAACTGGATCGTTTTTTCCTCAAATCTATGTTGGATAATTTTTGCCGGTATTCCACCAACGATTGTATAAGGTTGTACGTCTTTAGTTACAACGGCATGAGCCAAAACAACAGCTCCATCACCAACCGTTACACCCCCAGCAAAAAAAACACCATCACCAATCCAAGAATCATTCCCAATTATTACATGAAATTTTTTCTCAATATCCGCATACCTCCGCTCCTCAAAGAACTGGATATTTGTAAATGATCCTCCTAGTTTTTGTTTAGATTCCGAATAAAAAACTGGGCTCGTTGAAACAAATTTTGTGTATGGGTGGACTCCGTTGTTACACTTCACAAAGGAACCAATAGAAGTATATCTACCTATCTTAGCAACCAAACAACTCTCTCTTGCTAAATAAGACCCAAACCCCATTTCTCCTGCAAAATAGGAGTTTTTATCAATAAAATTCATCCCTTCAAACTTCGAATTAATACCAATTTCCACAGAATAATCAAATTTAACACTTCGACCATATTTTCTCTTCAGGAAAGGGTATTTAGCAATTTTTATAATTTGATTGAGTATTTTCATTTAATTATTTATTGAGCATTTTCATTCGAAATTTCAATATACTGGATTTTAAATTATCATTTTTTAGCACAATTGGCACATACAATAAAAATGAAAAACAACTAATTCCTACTTTAATATTATCGTTTAAACTAGTTCGGTAGAATGAATAAAATAATATACTACCGACAATAATAAATAAACTAACAAGCATAATTAAATAATCGTTTTTTACAAAAAGATTAAAATAGCTGAAAGATGATTTCCGTAGATATGCTACAACTAGAGAAATGGACCCCATTGAGAGTGCAAGACCCCAAGCCAAAATAATACCATGCCCGCCTATCAAAGCACCAAGAAAATAACCCAAACCTAAATTAATTATTGCCATCATTAAATGTACTAATACTAAAATTGTCAATCTAGCCTCCGCTAGAAAACTAAAATATGATGGTCCGCACATAACATTGAAAATAGTAGCAATTGTTAGTACGTACAAAGAAAAGGTAAAGTCAGTGTTCAGACTTCCAATCCAAAAAATTGAAATTAAAGGCGCAAATAGTATCACCAAAGTAGACAAAGGTAAGGTCACTAGAAGTAACAGGCGATTCATCTTAATATAAAAATCTTGCACGTGGGTAGACGTTTGAGTTTTAATTTTCTCAGAAATAACTGGAATTACCACTTGGTTTGCATTTACCAACAAGGCGCGAAACTGGCTTACCAAACGACTGGCCATTTCATAATGTCCCAACAAAGCCAAACCACCAAATCGGCTCAACAACATTTTAGTGGTGGGTTCATAAAGAAGTTGCAAGATAGATACTAATTGGAATTTCGATCCATAACTAAAAAGTTCTTTGAAAGATTGTTTACTCCAACTCCAATAAGAAAACCTACAATAAGGATTAATCTTAAACATTAATATCAGTGCAATAGCCAACACGAAAACTGACTGAATAATTTGTGCAATGGCCATTCCAACGAGTCCGTAAATCGGTGTTAAAATTACCATGAAAACAAACATCAGTATTCCTGAAAAAATATAAAGAAAATTTCTAAGATAGTTTTTCTGATGTCCCTCTAAAACCGAAGTAAATATCCCAGAAATCTGATTAATACACAGGCTCATTAATGAATATGGCAGTATTTCCATTGCCAAATTAAGATATTGTTCATCTATTACATGACATAGTAAATATGGTGCTATGAAAAGAAACGAAATACTAATTATCCCAAAGAAAAGTAAGATTGAAAGAACAGCTGTAAAAATCAGTTTGCCAATTTTAAATTCTTCATTGGAAGGCAGGTAGTCTGCAACAAATTTAACTAAACCTGATGTAATTCCTAAATTAGCGAGATTAGCGGTGGAAGAAAAAGAAAGAATCAATGACCACACACCCAATTTTTTCACACCCAATTCATTTAATAAATATTTATAAAGAAAAAAATATAAAACTCCAGTAAATGCAACTTGAATAACAGCTGATAATGCGTTAATTGTTAGTTTTTTCTTTATTGAACTCATTTATTGTGACTTATTATACAACATTGTGAGTCGGATTGCCTTATAATCATGTTTTGTGATTTTATTGTAAAATAATTTCCAATAGTAAGAATTTTGTCAGAAAATTTTTTGTGATTTCTATTCGAAATTAAACCCCGTCCAAAAGTGCAATTACGAGTAGTTTTCTTACGCAAAATAGTGTATATAAATGTTATCCAATTGGCTTCACTTTTGTTTATGGTAATAACATTTAAGAACAAAATAAAATTTGGCAATCTACTGAAGAAGATATAAATAAAATTTATGTGCTCTATTAACAAAGCACTTCTTAATTATTTATTAAACTCGCCCAAAACAAATTCTTAACCGGCTGGCCTTTATGAAATTGACCAAAGTAGCTGTTGACGATGGTTGCTAGAGGTTTTTATTTGCTTATATACTTATTTTCTCAAGCGTTGGCCATATGCACTACTCCACAGTCACACTCTTCGCTAAATTTCTTGGCTGGTCTACGTTGCAACCACGCATCACAGCAATATGGTAGCTCAACAATTGCAATGGCACGGTATTGATTAATGGACTCAAGGCCTCAATGGTTTCAGGTACCTGAATCACGTGATCAACCATGTCATTCAAGCCGTTATTCCCTTCGCTCACAATCGCAATGACCTTGCCTTTTCTGGCCTTTACCTCTTGGATGTTGCTCACCACCTTTTCATAGTGCTCTGAATTGGTGGCAATCACCACCACTGGCATTTCTTCGTCGATCAAGGCGATCGGACCGTGTTTCATCTCCGCTGCAGGATATCCCTCCGCATGG
>JACCDH010510614.1_pt1 | contig 12606 bp, 9 predicted proteins | sample 7442481 | NCBI WGS metagenome assembly JACCDH01 (sample SAMN15323433, study PRJNA562643) | freshwater metagenome | isolation source: river surface water | place: USA:Blue River Watershed | collected 2017-08-15
TACACTTTTCGCGTATTTCTCTTGATATTCTTCAAAAGATTTGATTTGTAAATTGTTGTTCATAGTTCTTATAATTAAAGTTTATTGGTTCAATAGATTTATTATTTCTTGCATGATTTGCTTCGTGCTGAACGGTTTCGTTACATATTGATCAGCGCCCATCGCTAAACCTTTATCAATATCCTCTTGACGCGATTTCGCCGATAGGAAAATGATTTTTGTATGCGCTAAACTCGTGTTCGACTTAATCTGTTTGCATACTTCATAACCGTCAATATCTGGCATCATAATATCAAGCACCACCAAATTTGGTTTCTCTTTCTCCGCTATTGCCAATGCTTCACTACCATTTCTGGCAATGAATGGAGTATATCCTTTCTTACGCACTAAGTAATCTAAGGACAATACAATGTTTGGCTCATCATCCACAATCAATATTTTAATTCCTTCCATGGTTGTTAAATAAAATTCTTCGGTTTTGGTAAACTAAATGTAAAAATGGAACCCTTGGTTTCACCAGAGCGAACACCAATTCTTCCTTCATGTAATTGTATAATTTTTTTCGAAATCGCTAAGCCTAATCCACTTCCTTTCGGTTTACGCATCGTTTGATTTTTTGCTTGAAAGAACTTCTCAAAAATAATCTCCTGCATATCTTCTTTTACGCCGGGACCATTATCTGAAATTTCGATGATTACATCAGAAGTTGTTTGACGCGCAACAATTGAAACTTTTCCATTTCCTTTTTCGCAATATTTTGCTGCATTGGATAAAATATTCAAGAAAACTTGAACAATGCGATCATAATCAATTTCCAACGCTGGAATCGTCTCATCGATTTCTGTCGAAACTTCGATTTGCTCTTGTTGAAAAACACCATCCAATGACTTCAAACAATCGGCAATCAATTGTTTGATATCGACGCGCTCAATAACCAACTGATGTTTCCCTGATTCGAAATTTTCCAAATCCAAGACTTGCGAAATAAGTCGCGTCATTCGGTTCGTTTCCTTTAAAATCGTTTGCAGAAATTCCTTTTTAACTTCTTCAGGCATATCGTCGTCTTCGTCTTCCAACAATTCACTTAAAGCTTTAATACTTGTAAGAGGCGTGCGCATTTCATGTGTAACAGTGTACAAGAACTCGTCTTTTAACAAGTCTGTTTCCTTCATTTTTTCATTCGCAATTTTCAAGGCGTCTGTCACACGTTTTAATTCGTCCGTCTTTTGCTGAAGTTGCTTGTTCAAAGTCATCAGTTTTTGTGACTCTTCCAGGATGTTGACAACATCTTGCATGCTTAATTTCTCTTCTTTCACAACAGAAGAAACCAATATTTTTGCTGAAGAGGCACCCACAATTCCGCTTAATAAACGTTCAGAAAAGTTGATGATTCGCGGATCTAACTCCTGTTGATTGGCTAAATCTATATCATGACGTTTGGCAAAGCTATTTAATTCTGCTTGTGTTCTATTTTCACCTAAGAAACGAACTAGCAATGAGCGAATATCAGGAAAAAATGCCTTTCCTTTCCAAACTACTGTAGAATCAATTTGCTCAGAATACTTGAAAATATCCACGTAAATCATTGCCTGATTGCGTTCCAAAATTGATTGCTTGGTGAATAAAGAAGTTAACACATAGGTCAAGGCATTCAATGTCAAACTCCAAAACAATACCGTTGTAATCACTGCGCCTTCATCGTATTGCGAATTCTTTACACCGAGATAATGATAGATTTGTTGAAAATCACTCGAAAAAAGTGAGGGAATAATAAGTAAAATGAGCCAAACAGCAAATCCAACCGAAATTCCAGCAATTGCTCCTTTTTTGTTCCCTAATTTCCAATAAACACCGCCAATAATCGCTGGGGCAAATTGCGCAACCGCTACAAATGAAATTAATCCAATTGATATCAATGAAAAATCAGCTACAACAAAACGATAATACAAGTAGGCAGAAATCAATACAAGAAAAATACTGATGCGGCGGAAGAAAACAGGAATTTTGTGATTGCGTTCCTTAAAACGATTTAAGATAAATGCACGATTGATAAACACAGGCATTAAAATCGAATTGGAAACCATTTTACTCAAAGCATGTGTCGAGACGATAATCATTCCACTAGCTGCAGAAAACCCACCAAGTAATACAAGTGCTGCCATCCACGTGTTATTGAATAAAAGCGGAATTGCCAACATGTAAGTATCTCCGTCCAATCCTTTTCCTTCAAACAATTGATTACCAGCTATCGCAATAGGAATAACAAATAAGTTGATCAAAACCAAATACAATGGAAAAACCCAAATGGCACGTTTTAATTGTCGCTCTTGAGAAATCTCAACAATTCCCATTTCAAACTGACGTGGTAAAAACAAAAATGCCATCATCGAGAGCAAAATCATCCCAAACCATTGTCCGTAATCATTGTTTTTATTGATCGTTAAAGCATTTTCAGGAATACTACTGTACAAATCACTTTGTCCATTGAAAATGAAATACGTCACATAGATTCCAAAAATCAAAAACACCAACAATTTCACGATTGATTCTACAGCTACGGCACCAATCAAACCTGTATTTTGCTCCTTATTCTGAAAACGATGGGTCGTAAACATCACAATAAAAGCACCTAATCCAATGGTTACTATTAACGCAATATCAAAATGGTTCAGAAACGAATTCGATTGTTTCGCATTCCATGATAGCAGTGTTTCGATAGCACGTTCAATTCCGGTTATTTGCAATGCAATATAAGGTACAATTCCAACAAACAACAAAACCGTTACCAAACGGTTGACGGTGATACTTTTATCATAGCGATTAGCGATGAAATCAGCCATTGATGATATACCTTGTGCCTTCGCAATACGAATAAATTTGCGATAAATTACCCATAAAAAAGGAGCGATAATAATTGGACCAATGTAGATCGTTAGGAATTCTAAATCGTACTTCGAAGCAGCTCCAACACTCCCAAAAAAAGTCCAAGCTGTACAATAAACGGCAAGTGAAAGCGCATAAATGGTCGGACTATTAATCAATCTTAGGCGCAAACGAGTTGAGTTGTCAATGCGATAAGCCACAAAAAACAACATTGCCAAGTAAGCGATTAAAACGATTGCGATTAGTCCAATAGTCATTTTACTCTTCTTTAAAGCGTGTAATTAGAAATCCAGCGATGACAATGAACACACTCACTAAACAAAAATAGAACAGAATACCAGGTATTCCGTTCCATTTAATTTTTTGAAAAACATGAATGATGGGATAGTTAAATAAGAGCAATCCTATGACAGCCAATACAGCATATAGAGAACTTATTTTACGTTTTTCCATGTTTCAATATTATGTATGCAATTTAATTATTATTACAAATAAACCATGAATTGCAAGGTAACTTCTCCTCTATTTTTCACGGACTCGATATTCGAAAAATCAGGTCGCGAACGATAATTCAACGTCATTTTTGCATGATGACCTGCCAAATAAGCATTTACACCCGCATCAATCATATTTACTGGGACTTTTTCACCGTTGGCATTTTTCAGTCCTTCAAAAACTGAATGGGTAAATGCGCCGTAAGGTTGGAAGCGAACTTTCTCACTGAAATTTGGTACCAGATAACCAAGTTGCGTGTAAAAAATTGATCCAGTCCCAACCATTGGAAGCGCGTTTCCTTTATAAGTTCCTCCGCCGTCTACTGGATTCATAATTCCAATTGAACGAACATAATTTTTACCAAAATTGTAATTGTAATAAGCACTATACAAGGTGATAGCATCTTTTCTTTCCTTACTTAAAGGCATGTCCATAAAAACATCGGCTCCTAATAATAATTGGTCTTGAACAACCGTATCACCTGCAGAGGTACGATGCCACATCGCATCTTTCTGATTTTCAAAACCAACCCCAACATTTAGCACTTTTTTACTTCCTAAATACGTTCCAACAAAATAAGGAAGTAAGTTACTTTCTTGTTCAAAAAACTGCCAGTTGATGTAGCCAGCACTTTGCCAACCTGACGAATAAGGATTGAATTCAGATTTATCAACACTTATTGCTTTTGCGGTATTCGCTTGAAACGCTTGGTTCACAGAAAAACGATAATCCAATTTGCTTACCTTTCCTTTCGCAAAAAGTCCCATTTTACGACCAAATTGATCGGTTTTATCAATGGTTGGCCAGTTAAAAATTGGAGCATCATATGCCAGGAAATTCAAGGTACTAGTACTCGTCATTCGAGAAATACCATTGAAATAATGTAATCCGGCACCAAAATTTAAACTTGCTATTTTGTTCTTGAACACCTTGTAATCTACATAGGCGTCATGTAAAAATAATTGCGGCTTTTTACCATCCGTACCGTTCACACCTCCACTAAACGTGTTTTGATTGTTGATACCAAAATGTGTGACAATTAAAAATCGATCACTTATTTGAGAGTAAGCCAAAAAACGAACTCGTCTCAAACCAATATCAAATTGATTGTCTTGTTTTTTACCTAATAATGTACTTCCAGTGTTATTATCATTGTAGCGAAGCCAAACTTGATTCCAATTAATAAAGCGAATGTATTTTGTTCCTTCTGGATTTAACTTGAGCTTCATACCCGATTCATACTCCGTGTAACCTTGACCGAAAGCCACATTCGTCAATAATCCTAAAACAATTAGTAGTAGATTTGTTTTTTTCATCTTGAGTCGATTAAAATTTTATCGAATAGACAAAAAAGTAGTAGAAAGAAAAAAAACCATATAGTTTAATGTAAATTATATATATCTTATCCTATTTACATAGGATTTAAAACGTTTATTTTTAAAATACATTAAATCAAAAAAAATCATTTTTATTTTATAGTATTGATTTATAGTGTTTTACCAAATATATTTATTTTGTAAACATATACCTTTTTTGCATTTATTTTAATTTTGAGTCCTGATTTGCGTATTTTTGAATCGAATATGAAATCAACAATTACCATAGTCGGATGCGGTTGGCTTGGATTTCCACTGGGAATCAGTCTACTAAAAGAAGAATTTACAGTTTATGGTTCTGGTCAAAGTCAGGAAAAAGTGGACTCTATTACTTCTGCTGGAATGCATGGCTTTCTTTATTCTGAATTTAATACGACTTCAATTCCCAGCGAAGCAAAATCATCTGATTTCCTGATCATTAATTTTCCGCCATCCAAATCATCCGATTATGCACAACAAGTGCACGACTTAATCGAACAATTTTCTTCCGAAACAAAGGTTTTATTTACAAGTTCAACTAGTGTTTACAAAGATATTGATGCACGAATTGATGAAACTGCCGAAAGAAACAAGGAACACGCAGTGACATCAGCTGAGGATTGTGTAATCAATTCAGGACACAACTATTGTATTTTTCGTTTGGCCGGATTAATCGATGAAACCCGCCATCCAATTAAATTTCTAAGCAATCGAGAAACACAAAATGCACTCGGAAAAGTGAATTTGGTACACAAGCTGGATGTCATCAATGCGGTTCTTATACAATTAAATGCTGCAGATTGGAACACCATTTACAATGTTTGTTCCCCAGAACATCCATCGCGAAGAGATTATTATACTCAAACAGCGATTTCAAGAGGGATTCCGCTTCCAAAATTCATTACTGAAGGATCTTTTGGGAAAGAAATATCAAGCCAAAAATTAATTGAAACACTTGACTTTCAATTTAATCAATCCATCTTTTTTTGATTGATTAACATTTTAACAACTTTTTGGAACAACATTTGCCGTAATTTCGCGTCTTAGAAAAAATGAAATACTTAAGTACGCTTATAATTTTTCTTTCGCTGTTTTCGGCAAAAGCTTCTCACATTGTGGGGGGTGATATTTATTATGACTACTTAGGTAACAATAATTATCGTTTCTATATTTCAGTTTATCGCGATTGCAATTCAACTGGTGCTGCATACGATGACCCACTTATGTTAGCAATTTATACTGCTAATAACTTTTTAGTAGATAATGTGGCTGTTCCTTTTCCAGGTAGCACAATTTTACCAGTTGTTTTCAATAATCCGTGCGTTACACCACCAAACAATATTTGTGTTGAAAAAGCTGTTTACACAACTGTGATTAATCTTCCGCCAACGCCTGGTGGTTATACTGTTTCTTATCAACGTTGTTGTCGTGGACCAAATGTTACCAATCTTGTCAGTCCAGATAATACGGGATTAACCTTAACTACGCATGTTCCTGGTTCAGAAACAAATGCTACCAACAATAGCAGTCCGCGATTTACAAATTACCCACCATTATTACTTTGTAATAACGATGATTTAGTATTTAATCATTCTGCAACTGATCCAGATGGAGATCAATTGGTTTATTCATTAGTTACACCATATTCAGGAGGTTCTTCTGGAGCACCACTTCCAAATCCCGCTGCACCGCCAAATTACTTTCCAGTTAACTGGGCAGGTGGTTTTAGTGCGGCAAATCCATTGGGACCTGGAGCAACCATTAATATCAATCCTACAACTGGTATTCTAACTGCATCGCCTCAAATGTTGGGACTTTTCGTTGTTGGAATCCGCGTTCAAGAATACAGAAATGGTGTGTTAATTGGTGAAACGATTCGCGACTTTTTGTTCAAAGTATTTAACTGCGATATTAGTATGCAGGCGATCCTACCAGTTCAAGAAGATTTATCCACCTTTGTTTCATATTGTCAAGGTTTAACAGTCGTTTTCGAAAACAATTCATACGGAGGAACGAATTACGCCTGGGATTTTGGTGTGAATGGTATATCAACAGATGTAAGTACTGTATTTGAACCAACTTACACCTATCCAGCTCCAGGAACGTATCAAGCAATGCTTGTTGTAAATCCAGGCTGGCCATGTACTGATACTGCATACATCGATTTAACCCTGAACAATCAACTTTCTGCTGATTTTTCAGTGCAAGATTCAGTATGTATTTTGAACAATAGTTTGGATTTTACTGGTATCACGGATGGTCCACCAACAACCACTTTTTTATGGGATTTCGGGCCAAATGCAAGTCCTGCATCGGCAACAACCCAAAATGTCAACAATGTAAGTTTTAATACGAGCGGATTTATTCCTGTTTCAATCACTACCAACAACGGAACGTGCGCTGCAACATATGAGGATTCTATATACATCTTCCCTATGCCAAATGCTGGTATCGTTCTTCCAACAAATTATGAATGTAATGGACTAACTATTCCGTTTGGTAACAATTCAACTGGAACGTTCAATTATCAATGGGATTTTGGAGTTACAGGAACAACAACAGATGTTAGTACTTTAACAACTCCTTCATTTTCCTTTCCAGCTGGAGGAACGTATACAGTAACACTGATTGGTAGTTCTACAGCAGCTTGTTCGGATACAACAACTGAAACCATTACTGTTTATGAGCCCTTGGTAGTTGATTTTACTAACAACGATTCGCTTTGTATCACAGGAAACAGTTTCAATTTTGACGGAACGGTTTCAGGTCCATCCATAACAACAGTATTGTGGGATTTTGGGCCAAATGCATCTATTCCTTCGTCGACCAATGTTGATGTGAACAATGTTGTATTTAATACATTCGGCACAATTCCAATTACTTTAACTGCTTCATTCAATAGCTGCAGTGAATCAGCAACACATACAATTTTTATCTATCGCGAACCAAGCATTAACTTTAGAGTTGAGCCTGGACCGCGATGTGCACCTGCTGAGGTAGAATTTACAGATTTAAGTATGGCAGACTCGCCTATTTTCTATAATTGGAATTTTGGTGATGGCGGAAGTTCAACTCTTTCAGATCCAAGTCACACTTATACTACTCCTGGAAGTTACAGCGTCGGACTCACAATCCACACAACGGAAGGCTGCATTGATACCTTGAATTTGTTTTTACAAGATACGGTGGTCATTCATCCATCGCCAGTTTCAAATTTCGATATTGACCCGAAAAAGACGGATATTTGTCACGCAGATATTACCTTCAGTGATTTGTCTTCTGGTGCTAACAGCATTTTCTATTGGTTTGATGATAGCACAGCATTCTCGAATGAGGCAAATGTGATTCACACATACCAAACAAGCGGATGGCAGCGTCCAATGCAAATCGCTACGAATCAATGGGGCTGTAAAGATACGAGCTACCAAGAATTGTATATTGAACCTTTTGTTATTTACGCACCAAACACGTTTACTCCAGACGGAAACGAGTTCAACAATGATTTTAATGCCTTGTTCGCACTTGAAGTTTACGAATGGGAACTGCGTATTTACAATCGCTGGGGACAAATGATTTATGAATCCTTGGATCCAAATTATGGTTGGGATGGAAGTTATTTGGGTAAACTTGCCCAAGAAGGAACCTATGCTTACACCATTCGATATGTTTCCTGTGAAAAGCCAGATTCGTGGCAAATCATTACAGGTCATGTCAACATGTTAAAGTAAACATTACAGATTAAACGTTGCTGTAATTTTAGGAACAAAATTCTCCAATACCTCTGGATTTGAATATGGCCCATAACGGTAAAACAAACCAATTCCAACTCCCGAGAATCCGGAAACAAACAGGTTATTTAACACAAGTCCACCTTCAAAAAATCCTTTTTCCATTGTTTTGAATGTAACAGAATGTTGACTCAATGTAGTTGTCCCCATGGTTCCGAAACCAATTGCATGATGAAATCCGATTTGTGGCTCATTCCATTTTGCTTTTGTTTTAAACGGATTTAAATTCCAACGGGTGTAAAAACCAACTTGAGAAGTACTGTAAAATTCGGAAGGCGCCATTGTTTCAAAGGTATTTGCAACGGATAAATTCCAGGCTCTTCCCGTTCCATTTCCAACTTGCGCTAAAAACAACGGAACTGTTCCAATTGTATGTCCTCCCGAAAGCATCCAAGTTATTTTTCCTGCTCCACGTAACAAAATGTCTTGTTGGATTTCGGCATTCAAACGCGTATACTCTAAATACGAATCAAAGACACCCTTCCATCCTTTTGCTATTTTAATCTGTATTTTCGGGTAATTTGTACCCTTTGATATGCGATTATCGCCCATCATCATTACTTTTTCTCGAATATTCCAAGTGAATTCCAGTGCTGTCTCAGCAATAAAAAAGTTGGTTTTATCACTTAATGTTGCTCCAGCATCAAAAACATAACCTTTTGTTGACCAAACATGTTGGTAATTTCCAATAAGGGCGATTTTCATGTTGGAACGAATATTTCCCGAAAAAGCTACTTCTCCCAAGCGTTGCTGCTCCATATTTTGAATGAAAAAATGGCGATACAAGGACGTTGATGTCAAAGAAAACGCATCTTTCTGAAAGGCATAACCACCACGTTCTAACAAATCTTGCTGAAAGCGAAGATTCATCTTTACACCGTTCTTTTTGTTGATGTGAATCGTTGCATATCCTCCATATTTCGATGCTTTGTCGCGCGTTCCCCAACCATAATAAGCACCGAAAGTTCCCCAACGCATCAGTTTTTTTGACGTTTCAAGTCCAGCACCTAAACGATAACCTTCATATAAATTGAAATCAATTACGCGTGTTAAATCCAGATTGAAGCGACCCAGCGGCACTTTTCCTTCCAACAATGATGTTAAAGCAAGTGCCTTTTCCTCCATCTTTTCGGCTTGAGACAAACTATCAATCATTTCATACGTCCGCTTTTCCTTCTGATTGATTTCGTAAACTCGAAGTGTGTCCCAAACTTTATCTTTGACGAAACCTGCATCTTCATTGGTCACAACCGACACATTGTTGAAATCACGCTTGCGCAAATCAACTGGATTTATTTCAATATTTTTGATGTAGGAGTTTCCTTTACCAACCACTTTGGCAGAAGGCAATTTCGGAAATAACGGAACTCCTGCAAATGTAATTTCAGTGCTCAATTTTGAGGGGAACCATTTTTTACCATCTACCAAAGCATATTCCTGAACAATTTGAACTTTCATTCCCGTTGTATCTTCATATGGCGAAGCAGTCACTTTTTCAATTGCCCAACCATTTGTATTTATGTACAAACGTCCAGTCATCCCTTCAAAGTTTCTTCCTTTTCGCGGTCGATAGAAAATTGTAAATGTCGTATCTCGGCCAACAACAGTTGTGTCTTCCAAAACAAACAAGTAGCGTTTTGTCCCGCCGAAAGCAATTGGATTAATGTATGTTTTACCTAAGAGTTGAAATTGATTTTCATAAAAACTAAAACTTTGCATTTCATTGGCAAAAGTAGAAAACGATGGGTCGGTGAATCCCGAAACTTTATACGCGGTAATTTCTTCTTTATCTCTTGAAGGAGGCATAAAGGTTCTTATGGATGCGCTTTCTAATAAAAATAAATACTGCTGGTTAAAAAACGATTTGATCCGAATCAAACTCGTATCCTTTGTTGAATCTGGAATAGATGCAAGTGCTTCTTCATTGATATCAAAAATGAACTTGGAATAACTTTCGTAACGAAACGCATCATTGTCAACTGGATTATTGACTTTCCTGTTTTCAATGGCATGATCAATAATGCGGTGCGCAGGATTTATTCCAGGAACAACACTTACCTCTTGCAAATTTCTAGTAAAACCAATTAAAAAGATTTCACCATTTACAATGTCTGAAATCTTAACCAAGGTATCTCTGTAACCAAAGGCGCGAATATCCAAAAATGTTTCACTGCCTGTCAAAACAATTTTACCATCGATATCCGCAAGTGTTGGTCCACCAACATCAGGTCGAACTTTTACAAACGGAATTGGATCCTTACTGAAATCATCTTTGATGAAAATCGTAGTTTGCGAAATTGATTGCATCGCTAAGCAACTCAGAATTAGTACGAGTAAGTGTTTCATGTACTAAAAATACACTTTTCTCAACAAATCGAACTTTTCGCCATCCAATCTATGCTCCATGTTCTATGTTCCATGCTCTTTTAGTATCTTTGATTCATGTCGCAATTCACAGATTCTTGGAACATCCTCAAACACTTGACTTTTCGAAGAATGTGGAATCTTGTTTTGCTAAAATTATCCTATTGGTTTTCCAGATTAACACGAAAAGCAAACACATGGGGAAAGCCTTTTTCACTTTCAATTGAACCAACTACAGCATGTAATTTAGGTTGCCCTGAATGTCCAAGTGGTTTGAAACAATTTACGCGCCCAACTGGAAAATTGAACCTCGATTTACACGAAAAAATTCTTTCGCAAGTCAGTGCTTCTGTTTTCTACATCAATTACTATTTCCAAGGAGAACCTTTTTTGCATCCTCAATTTTTGGACTTGATTCGTCAAGCAAAAAAGCACAAAATTTACACGGCAACCTCAACCAATGCGCATTTCATTGATCAAAAAAAGGCGGAAGAAATCATCGATTCTGGCTTGGATCGTTTGATTATTTCAATTGATGGATTAACCCAAGAAACCTATGAAAACTACCGTGTTCATGGAAATTTAGCAAAGGTGATTGAAGCGAGTAAATTGTTGATTGAAGCTAAGAAAGCAAAAGCTTCCGCTAAACCTCATTTAATCTTTCAGTTTTTAGCTGTAAAACCAAATGAACACGAAATTCCAGCTGTTTTCACCTTGGGAACTGAAATGGGAATTGATGAAGTGCGCATCAAAACGGCTCAAGTATACGATTATGAAAATGGAAATCCGTTGATTCCTGAAAACGAAAAATATTCACGCTACAAACGTCAAGCCGACGGAACATACAAATTGAAATATGCAACTGGAAATCACTGTTGGCGCATGTGGTCGGGAAGTGTTTTGACATGGGACGGAAAAGTTGTTCCATGTTGTTTCGATAAAGACGCTAAACACGTTTTGGGATCAATCGAAACAAGCAATTTCAAAACGATTTGGAAAGACAAAAAATACCACAATTTTAGACAAGCAATTCTAACGGGTCGCAATCAAATTGATATTTGCCAAAACTGCTCAGAAGGCGCTAAAGTTTTCCAGGATTAAAAAAATTACTCTCCAAATGTTTACCTTTCCATTTTCCCGACATCTGTAATAAACGTTTGGAATGAAACAACAAAACACAATTCAACTCGAATTAAAACATTTGTACAAAAAATGGCCTGAGGCGAAACGCTTTTTAAAAGCGCTTGGTTGCCCAGCAAATGATGCTGAAGATATCTTTCAAGAAGCGCTCATCATTTACTGCCGCAAAAAAGAAGATGAAAACTTTGTTTTAACAGTTGATGCATTTGTGTATGTCCGCAACACTGCCAAATTACTTTGGTACAATCAAGCTCGCAAGCAAAAAAATCATCCCACAATTGATTTAGAACCCGAAATTCAACAACTCGATGATGATTGGTTTCAAAAAGAGATGAAAATCAAAACCGTTGAAAGCGCAATTCTTCAGTTGGGAAAACAATGCCGCGAATTGCTCGAATTGTTTTATGGTTTGGGCTGGAGCATGGTTGATATTGCTAAAAAGATTGGTTTGCGAAATGACAAAGTTGCGAAAGCGCAAAAATACCGTTGCTTACAAAAAGCAAAGGAAAATGCCCTTTCGATTGAGAATTCCACAACAAGTATTCACATTTAAACAGTTGTCATGCATCCAGAACTAACAA
>JACCDH011636865.1_pt1 | contig 12598 bp, 7 predicted proteins | sample 7442481 | NCBI WGS metagenome assembly JACCDH01 (sample SAMN15323433, study PRJNA562643) | freshwater metagenome | isolation source: river surface water | place: USA:Blue River Watershed | collected 2017-08-15
CCCCAACGCTCTCTACTAGTTCCTTATTAAAAACTCCAGTAATAGAAGTATGAAGAACTACATGTAACTCCTTTAATCTTGCATCTTCTTTTATGAATCTTGTCAAAGAATATCCATCCATTTCTGGCATTTCAATATCTGATATTACCAATACAATATCTTTAAAAGTGTTATCTTCTGCTTTTGATTTTAAAAATTCTTTAGCTAATCTACCATTTTCAAAAGTTTTTGAATTTATATTCATTTCTTTTAAACAATTAGTAACTTGTTTTCTAGCAACAGAAGAATCATCTACTATTACTACATATTTATTATTATCTAATTTTGGTATTTCTGAAATAATGCTTTTATCTACATCTGTTTTTACTTTAATTATTTCATTTAAAATTGTTTCTACGTCTAAAATTTGAATCATATTCTTATCTTGTTGAGCAATAGCAGTTAAATAACTTGAAGCCAATCCAGAAGGTGGCTCTTTTATTTGGCTCCAATCATATGCTACAATGTTATCTACATAATGAACCAAGAAAGCTAAAACAGTATTATTATATTCCGCAACAATAACAAATTTATCTGTTGTATCAGAAACTGGTTCTCCACCAATTGCTTTGCTTAAATCTATAACTGATAATGTATCTTCTCTAACTGTTATTAAACCACAAACTGATGGATGGGACATTGGTGCTACATGAATTTTAGGGCATTTTAATATTTCTTTTACTTTAAAAACATTAATTCCATATTTTTCACCTTTTCCTAATCCAAAAACTAAAACCTCCAATCTTCCACTACCAGCTAATTGTTTTGATTTTAAAGTAGTATCCATATAATCCCTCTTGTTATTAATTATTAATTTACTATTATATTGTGTTGTTTTATAATAGTCAATATCAATTGTTAATATTAAAATTCTATGTTATAATACATAAATGAGGTTTTTACATGGTTCTATTTAGTTATTTATTATTTCCATTTTTATTGTTTATTACATTAAATATTCAAAAAATACAAAATAAACATTATGATTTTAAATATTTTAATTCTGCAATACTTGCATTGTTCGGAACAGTCTTTCTATTAATTATAAATTTTAATAAATTAAATATAGAACATTTTCAATTTCTTAAAGACTATAAATTTTATATTGCACAATTTCTAAGTGTTATTTATATTATAATACAAATAAAAACAAGAAAATATAATGAACATAATCTAAACATTTGTTATTTTGCAAATTTTTTATCAATTGCAATAATTCCTTTTATATCTATTTTATTAATGTATTTATTTGATTTTAAAAATACAATAGAAATTAAATATGATAATTTTTATGATGTTATATTATTAAGCATTTCACTTTTCGTTTTAAGTTTTATATTTTATTTAGATAAAATAAAGAACAAATCTATAAATAAAATAAATTGGTTATTTTCTTCTTTTTTAGTAGGAGCGTTTTCAGTAGTTTTTTCAAGTAAATTAATGCAAGAGTATGAGCCTACAAATTACATGATAGTGGCAACATTTTTAAATTTAATTTCATTTTTAATTATAACTTCATTAAAAGAAATAAATAATATAAAAAAAATAAAAACCTTAAATAAGTCCTTAATAAAACATAAAAGCAATTATTTTTTTATGGTATTAGGATATTGTGTAACTTTAAATATAAATATAATCATTATAAGTAATATAGCAGCAGAACATTATAGCATAGTTAGAAATGTTGGTATAATTTTAATAAATTATTTTTATAGTTATTATTATGAAAAAATAAATATAGTAAATACAAAAGATTCTATTGTACTTTTTTTAATTATTTCAGTATTAATTATATTTACAACTTAATTATTTTTTTCAAGTCTCATTCTTCCATTAGAATAATATATATTTCTTAAAAATGCATTGAATAAGTTAGCTATAAAATCAATTTCTTCTTTTGTTTTCTTTTTAAATGTATTATCTCCTATATTGTTATTTAATTCTATAATAAATTGAGACATATGATTTAATTGTTGTCTTGCTTCTAACTTTTCAACATAAAAATTTTTATGATTTGTAGTGTCTACTTCATTAATAACTTGAAAAAATATTTTTTTTATAATATTGTCAAATTCTTTAAAACTAGTTATTTCCATATAATTTTCTGGATCTAAATTTTTTAAGTATTTTATATATGGTGAAGAAAAATGAACTGTATCTTGATACAAAAACAAAGAAATATTTCTCATAAATATAACTTGATCTAAATATTCAGGAGAATATCCTTTTTGTAAGAGACGGATTCCAGCGTATAAATCAGAATATATTTCATTAAAATGATAAAGTAGATTCATATCCTTCTTTACTTCAGGATTATGAATTCCTTTGAATACTTCAGTAGGATTCAATCTTAACTGTTCTGGTAATATATGGGCATATTCATGCACTACTGTAAAATGACCCATATATTCACTATCTAATGATTTTACATAATTATTTTTTATATATTTAGATAAAAATTCTTTTGTAGAATAATCCATTTCAAAACAAATGTAAGAATCAAATAAAATAAATGGTCCTTCACAATTTTTATAATTTTCATAATATATATTAGGAATTGATATCATAGTAAAAAAAGAATCATTAACTTTAAAATTAAAAGTCATAGCTTTATTTATTTCAGGATTTGTTGTCTGATAAATTTCTTTTATTACTTGTTCGTAATTTTCTTTAATAAACTCAATTTCTTCTTCTGTAAAATTATTTTTTACTTTTTTGTTATTTAATAATTTATCTACATTTTTTAAATTAATATCATATTCGCTTGGCTTCATATTTTTAAAATTATTAGCAGCCAAATGAAAAGTATATATATTATTTTTTAAATTATGATTAGTTATTTTATATAATTCATTACTTAAAAATTCTGTATCTAATTGAGCGTATACTTTATTGCTAATCGCAAGTAAAGCCAGAATCAATAATCTTTTGAGCATAATTTATTCCAAATTCTGTTAATATACGACCCCTTTCAGTTCTCATTATTATTTTCTTTTGTAGAAGATAAGGTTCTACTATATTCTCTATTGTTTCTATTTCTTCTTGTATAGTATTAGCAATATTTTTTAAACCAGTAGGTTTATTTTTGTAATGAGTATATAAAGTATAAATTAATTTTCTATCAGTTGAATCTAATCCAAGATCATCAATTTTCATATATTCCATAGCTTCTTCTACAATATTTATAGTAACATGAGAATTATTCTTTACAATAGCATAATCACCTGCTCTATCTAATAAATTATTTGCAATTCTTGCTGTTCCCCTAGATCTTTTAGCTAGTTCAATTGCAGCGTCTTCATCAATATTTAATCCAACTATTCTCGCAGTTCTTTTAATTATTTTAGTTAAGTCTTCAATTTCATAATATTTTAATTGTAACTGAATTGGGAATCTATCTCTAAATGGAGTTGACATTTTACCCGGTTTAGTTGTAGCACCTATTAATGTAAAGTTTTTTAATGGAATTCTAACAACTTTATTTTCTTTAGAAGTTGCAACACTTATATCTACAACTTTATCTTCCATTGCTGGATATAGTATCTCTTCTGTTTGTATTTTTAATCCATGAATTTCATCTATAAACAAAATATCTCCATCTTGCAATTTTATTAATAAAGCAACTAAATCACCCGGTTTTTCAATAGCTGGTGCTGAAGTATAAATTATATTCTTACCTAATTCATTAGCTATAATTGTTGCTAAAGTTGTTTTACCAAGTCCGGGTTGTCCATATAGTAATGTATGAGATAAAGGTTTTTCTCTTATTTTTGCAGATTCAATAACTATTGACATGTGGTTTTTTAATTCTTCTTGACCTATATAATCTTTAAAAAAAAGTGGTCTTACTATATCGTGTTTAATATTTTCAAAACTTGAATTCTGGCTTTGACTTCTGACTTCTCTAAATCCTTCCATAAATAATCTCCTACCTATTGATTTTAAAATAATTTCGGTATATCATAATCGAATAATTTGTTTTCGTCAAGAAAATGTGTATAATTTAATGATGAAGCAATAAAATAGTGAATAAATTATTAGGAGTTCAGGATGATAGATGATAATACCAATTATGGTGCCAAAAATATAAAAGTATTAAAAGGTTTAGAACCAGTTCAATTAAGACCGGGTATGTATACAAATACAGTTAACCCAAATCATATATTAGAAGAAGTAATAGACAACTCAGCAGATGAAGCGTTAGCTGGTTTTGCTAATAAAATAACTGTAACTTTTAATCTAGATAACACAATAAGTGTAGAAGATAATGGTCGTGGAATACCTACTGATATGCATCCAGAAGAAGGTATAAGTGCTGTAGAAGTTATTTTTACAAAATTACACTCTGGTGGTAAGTTTGAAAAAGATAGTGGTGGTGCTTATAATTTCGCTGGTGGTTTACATGGTGTTGGTGTTTCTGTAACAAATGCTTTATCTGATAGACTTGTTGTACAAAGTATGAGAGATGGTTTTATTAAAGAAATAGTTTTCTCAAATGGTCAAGTAATTGAAGAATTAAGAGAGATAAAACAAATACCTAAAAAACAACACGGAACGAAAGTAACAGTTAAACCTAATCCTAAATATTTTGATAATCCTGAATTTGATTTACAACATTTAGAGAATGCATTAAGAGCTAAAGCGGTTCTTCTAAATGGTATTGAAATAAAACTAATAATTGAAAAAGAAGATGGAAATCATAAAGTTATAGAATGGAATTATAGCAATGGTATAGAAAGTTATTTATTAGAAATATTAAATGATAATGAACCATTAATTCCTGTTTTATATGATAAAAAATATATAGAAGAAACAAACGACTCATTTGCAAAAGGTGAAGGTGCAGAATGGGCTTTAACTTGGGTTGAAGATGGTGGAGCAAGTTTTAAACAGAGTTTCGTAAACTTAATTCCTACAAAACTTGGTGGAACTCATGAGGCAGGTTTTAAAAATGGAATATATGAAGCAATTAGAAACTTTTCTGAACAACATTCATTAATGCCAAGAGGTTTAAAAATAAATGCTGATGATATATGGGGAAAACTATGGTTTGTACTTTCAGCTAAAATATTAGATCCACAATTTCATGGTCAAACAAAAGAAAAATTAAATAGTAGAAATGCTGTAAGATTGTTAACTACTTTAGTAAGAGATACTTTTGAACATTGGCTAAACACTAATATTGAAAATGCTAAAAAAATAGTTGAATTAGCAATTAAACAAGCACAATTAAGAAGCAAAAAGTCTACAAATAATAAAGTAAGAAAAACTACTGGAATGAGTGTTTTACCGGGTAAATTAACTGATTGCCAAAGTGAGAATCCAGAAGATAGTGAACTTTTTATTGTAGAAGGTGATTCTGCTGGTGGTTCTGCTAAGCAAGGAAGAAATAAAGAGTTTCAAGCTATTTTACCATTAAAAGGAAAGCCATTAAATACTTGGGAAATTGATGCAGAATTTATTGTTGATAACGAAGAAGTATCAGATTTAGAAACAGCAATAGGAATAAAAGCTCATACTTTAGATGAAGAAGTTGATTTAAGTAAACTAAGATACCATAAAATATGTATATTAGCAGACGCTGATAAAGATGGATTCCATATACAAGTTTTATTAGGTGCTCTATTCTTAAAACATTTTCCTAAATTAGTTCAAGGTGGTTATATTTATATTGCTCAGCCACCTTTATATAGAGCAGATATAGTATATACAGGAAAAAACAAAAAAGAAGAAACATTCTATTTATTAGATAATGAAGAACTAGAAGACTTAAATAAAAAATTAAATAAAGATAAAGTTAGAAAAGAAAATGTTAAAATATCACGATTTAAAGGATTAGGTGAAATGAATCCTATACAATTGTGGGAAACAACATTAGATCCTAGTACTAGAAGATTAAAGCCTTTAAGAGTTTCAGAAAATATCTTTGAAACACTTGAGGCAATTGATATGCTTTTAGCCAAAAAGAGATCAGATGATAGAAAAGATTGGATTTCTACATCTGCTAACTTTAATGAAAATGACGCAGAATAATTTGGAGGATATATGTTAGATAATGATAATAATGATTTTTTAGATTTAGATAAATACTTAACAGCAAAATATTTAGAATATTCAATTGCTGTATTAAAAGATAGAGCTATACCTTATTTAAGTGATGGTATGAAACCAGTGCATAGAAGAGTTTTATATGCAATGAATGAAATGAGAAATTTTTCTACTGAAAAACATAAAAAGTCTGCCCGTATTGTCGGGGATGTAATCGGTAAGTATCACCCACATGGAGATCAATCTGTTTATGATGCAATGACAAAAATGATTCAAGATTGGTATATGAGATACCCATTAATTGATGGTCAGGGAAACTTTGGTTCAAGAGATGGAGATAGACAAGCAGCAATGCGTTATACAGAAGCAAGATTAACAAAATTTGCTGAGTATCTTTTATTATCTGAAATTGATATGGGAACAACTGAATTTAGAAATAACTATGACAACACAATGACTGAGCCAGTTGATTTACCAGCAAAATTAAATATGTTATTATTAAACGGGACATCAGGTATTGCAGTAGGTATGGCAACAGATATTCCAGCACACAATATTAGAGAAGTAACAAATGCCACTTTAGCTTGTATAAAAAATAGAGATATAAGCGTAGATGAAATAATGAATGAATTAAAAGGTCCAGATTTTGCAACTGGTGGTCATATTATTGCCAGTGAAAAAGAAATTAAAGATATTTATTCAACAGGGCGTGGCGTTATACGAGTTAGAGCTAAGTGGAGAGTTGAAGAATTAACTAAAAATCAATGGCAAGTTGTTGTCTATGAATTTCCACCTACAACTAATGCTAAAAAAATATTAGAAAATATAGATAAAGTTACAAACCCACAAACTAAAAAAGATAAAAATGGAAAACAAGCTCCATTATCTCCAAAAGTTTTAGCAGAAAAAAACTATTTATTAAGTTTGTTAAGTGAAGTTTCTGATGAATCAGATAAAGAACATAGTGTTCGTTTAGTTTTACATCCAAAATCTTATAAACAATCTCCTGAAGAGTTTATGAATTCTTTAATAGGAAGAATAGGATTAGAAGAGAGCGTTAAGATTAACTTTACTGTTGTAGGTTTGGATGGAACTCCAATAACTAAAGACATAAAAACTATATTGAATGAATGGATTGACTTTAGATTTAATGTAATGACAAAAAGATGTCAATGGAAGCTAAATAAAATACAAGATAGAATTCATATAATTCAAGGTAGAATCATTGCTTTCTTAAATATTGATGAAGTAATAGAAATTATAAGAGAATCAGAAGAACCTAAAATTGAATTAATGAACAAATTTGGTCTTTCTGAAATCCAAGCTGAAGATATTTTAGAAATTAGATTGCGTCAATTAGCAAAACTTGAAAAAATAAAATTAGATAAAGAATTAGATACTTTACAAAAAGAAGAAAAATATTTACAAGGTTTATTATCAAGTAAAGTTAAAATGTTCAATTTAATGGAAAAAGAAATAGAAGAAGCTACAGTTATGTTTGAAGATTCAAGAAGAACTTTAATTAAAGAAGATAAAATAGCAATAAAATCTTCTGCTGATATTATTCAGGATGAGCCTATAACTGTTATTTATACAACTCAAGGATGGATTACATCTAGAAAAGGGCATGAAATAGATTTAAGTACAGTTCAACTAAAAACAGATGATTCTATTCTTTATACACAAGAGGGAAGAAGTATTGAACAATTAGTATTCTTAGGAAGCGATGGTAGAGGCTATAGCGTTAAACCTAGTGATATACCTTCTGGTAAAGTAGGATTTGTTCATATAAACACTTTAATTACTACTGAACCAAATGTTAAATTAATAGATATGTTATTTGCTAACGATAAAAAAGTTTTACTTGTTTCAAATAACGATGGATATGGATACTTAACTAATAGTATCAATTTAATATCTAAAAATAAAGCAGGTAAAAACTTTATGACTTTACCAGAAAACGATAGCATTATATTTAAACCTATTGTTTTGAATCAGGATAGTAAATATGTTAACATTCAATCTACAGATCAAAGAATATTAACTTTTGATATTTCTGAATTAAAAGAATTAGATAAAGGAAAAGGATTCCAATTAATAAAGCTTGCTGATGGTCAGAAAATCAAACATATAAATGTTACTGACAATAAAGGTTTTGAAATAAAAGCTAAAAATAAAATCTATTTTATTGAAGGTGAAAAACTTAAAGAATTTATAAGCAAAAGAGCTTTAAGAGGAAAGAAAATAGAAAACAATATTGAATTAAATGTTCAATAATTATAATAAACAGCCGAAAGGCTGTTTTTTATTTCATATTTAAAAAAAATATGGTATAATAATATTGATAACAAATTTTGAATCTATATGTCATTACAATATATACCAGATCCTATAAAAAGTAGCCCTTTAAAATCATTTATAAAATATGCAGAAAAGCAACAAAAAAAGGAAGATAAGAAAAAAAGAAAAAAATTATTATCTCTTGAATATTTTTTATATATGAGAGGTATTTTAAAAGATATGTTTGGGTTTGATAACTATAATTTAATGTTAAGTGAATTTAATATTAGTGAAAGAAAGCCTAAAAAAATAATTAAAGATTTATTATCTAGTTTTGAAAATAAATATTTTTCAAATGGTGTATTCAATAAAGAAATATTTGAACAAGATTATAATAATAAATTAAATCACTTCATTAATTCTTTCAATATAAATAGTGCTGAAGAAATTGCACAAACTATTGTTAAAAAAAATGAATATGGATTAAATAACAATTTTGAAAATGAACAGACTTTTGAAAATATTGAAGAATTTAAAACATCTTTAAATGATAGAAAAGAAGAGTTAGAATTCTTAATGTTATATTTAGCTAAATCTAATAATCAAGACTTTAATAAGTTTATTAAGAAGAATGAAAGTAGCCAACTTGTTAATGATATAACAAATAGAACATTATTCTTAAATATTAGAAATGAATATCAACTTAAATTAAATGAATATAAGTCAAAACCACAAAAATTAAAAGCTCTTTAAGAGCTTTTATTTTTAGATTAGTTTAAATACAAAATAAATTGAATAAAAAATCCTAAAGATATGAAAGGACCAAAAGGCATAGTTTTATCTTCATCTAGTTTATTAAAAACTTTCAAAAAAATATAAAATAAAATACCAGATAAAGAAGCAATAAGAAAACCATATATAACATTAATAAATGGAATAAAGGTTAATATAGCAGTTATTAGTTTTATATCACCAAATCCCATCATTAATTTACCTCTAATTTTTGAATACACTGATATAAAAGTATGACATATTAAAAAACCTATTATTGATTGTAATATTGCACTTTCTGAGTCTATTATTGCACTTTTTGTTGTTGAATATAATAGACCTAATCCCATTAGAGAAAAAACTAATCCATCTGGTAGTATTTTATGATCTAAATCAATCATTGACATAGTAAGTAATAAAGAAAATGAAATCGCTGTTATTAAAAATGTAATTGATGTTCCAAATTTATAAAATAATAAAACCCAACTTATAGAATGTATTAACTCTATAAAAAAATATCTAGAAGAATATTTCTCTTTACAATTAAAACATTTTCCTTTTAATAAAAGATAACTTAAAATAGGTACGTTATTATACCATTTAATTTTTTCTTTACAATGAAAACAATGAGAACTAGGAAATGAAAAATTCAAACCATTTCCTTTTTCCAATATTTCTTCAACTTCTTTAGAATAATTAGTTGAATTTTCTTTAATAATTTCTGCATATTCATATTGAATCATAATAGGGTATCTATATATTACAACATTTAAAAAACTACCTATTACTGCGGCTAAAAAGAAAATAAAAATATATCCAACTAGAGGATATATTTCTATTATGTCTAATAAATTTCCAATCATTTAAAACTCCTTAAATATCATCGATAGTTATATATTTTACAGAATTTATATTGTTATACAAGGTATTAGTTAAAGAACAAACGTCATTTGAACTATCTTTATAACTATAATTAGCATATGAATTAGTAGAACCTAAATCAACAGTACCTATTAACGAGTCTGAGTTAGAATAGAATTTAAGATACTTAAATCCATCAATCCAGTTAAATGTATTACCATTGTCATTTTTATTATTATCAACTTGATCTCCTTTAACATTATACAAAGATATTGAACAAGTAAATCCTATACCAATAAATCGTTCTTGTCTTCTGATTTTAATCATAACCGTATCGCCATCATCATTCTTTATAGGTATTCCCATTGCTCCATTGTCTGAACTTGAAGCATTATTGTTAATGTCAAAAGAACCTGCTAATTCTAATCTAAGTCCTGCTTTATAATTAGTTCCAAAATCAACATCTGTTCTAAATTCATCAACTCTTTTACCTACTGCATTATTATATACAACAACTGTTGCTGGAGGTAAACAAGCTTCTTCTGTTTGTGAAACAACCTTTATTTCACCACCAATCCAGTTTTTCTTTCTAACTTGTTTATATCTAACTCTATCTCTCAAACAAGACTTCTCTTGTGTAAAGTTTACATTATATTTAACATCATCTTCTTCAACATCCCAATTTGAACAATTATATAAAGCACCCTTTTCTTCACATTCAGTATAAAAAGGTGCATAATCCTGCCAAGATTCTTGTGTAATAATAGTTCTATATTCAAAGTCTTCTAAACCAGTATATCTTATATCAGATGTTCTTGTATTCATTTCTCTACTTTTGATTGTTTTCATTTGATCTTGCTTACAAATTTCTACTTCGTAAGTTTTAGGGTCACTTGGATCAGATATATTATCAACTTGAGTTTCTTTATAACAATCATATTTAGCTCCATTATCTATAAAATCTCCTTCTTCGGGTTCATATTCAACCCATATGTCATTAGGATTTGGTATATTCGCATCTATATAATCAAATGGAGTGTCACTTCCTTTTATACAAAATTTAACTGCAACATAGGGTGCTCTATTCTCATGTTCCTGATCACCACCAGTTGCTCCACTATTTGCAATTCTATTCCAATAGCTACTTCCAGCAGCTATTTTTGCTAAACCTAAGTTATGATGACAAGCAGAACAAATATGCTGAATAGTAGGTCTTACATGGTTATGTGATGGCATCTCATCAATAGTTAATTTATGTTTAGCCTTTCCGCCAGTTTCTCCTGTCTTATACTGAACAACCCCAGCATGTAAAGTATCAAAATAACCAGTCCCTATTAAAGAACGACCGTCAGCTTCAGTGTAATCTCTCCAACCAGTAGGGCAGGTAGCAGTGTTAAATGCTGATATACCCCCATCTTGTATTAAGCTCTCCCATTTTCCATCTTGACATATAAAAAGTTCAAAAACATTATCTGCACCAATAACTCCATTTTTAGGACAAGCATTGCCAGCTATTACTGTAGGATTAGGAACAAATTGAAAAGTCTGTGCTGACAAGTCAGTGTTAGCTTCAGATTTATTTGTAACTTTAATATCTGATTGAGTTGTTATATCTTTTATTTTTTCTGCTACTTGAATAGGATTTCCTGATTTTTTATAGTCTAATTCTGCTTGATTAGCAGGATTATTTTTAAAATTATATTCCATTGTTGAATCATTATAATCAAATAGTTTATCATTACCTACAACTAAATTACCACCACTTAATGAACCAGAAACTTCTGCTGTACCCTTTATCTCTGATGTACTTAAAGCTCTTTTAGCATCATTTTTTTGATCTGGTGTTAAAGATGCATTATTATCTATATCTAATTCTTTTGTAGTAGTAAAATTGTTTAATACTTCAAGTTCACCAGTTGTAAATACTTCTTCTGGTGGTAATGGACTATTTGAATCAATAACTAAATCTTCATATATTGTTATATTTTTAGAATTTATAGATTTAATAGCATTTTCTGTAGAACTTAAAGAAGGATCTTTAATTCTTTCTACAACTGTTCTACTTGGCTTTTTAAAATCTGATTTTGAAGGATTTAATGTTGCTTCGTCTCCTGATAAAATAGGTGGATTTGCATCATAAGCTAATTTAGCTTGATAATCTTCAGCGATCATTTCAGCAGAAGGATGGACTTCTATTTTACTAACTTGAGAACCATTATTAAGTTCTCCACCTACTTTAACTTCATCTGCATGAATTTCATTAGAAACTACTATATATTCACTATCTTCCTCATATATACCACAAGGTACATTTTTATTGTCTTTTTCTAATATTGTAGAATACTCTGATATAAAAGAATTAGGTACACCAGATAATGCTCCTGTATTAGTAGGTGTATTAATATTATATTTATTACACTGTTTATCTAAATAAATAGTTTTTGACGTAGACGTTCCATCTAATAAAGAAGCTACTAAACCACCTTCATAAAGTCCAACACCACATTTATATGTATTAGTTTTAGTCCAGCTATTTGATACATTGTTATATGTCCATTTATCACAATTTTTTGTTATACCATGTATAAGATCTTTTCTC
>JACCDH011143862.1_pt1 | contig 12596 bp, 11 predicted proteins | sample 7442481 | NCBI WGS metagenome assembly JACCDH01 (sample SAMN15323433, study PRJNA562643) | freshwater metagenome | isolation source: river surface water | place: USA:Blue River Watershed | collected 2017-08-15
GTTTGTTCGATCCGGCAAAGGCCGCCACGATGGTGAGCAGGCTGGCGGGCAAGGTGCTGATGCGACCCGGGTCCAGGACGGCGCGCGGCGCGGGCGCGCTGGCTGTTGACTGCCCACGCCGGTCGCGGATCGTGTGGGCGAGGAAGCCGGCGAGTGGGATCGAGCGCCTGGGGAGGGGGGGAGCGTCGCCCGGAAGCCGCGAGGCCCTGGCGGGATGGCTGGCGTCCCCAAGGCCTGCCCGGTGGCCGGAGATCGGCTCGTCCAGCAAGGACAAGATGTGGCGCAAGGGCGCCGGGCGTACTTTCATGCGGGAGGTTCGGTCCATGGTCTTGCATCCTTTCGTGGGAGCGGGCAAAGCCCGCGACCTTATGACGCCGTCGTGGACCGCCCTTGACGGGTGGCCTACACGCAGGCGGGCATGGAGGCCGGTGCGGTGTCGTGCGAGGTCGTACATCGGCCGCTCCATAATCCCGGCATGAGCACGCCTGTCCTGCGCCGCCCCCGTTCCCTCACCGCCGACCTCGTCGAGTCGCTGGGCGACCGCATCCGCGATGGCCGCTTGGCCGCCGGCAGCAAGCTGCCCCGCGAGGCCGACCTGATGGAAGAGTTCGGCGTGAGCCGCACGGTGGTGCGCGAGGCCATGTCCAAATTGCAGGCGGCCGGCATGGTCGAGACCCGGCACGGCGTGGGCACCTTCGTCGTCGGCCTCGGCGACGCCAGCACCTTCCGCATCGCGCCCGACCAGATGGGCACACTCAAGGAGGTGATCGGTGTGCTGGAGCTGCGCATCGCGGTCGAGACCGAGGGCGCGGGCCTGGCCGCCAGCCGCCGTCAGGACAGCCACCTGCAGGCGATGCGCTCGGCGCTCGACGCCTTTGCCGGCGCGGTGGAGGAGGGCCGGGATGCGGTGGGCGCCGACTTCCAGTTCCACCTCGAGGTGGCCCGCGCCACCGGCAACCACCACTTCGCCGACCTGATGGCGACGCTGGGCGGGATGATGATCCCGCGCGCCCGGCTCGAGCCGGCCGAGCCGATGACCGAGGAGCGCCGCGCCTACCTGCGCCGGGTCAACGGTGAGCACGAGAGCATCTACGAGGCCATCGTCCGCCAGGACGCCGACGCCGCCCGGGCCGCCATGCGCACCCACCTGAGCAACAGCCGCGAGCGCCGCCGCCGCGCCATGCCGGGCGCCTGAGGGCGCCTGAGGGCGGCAAGGCCGGGCACCTGAGGCGCGCCTGCCAGGCACCCGCGCGCCAGCTTCATCCAATCGTTCCCCAAGGGTTAACCCTGATTCTTGAGCTCGGGTCAAGAGATACGATGTCCTATCTCTCAACCGGAATCCCCATGTCGCCGCAAGAACTCAAATCCATCATGTCCCACGGCCTGCTGTCGTTTCCGCTCACGGACTTCGACGCGCAGGGCGACTTCAACGCGAAGGGCTATGCCGCGCGCCTGGAGTGGCTGGCCCCCTACGGCGCCTCGGCCCTGTTCGCCGCCGGCGGCACCGGCGAGTTCTTCTCGCTGACCGGGGAGGAGTACCCCGCCATCATCAAGACCGCGGTCGAGACCTGCCGCGGCAAGGTGTCGATCATCGCGGGCGCGGGCGGCAACACCCGCTTTGCCATCCAGTGCGCGCAGGAGGCCGAGCGCCAGGGCGCCCACGGCATCCTGCTGCTGCCGCACTACCTCACCGAGGCCGGCCAGGAAGGCCTGATCGCCCACGTGGAAGCGGTGTGCAGGAGCGTGAAGTTCGGCGTCATCGTCTACAACCGCAACGTCTGCAAGCTCACGCCCGAGTCGCTGGCCATCCTGGCCGAGCGCTGCCCCAACCTGATCGGCTTCAAGGACGGCGTGGGCGACATCGAGCTGATGTCCTCCATCTACATGAAGATGGGCGACCGCTTCTCCTACCTGGGCGGCCTGCCCACCGCCGAGGTCTATGCCGCCGCCTACAAGGCCCTGGGCACCCCGGTGTACTCGTCGGCCGTCTTCAACTTCATTCCCAAGACCGCGATGGACTTCTATCACGCGGTCGCCAGGGACGACCTCGCCACCCAGCACCACCTGCTGCGCGAGTTCTTCATGCCCTACCTCAAGATCCGCAACCGCACCCCCGGCTATGCGGTGTCCATCGTCAAGGCCGGCGCCAGGCTGGTCGGCCACGACGCCGGCCCGGTGCGCGCGCCCCTCACCGACCTCAAGCCCGCGGAGATGGACGAACTCGACGCCCTGATCCGCAAGCTCGGTCCGCAGTGAGCGTCCCGTTTCCCTTCCCACACCTCAATGACAACAGGAGACAAGCGATGAAGAAACTGATCGTTGCCGCCGTGACCACCCTGGTCACCCTGGCCGCCTCGGCGCAATCCTTCCCGAGCAAGCCCATTACCCTCGTCGTGCCCTTCCCGCCCGGCGGCTCGACCGACCTGATCGCCCGCGTGCTGGCCAGCAAGCTGGGGGAGCGCGTCGGCGCCTCGTCTGTCGTCGTCGACAACCGCGCCGGCGCCACCGGCACCATTGGCGCGGGTCAGGTCGCTCGCGCCCCCGCCGACGGCCACACCCTGCTGGTCGCCTCCCTGGGCCCCTACGTGATCGCGCCGCACCTGATGAAGGCGCCCTACGACGCGCTCAAGGACCTGGACCCGCTCACCATCATCGTCCAGGCGCCCAACGTGCTGGTCGTACCTGCCGCCTCGCCCCACAAGACCATGGCCGACGTCATGGCATTCGTGAAGGCCAACCCCAACAAGATGACTTTCGCCTCCTCGGGCAACGGCAGCAGCGACCACCTCACCGCCGAACTGTTCTGGCAGCAGACCAACACCACCGGCATCCACGTCCCCTACAAGGGTGGCGGCCCGGTCATGAACGACCTCCTGGGCAACCAAGTGGACTCGTCCTTCATGAACATCAACACCGCCATGCCGCAGATCCAGGCCGGCAAGCTGCGCCCGCTGGTGATCACCAGCGCCAAGCGCTCGCCCCTGCTGCCCAACGTGCCCACCCTCGACGAGCTGGGCATCAAGGACGCCGGCGTCACCTCCTGGCAGGCCCTGTCCGCCCCGCGCGGGCTGCCCGCCGACGTCAAGGCCAAGATCCACGCCGCCACCGTCGCCATCTTCAACGACCCGGCCACCAAGGCCAAGCTGCTGGAAGTGGGCTTCGAGATGGTGCTGAACACCCCGGAGCAGTTCGCCACCTTCCAGGCCACCGAATACGCGAAGTGGCAGAAGCTGATCACCAGCCGCAACATCAAGGCCGACTGAGCGACAACCGCCCAGGCTGATTCGAACCCGGCCGACCCCCTGTGTCGGCCGGTCCTGCTTCCGAATTCCATAAGTCCCTCCATGGCCCTGTCCTCCGCCCCGCGCATCGCCAAGTTGCAGGTCATTCCCGTCGCCGGCCGCGACGGCATGCTGCTCAATCTCTCGGGCGCGCATGCGCCTTTCTTCACCCGCAACCTGGTGATTGCCACCGACACCGCCGGCCACACCGGTCTGGGCGAGGTGCCCGGTGGCGAGAAGATCCGCCAGACGCTGGAGGACGCACGGGCCCTGGTCGAAGGGCGCACGGTGGGCGATTTGCAGGCCATCCTCAACGACGTCCGCACCCGCTTCGCCGACCGCGACGCCGGAGGCCGTGGCCTGCAGACCTTTGACCTGCGCACCACCATCCATGCGGTGGCCGCCATCGAGTCGGCCCTCCTGGACCTGCAAGGCCAGCACCTGGGCGTGCCGGTGGCTGCCCTCCTGGGTGAGGGCCAGCAGCGGGACGCGGTGCAGATGCTGGGCTACCTGTTTTTCGTCGGTGACCGCAGCAAGACCGATCTGCCCTACGTGAGTGAACCTGACGCCGCCGACGACTGGCTGCGCCTGCGCCACGACACCGCGATGACGCCCGAGAGCGTGGTGCGACTGGCCGAGGCCGCGCACGCACGCTATGGCTTCCAGGACTTCAAGCTCAAAGGCGGCGTGCTGCGCGGCGAAGAGGAAGTGGAAGCGATTCGCGCGCTGCACGAACGCTTTCCCGAAGCCCGCGTCACGCTCGATCCGAATGGCGGCTGGCTGCTGAAAGACGCGATCCGCCTCACGCGTGATCTGCACGGGGTGCTGGCTTATGCCGAAGATCCCTGCGGCGCCGAAGAAGGCTTCTCCGGCCGCGAGGTGATGGCGGAATTTCGCCGCGCCACCGGCTTGCCCACCGCCACCAACATGGTCGCCACCGACTGGCGGCAGATGGTGCATGCGCTGTCGCTGCAGGCGGTGGACATTCCGCTGGCCGACCCGCACTTCTGGACCCTGGCCGGCTCGGTGCGCGTGGCCCAGACCTGCCGCGACTGGGGGCTGACCTGGGGCTCGCACTCCAACAACCACTTCGACGTGTCGCTGGCCATGTTCACCCATGTGGGCGCGGCCGCACCCGGCAAGGTGACCGCCATCGACACCCACTGGATCTGGCAGGACGGCCAGCGCCTCACCAAGGACCCGCTCAGGATCGAGGGCGGCTACGTGCAGGTGCCGAAGAAGCCGGGCCTGGGCATCGAGCTGGACATGGCCGAAGTCGAGAAGGCCCACGCCCTGTACCAGCAGCATGGCCTGGGCGCGCGCGACGATGCCATCGCCATGCAGTACCTGATTCCCGGCTGGAAGTTCGACCCCAAGAAGCCCTGCCTGGTACGCTGATTGATATGATCGCTCTCACAGACTCCACTTCCGCCGCCATCGACCAGGCCGCCCGCGCCGCCGAGGCCGCTTTCGCCGCTTTCGGTGCCTCCGACGCCGGCACCCGCGCCACGCTGCTGCGCGGCCTGGCCGACGCGCTCGACGCCCACAAGGCCCGCCTCGTCGCCCTGGCCGATGAAGAAACGCACCTGGGCGCCGCCCGCCTCAACGGCGAGGTCGATCGCACCACCTTCCAGCTGCGCGGCTTCGCGACCCAGGTGGAGCAGGGCGCTGCGTTCGCCTTCACCGATGACCCGGCCGTGGCCGGCGCGCCGCCGGTCGGCCACCCGAGCCTGGCGCGGGTGCGGGTGGCCTTGGGGCCGGTGGCCATGTACTCGGCTTCCAACTTTCCCTTCGCCTTCTCGGTGCTGGGCGGCGACACGGCCTCGGCCCTGGCCGCCGGCTGCCCGGTGGTGGTGAAGGCCCATCCGGGCCACCCCCGCCTCTCGCGCGAGGTGGCGGCGCTGGCCGCTGGCGTGGTCGCCGCGCAAGGCCTGCCGGCGGGCGTGTTCGGCATGGTCGAAGGCGCTGGCTACGAGGTGGGCACTGCGCTCGCCCGCCATCCGGCCATCGCCGCAGCGGCCTTCACCGGCTCGGTGCGCGGCGGCCTGGCGCTGCAGCGCGCGGCGCAGGACCGCGCGCGGCCCATCCCCTTCTACGGCGAGCTCGGCTCCATCAACCCCATCGTGGCCCTGCCTGCTGCGCTCGGGGCCAAGGGCGCCGAGCTGGCGGCCGGTCTGGCCGGCTCCATCACCATGGGCTGCGGCCAGTTTTGCACCAGCCCCGGCGTGATCGTGGTGCCCGAGGGTGCGACTGGCGATGCCTTCGTCCAGACCCTGGTCGAATCGCTCAAGGCCGCCCAACCCCACGACATGCTCACGCCGCAGATGCGCGCGGGCTTCGAGGCTGGCCGCGCCGCCTGGGAATCAAACGCCCGGCTGCAGCCGCTGGTGAATGACAAGGCCGCTGCCGGCCAGCCGCCGCGGCCCTTCCTGGCCCAGGTGACGGCCGCCGACTTCATCGCCGACGTCCACCTGCATGAAGAGGTCTTCGGCCCCGCCGCCCTGGTGGTGCGCGTGGCGGGCGTGCCGCAAGCCATCGAGGTGCTGCAGGCGGTGGGCGGCACGCTCACCGCCACGATCTGGGGCGCCGACGAAGCCAGCGAGGACAACCTCGCCCTGGTGCGCGCGGCCTCGCAGGTGGCAGGCCGCGTTCTGTTTGCCGGCTTCCCCACGGGGGTGGCGGTGACCGCCGGCCAGCAGCATGGCGGCCCCTTCCCCTCGTCGACCGCGCCCTTCACCACCTCGGTGGGCTGGGCCGCACTGGACCGCTTCCTGCGCCCCGTGGCCTTGCAGGATGCGCCGGCCTGGCTGGCCGCGCGCCAGGGCCGGCCCTGCTGAACGCCAAGCTCCCTCGACGGCCATGACAACCCGACCGCCCCTTCTCATTCGCATGCACGCGGCCGACAACGTGGCCATCGTGGCCAACGACGGCGGCCTGCCGGCGGGCACCGAGGTGCCGGGTGGTCTCACCCTGCGCGAGGCGGTGCCGCAGGGGCACAAGGTGGCCCTGGTCGATCTGCCCGAGGGCACCGAGGTGCGTCGCTATGACGTGACCATTGGCCGCACCACCAAGACGCTGCCGGCCGGCAGCTGGGTGCACGAGCGGGTGCTCGAGATGCCCGAGGCCCGCGCGCTCGAGGGCCTGCCCTTGGCCACCGCCAAGAAGCCGCCGATGGACCCCCTGGCTGGCTACACCTTCGAGGGCTACCGCAATGCCGACGGCAGCGTCGGTACCCGCAACATCCTGGCCATCACCCAGACGGTGCAGTGCGTGGCCGGCGTGGTCGACTTCGCGGTACAGCGGATCAAGTCCGAGCTGCTGCCGCTCTATCCGAATGTCGACGACGTGGTCGGCCTGGAGCACGGCTACGGCTGCGGCGTGGCGATCGATGCGCCCGACGCCATCATCCCGATCCGCACCCTGCGCAACATCAGCCGCAACCCCAACTTCGGCGGCGAGGTGATGGTTGTGAGCCTGGGCTGCGAGAAGCTGCAGCCCGAGCGCCTGCTGCCGCCGGGCACCATCCCGATTGCCGACACACGCGGTGAGGGCGGCGACGGCAAGGACCTGGCGCAGGGCCTGGACGTGGTCTGCCTGCAAGACGCCGCGCATGTGGGCTTCATGTCCATGATCGACGGTGTGATGCGCCAGGCCCGCGTCCACCTCGAGCGTCTGAACCGCCGCCGCCGCGAGACGGTGCCGGCCAGCGAGCTGGTGGTGGGCGTGCAGTGCGGCGGCTCGGATGCCTTCTCCGGCGTGACCGCCAACCCCGCGGTGGGCTTTTGCACCGACCTGCTGGTGCGCGCCGGCGCCACGGTGATGTTCTCCGAGGTGACCGAGGTGCGTGACGGCATCGCCCAGCTCACCTCGCGCGCCACCACGGCCGAAGTCGCCGAGGCGATGGTCAAGGAAATGGCCTGGTACGACGCCTACCTGCAGCGGGGCAGCGCGGACCGCAGCGCCAACACCACCCCTGGCAACAAGAAGGGCGGCCTGTCCAACATCGTGGAGAAGGCGATGGGCTCCATCGTCAAGTCGGGCAGCGCCCCGATCTCCGGCGTGCTCTCGCCCGGCGAGAAGCTCTCGGACAAGGGCATCAAAGACGGCCTGGTCTATGCGGCCACGCCCGCCAGCGACTTCATCTGCGGCACGCTGCAGCTGGCCGCCGGCATGAACCTGCACATCTTCACCACCGGCCGCGGCACGCCCTATGGCCTGGCTGCCTGTCCGGTGGTCAAGGTCGCCACCCGCAGCGACCTGGCGCGGCGCTGGCACGACCTGATGGACATCAACGCCGGCCGCATCGCCGACGGCGAGGCCACGATCGAGGAAACGGGCTGGGAGATGTTCCGCTTCCTGCTCGACGTGGCCAGCGGCCGCAAGAAGACCTGGGCCGAGCACTGGAGGCTGCACAACGCGCTGGTGCTGTTCAACCCGGCGCCGATCACCTGAGGCCCGGCACGGGCTGCGTCAGCTCTGCGCTTACTGTCCTGAAGCCCCGCGCCTGCGCGTCTGTGCAGCAGGGGCCCTGCGTGGGTCAGGCGGCCCTGCGCCCTGCTGCTGCCGGCGACAGCAGGTCGCCGATCAATTCGAGGCGCAGCACCGGGTTGTCCAGCGCCATCAGCTGCTGCTTCGTCTCCAGGGGTAGGGGCAGCAGCTCGCTCCAGCGGTTGGCGACCCAGGCGCAATCGTCCAGCCGCCAGGGCTCGCGCACCGGCATGCGGCCCTTGGCGTCGCCCACCTGGGCGCTCAGCGTGTCCAAGAGGCGTGCGAGCGCATGCGCATGGCCCTGGAGTTCCTCGGGCACCGGCACCTCAGCATCGTCCGGCAGTGGCACCGTCTCGCCTACCCACAGCCCGTGCGTGAGCTGCTGGCTCGACGTGAGCCGGAAGCGGGAGCCGCCGTGCGCGCGGATCATGAACAGCCCCGGTTGCGGGGCGCTCAGTTCGGCGATCGTGGCCAGCGTGCCCACCGCATGGAAGGCCTCGGGCCCGGCGCCGGCCTGGCGCACCTCGTGGCCCTGGGTGAGGGCGACCACGCCGAAGGGCCGGCCCTCCCGGTGGCAGCGGCGGATCATGTCCAGGTAGCGGACCTCGAAGATCCGCAGCGGCAGCAGGCCGCCGGGAAAGAGGACGGTGCCCAGGGGGAACAGGGGCAGGCCGGGCCCCTCGTCGGACGGGCCGGGGGCGCCAGCGGGCGGCGTGGAGGCGGATTCGGGCATGGGGAAATGGAGCGGGACCCGGATCGTTCGGCGGGGCCTGCCCGGTATCATCCCCAAAGCCCATCACCCCTGCACGCCCGTATGCTTTTCCAGATCGTCTCCCTGCTGCTCGACGTGGCCGCCAGCCTGGTGGGCGGGGCCTGCCTGCTACGCCTGTACATGCAGTGGCAGCGGGTGCCCTTCGGCAACCCGCTGGGGCGCTTCGTCTTCGCGGTGAGCAACTGGCTGGTGCTGCCGCTGCGCCGCGTCCTGCCGGCCCTGGGGCGGCTGGACACCGCCAGCCTGGTGGCCGCCTGGGCGGTCGAGCTGGCCCAGCTGGCGGTCCTGTGGTCGATCTCGGGGGCCCTGGCGGGCGCCATGGGCATGCCCATGGGGTCCGGGATGGGGGGCGGCCTCCCCCTGGGCCCGGCCTGGGCCCTGCTGCCGGTGCTGGCCCTCTTCAGCCTGGCGCGCCTGGTGCTGTCCTCCATGACCGCGCTGGTGCTCCTGGGCGCCATCCTGTCCTGGGTGCGGGCCGACTCCGACATGGCAGACCTGATCGAGCGCCTCTGCGCGCCGCTCCTGGCCCCGTTCCGGCGCCTGATTCCCCTGGTCGGCGGCCTCGACCTCACCCCGCTGGCCCTGCTGGTGGCCCTGCAGGTGGCGGGCATCCTGCTCTCGGGCCTGCAGGTGGCGGTGCTGGGCTGAGGCCGGCCGCCTGTACGCCCGGCGCGCGCCAGACGCGCGGCACCAATGCAAACGGCCCCGAGGGGCCGTTGTCATTGTGAGATCCGGGAAGGATCAGCTCACCGCATCCGCCGGCTGGCGCTGCAGCATGGCCAGGGCGCTGGCCACGGTCTTGCGCAGCTCGCGGCGGTCGCAGATGAAGTCGACCGCGCCCTTCTGCTGCAGGAACTCAGCGCGCTGGAAGCCCTCGGGCAGGGTGACGCGCACGGTGGTCTCGATCACGCGCGGGCCGGCAAAGCCGATCAGCGCCTTGGGCTCGGCGATCACGATGTCGCCCACGAAGGCGAAGCCGGCGCTCACGCCGCCCATGGTCGGGTCGGTCAGCACGCTGATGTAGGGCAGGCCCTTGGCCGCCAGGCGGGTCAGCGCCGCATTGGTCTTGGCCATCTGCATCAGGGACAAGAGGCCCTCCTGCATGCGCGCGCCGCCGGTGGCGGTGAAGCACAGGAAGGGGACTTTCTGCTCGATCGCGGTCTCGACGCCGCGCACGAAGCGCTCGCCGACCACCGAGCCCATGGAGCCGCCCATGAAGTCGAACTCGAAGGCCGCGGCCACCAGGTTGATGCTGTGAACGGAGCCGCCCATCACCACCAGGGCGTCGGTCTCGCCGGTGTTGTCCAGGGCTTCCTTCAGGCGCTCGGGGTACTTGCGGCTGTCCTTGAACTTGAGCGCGTCGACCGGCAGCACCTCCTGGCCGATCTCATAGCGGCCCTCGCCGTCCAGGAAGGCGTCGAGGCGGGCGCGGGCGCCGATGCGGTGGTGGTGGCTGCAGGTGGGGCAGACGTTCTGGTTCTGCTCCAGGTCGGACTTGTACAGGACCGACTCGCAGCTGGGGCACTTGATCCACAGGCCCTCGGGCACGCTGCGGCGCTCGGTCGGGTCGGTGGGCTGGATCTTGGGGGGGAGGAGCTTTTCGAGCCAGGACATGGTCATATTATGCGTCCAGCGCCTGCCGGATCCCGCCCAGGAAGGCCGCCGCCGCCGGGCCGACCTGGTCCCGGGGCTCGTGCTCGATCACCTGGATCAGCTTGGTGCCGATCACCACCGCGTCGGCCACCCGGCCAATGGCCCGGGCGGTCTCGGCGTCGCGGATGCCAAAGCCCACACCCACCGGGATCTTCACATGCTGGCGGATGCGCGGCAGCATGGTCTCGACCGCCCCGGTGTCCAGGTGGCCGGCACCGGTCACGCCCTTGAGCGAGACGTAGTAGACATAGCCGCTGGCGACGCGGGCGACCTGCTGCATGCGGGCGTCGGTGGAAGTGGGTGCCAGCAGGAAGATCAGGTCCATGCCGTGGGCGCGCAGGTCGGCGGCGAACTGCTCGCACTCCTCGGGCGGGTAGTCGACGATGAGGAGGCCGTCCACGCCGGCAGCGGCGCAGTCGCGGATGAAGGCGCCCTTGCCGTGCTTGATGTCATAGCGCTCCACCGGGTTGGCGTAGCCCATGAGGACCACCGGGGTGGACGCATCGGCCTTGCGGAACTCGGCCACCATGGCCAGCACCTGGGCCATGCCCACGCCCAGGGCCAGGGCCTTCTCCCCGGCCTTCTGGATCACCGGGCCGTCGGCCATCGGGTCGGAGAAGGGCACGCCCAGCTCGATCACGTCGGCGCCGGCGGCCACCATGGCCTGCATCAGCGCGGGCGTGACGTCGGCCTGGGGAAAGCCGGCGGTCACATAGGGAATGAGGGCCTTGCGGCCCTGCGCCTTCAGGCGCTCGAAGGTGGCGGCGATGCGCTGGGGATGCTTGGCGCTGGTCATTATTTGAACTCCACCGGACGCACATCGCCCTTGACGGTCTGGCCGCGGCAGCTGGGGCGGCAGTAGAAATCGGCCTGCGACAGGTCGGCCACGGTGCCGATGTCCTTGTCGCCACGGCCGGAGAGGTTGACCAGGATGTGCTGGTCGGTCTTCATGGTCCGGGCGAGCTTCATCGCATGCGCGATCGCGTGGCTGGACTCGAGGGCCGGGATGATGCCCTCGGTGCGGCACAGGTAGTGGAAGGCCTCCAGCGCCTCGGCGTCGGTCACGCCCACGTACTCGGCGCGGCCGATGTCCTTGAGCCACGCATGCTCGGGGCCGACGCCGGGGTAGTCCAGGCCCGCGGAGACGCTGTGCGTCTCGGTGATCTGGCCGTTCTCGTCCTGCAGGATGTAGGTGCGGTTGCCATGCAGCACGCCGGGCTGCCCGCGCTGGAGGGACGCCGAGTGCTTGCCGCTCTCCAGCCCTTCGCCGGCGGCTTCCACGCCGATCAGGCGGGTGCCCTCGTAGGGGATGTAGGGGTGGAAGATGCCCATGGCGTTGCTGCCGCCGCCCACGCAGGCAATGACGGCGTCGGGCTGGCGGCCGGCCATCTCGGGCATCTGCTCGATGCTTTCCTTTCCGATCACGCTCTGGAAATCGCGCACCATCATCGGATAGGGGTGCGGGCCGGCCACGGTGCCGATGATGTAGAAGGTGTTCTCGACGTTGGTGACCCAGTCGCGCATCGCCTCGTTGAGGGCGTCCTTGAGCGTGCGGCTGCCCAGTTCCACCGGCACGACCGTCGCCCCCAGCAGCTTCATGCGGTAGACGTTGGGGCTCTGGCGCTTCACGTCTTCCGCGCCCATGTAGACCACGCACTCCAGGCCGTAGCGGGCGCAGATGGTGGCGGTGGCCACGCCATGCTGGCCGGCGCCGGTCTCGGCGATCACGCGGGGCTTGCCCATGCGCTTGGCGAGCATGGCCTGGCCGATCACGTTGTTGATCTTGTGGGCGCCGGTGTGGTTGAGGTCTTCGCGCTTGAGGTAGATCTGCGCGCCACCCATTTCGCGGCTCATGCGGGCCGCGTGGTAGATGGGGGAGGGCCGGCCGACGAAGTGCTTGAGCTCGTAGGCGAACTCGGCCAGGAACTCGGGGTCGTTCTGGTAGCGGGCGTAGGCCTCGCGCAGTTCGTTGATGGCGTGGGTCAGGGTCTCGCTGACGAAGCTGCCGCCGTAGGGGCCGAAATGGCCGGCGGCGTCGGGTTGTGCGTAGGTGCTCATGACGGGTCTTCCAGGCCAGGGGGCCGTGCAATCGTGTATCCGGTCCATGTCGGCCCCGGGCCGGTGACGGCTGCTGCCGTCGCTGCCCCGACTGCTTGGGGCTTGCTCGGGGCGTGTCCGGGGTTTACTCGGGACTGTTCGCGAGGAGGGCGTCGGCCGCGCGCACCGCGGCGACGAACTGCGTGATCTTCCCGGCGTCCTTGATGCCTTTGGCACGCTCGACGCCGGAGCTCACGTCAACGGCCAGCGTTTTCGCGCGCGGCCGCACCTGGGCGATGCCATCGCCCACGTTTGCAGGTGTCAACCCACCAGACAAGACGAGGTGAGCGTTGACGTTTGTTGGA
>JACCDH010142110.1_pt1 | contig 12594 bp, 12 predicted proteins | sample 7442481 | NCBI WGS metagenome assembly JACCDH01 (sample SAMN15323433, study PRJNA562643) | freshwater metagenome | isolation source: river surface water | place: USA:Blue River Watershed | collected 2017-08-15
GAAACCAGAGTTGCCCGTCTTTAGGGGCTACAGTCACTGCCGCCTTGCAGGCAGCCACTGCCTTGGCTCCGTCAAGCTTTGCATAAGGGACGCCCGGCCCTTTACGATCCGGATCAGCCGGAGAAGCAGCCAGTGCGTGACAGGCAGCGGGTTGCGCATGTGCAATATCTGACATCACAAGAAATAACGTCACAGCGGTGATTAGCAATGATTTCATATTCAGGGTTCCATTGTTGTTAGAAATATTACCCTTAAATCGACAATGCTTTCCAAAAAAACAATTAATTATAAAAAATCTGCGATCTCAAATCTCTTTGCACCACCGCATGTAACTTTCTAATCACTTGATAATCATTCGGTTGGCAGACCATACTCGGGCGTTGCGCCTGAACGACGCGCTGAACCGTCAGGACTTGTCCGCGCAGGCGATATGTGGACTGATAAAGCAAACCCGACTCATCAAAAGCTGCATTCGCCGGTATTCGAGTGATCTTTGCCTCAGATGGAAACTCCACTTCATAAGTTTCCTCATAACGATAGGACCGACACACAAACGGAAACAACACATGCTCTTTAGGTCGATTAAAGCTCAAACGATTGATAAAAGACGGCGTTAAACCTACAGGCACGCTGAGCGCCCCTGGTCCGGGAAAATTAGCGACTGGATCGAGTGTAAAGCTGCCCCGATTGGTAAAAGGCGTATCCAAATCTCGAGCATCTGAGGGCGTGTAATGTCCCTCCCCCGACTGCCGATTCGCAGACAAATTCGACTGCGCAACCCTTTCCTTATACTCCCCCTCATGATCCACAAAGCTCAAGCGCGCACTGTAATCCGCATAACCCGCGTACTCCGAATACACCGTCCCTGTCATCTGACCATCGGCTTGAATCTGAATATGCGTGAGCGATTTGATCCAGTTGGTTAAGGCGTCAAGCTTGGGGGTGCGCCCCAGACGATTCAGTGCAGTCAAGACAGTAGGCTTGTCCATGACACTGATTGGCAAAATACCAAAAGGCGCGAGCTCAGCCGTCGGATCAAGATACAGATCCCATTGCGGGATATAGGTGATGACATGATTAAACGGGCTGATGGATCCTAAGCGCGGGATCTCATACGCGCTGCCTGAGTTGATCATCGCCGTCGAAGCTTCAATCCCTTTTGCGGCAAGCAATGCAATCAAGAGCGTCGTCTTGTCCTTGCAATCGCCATAGCGATTGCGGATCACCTGGTCGGCAGGATTAGGCACCACACCGCCCGAGCCAAGAAATATCGCTACATAACGAATCTCTTTGGAGACCCAGTGATACAAGGCCGCGGCTTGCGCTTTTTGATCCTGAATGCCAGAGGTAATCTCATCGGCCAGCTTCTGAACCTGCGTCGTGACCGCTGTCTTGGGGGCCGCGGACTGCTCATACACCTGACCAACTGCCAAGGGGCTCACAAACGTAGATAAATGCAGATAGGGTCCGAAATCACTCGCCGAAACCTGACCACTCTCGGCGTGCTGGATCGCTGCCTGGCTATAGGTATAACGATAGCGTACCTCGCCATTAGGACTGTCAGCCAGTCGACCACCCTCAAATCCACGACTATCCGCGAGAATGTGGATGGCAGGGTCATGCGAAATATTGAACTCTAGCTGACCATATTCAACAGATGTCCCCAATGATCTGCGAAACATAAACTGTCCTGGAAAAAGTGGCGTATGCGTTTTACGCAGCACCGTTGAGTGCGCACGCGCTCCAACATTGATCTTGGGAAAAATCACCACCTGAGTCTTGCGAGAGGTAAACATCGCCGCCCCCTCGGAGCGTTCTTCATCGACGACTCTGATCGCATCTGCCGCCACAGGGATTCGTTCACCCGAAGGCAGTTCGGTGAACGCCTCAAGCACCTCCACAGTCTGTCGGTCGCTGTAAAAGTCCACGTCATCCTGACTGACCAACTCAATCGCCGCCGGGGACTTAACCCGCGTGACACTCTCGATCTTCTCGTGAAAAGTACCGTCGGCCCGCACATGAATCGTGATGACCTGGCGCTCAATGGCATAGAGACTCTTGTGTGGGTCTTGGGTCTGAGCGTGCGCATGCATGGAAACAAAAAATAGCGCACAAACCGTTTGCAGAGTCAAAGCTTTAAACATACCGTTCACACCATTTATTCAATTGCAATACCTGTGACATCCACGATACACGTTTGCACCGATCTTTTGCCACTTTAAAAAAGATATTTAAAAAGAAAACAAAGTCGCATCTAATGAGACACCCGGCTGCTTAACCTAATACTTCGCACCCCAATTCCCTCCACACATCACAACAACAAGACAGGCAAAAAAATGAGCATCTCCAGACTGTTATCCCTCTTGGCCATACTCGGGACTTCGCTCCTGCTAGGCGGCTGCGCCTCGATTACTGGCGGCACACAACAAAGCGTATCCGTTGAAACCAGACAAGACACCGCTCAAGTATCCGGCGCAGCCTGTGAGTTGGTGAATGCAAAAGGTAAATGGTTTCTCACCTCCCCTGGCTCGGTTCAAATCCAACGCTCCAACGATGACCTTCAGGTCACCTGTAACAAGGCCGGCCTCGAACCCGGACGAGCCTCCGTCACCTCGATCGTGAAACCGGGCATGGTAGGTAACTTTTTCTTTGGCGGGATCATCGGCGTCGCGATCGACCACGCATCGGGCGCAGCCTATGACTACCCCAACATGATTCAAGTCATGATGGGTCAAATGACCAAAGTCGGCTACACCGAAGGACATGCGACCACGCACACCACGGCCACGCCTGCCGGCTCACCACCAGGAGTCACAAAAACCAGCGTTACGCCTGCAGGCACCACCACCACCGAAACATTGACACTGACGCCAACAGGCGCTGTCGCCAGCAATACGGCCACCTCATCATCCACCTCATCAGCCACCTCACCGGCCAGCGCGCCAAAGGCGACAGCTCCCCCAGCGAGTACCGCTGCAGCAGCCAATCCACCCGTCGCACCCGTTTCCCTCGATGCCGCCAAAAACCAATGCGTGGAGCTTGGCATCAGACCTCAGACCGAAGCCTTTGGACAATGCGTCATGAGAATTGCGAAGTAGTCAGCGCTTTGGCACCCTACCGCCCATAAACATTAAAGCCACCTGCCCCATTGGGCAGGACCTGCGTCTGCGCATGGGCCACACCAATGGCGTGAAAGAGCCCCAACGCACACATCACGATAGCCAGAGTCTTTTTCATGTTGGATCTCCTGTTTTGGAGATGATGCGCGACTTACTGTCTCACTGGGTGACACAAACTGCAGCACACCCATTTCAAAATCACATAAAAGACTACCGCGATGCGAGATTTATCTATTTAAACGTAGCACGGGCCTTCAATCAAAGGATGTGACTTGATGAAGTCCATATCCAGCGTTAAGCCATTACCTACACCTTCTGGAGGAGAAACACATCCGTTTGAGTCCAATTTATAAGCAACTTGACCCGCAAGATGATCCCTAAAAGGATTTAATCCAGTGACATCGCCTTCGAAATAACCGGGATTATCCACGCCGCATAACAAATGCAAACTACAAGCCATATTGATTGCTGTTGCTGATGTATGTGGGTTGACAGTCAATTTTTTTGCACCAGCCATTGCTGCTATACGCATTGTTTCCGTTATGCCACCTGTTTTAGATAAATCAGGCTGAAGATAACGCACGCAATTGTCTTCAATCAGCGTATCGAATTCGTAACGAGTGTAGTGATTCTCTCCTGCAGCCAAGGGAACATTGCTCATCTTTGCCAATGTTGCGTAAGCATGACGATCCTGAGGTGGAAATGGCTCCTCAAGCCAGGCAACCTGAGCTTCAGCAAATGCTGGCAGCACTCTAGCCGCAGCCTCCAGCGTGTAATTTGTATTTGCGTCTGTCAGGATCTCAATATCATCTCCAACAGCCTTACGCACAGCCTGTACTCTCGCGATATCCTTCTTGGGTGTATCGCCCATTCGTAGCTTCAGCGCTCGATAGCCATCACTGATATAACCAAGCGCCTCCTGAACCAAACTCTCTGGCTCTTGCCAACCCAGAGCAATGCCGCCCGCATAGGCTTTGATCGGTTTCGAGGTGCCACCTAACATCCGATAAAGAGGTTGATTCGCTTGTTGACAGCGGATGTCCCAAAGAGCTTGGTCAAGTCCACTTAATGCCAAAACGGCAGCAGCGCCCATGCCATGGCTTGCAATCTGCATTTTATAGACGCGCGCCCATACTCCGTTCACGTCTGTCGCATCCATTCCCAACACCAATTCAGACAGTGTTGTATCAATGAGCTTGGCAATTGCGCCCGGACAACGCCCGTGATGTGATTCGCCCCAACCGGTCAGTCCCTCGTCAGTATCGACTCGTATCAATACAGCATCACGCTTGACACTACGTCCGATACCCAATGTGACTGATTTGTTGGCGGGTACAGGGAAAGAGATTGGAACTGCTTGTATACGTGTGATTTTCATTTGGAATTAGTCCTTAAATACCTCAGGATTGACAACATTTTTGGGGCGCTCATTTTTTAATAAAGCCAACATTGTCTGAACTGCACCCTCACTCGTCACGAAAGAGCTACTTTCCGTGATGCCTGCACAATGAGGCGTCAACATCAAATTAGGACAATCAAAAACTTGCTCTGTACCCGTCAGAGGCTGCTTATCAAACACATCCAGTAAAGCGCCGCCCAAACGCCCCTCTCGAAGGGCAATCACCAACGCATCCGTATCAACGACTGGACCGCGCGACACATTAATCAAAATCGCACGTTTTTTCATCGTGGCGATTGTGCTGTGGTCGACAAGATTTCTGGTTTGATCAGTTAGAGGACAGGCCAAGACAACAGCATCGGACTGAGCAAATAACAATTCCTTATCTGCAGCAATCACACCCTTAGGCAATGTTTCAGGACGACGTGTCAGGCCAAGAACTTTCATGCCGAGGCCTTGCGCCATCGAGGCGATCAATGAACCGATTGATCCTACGCCGACAATGCCTAACGTGCTCGCTCCGAGCTCCAAATAATGATCGGCTGCGGGCCGAGCTTTAGACCAGCCATCTTTTCTCAGTGAAGCATCCATTCCTGCCAAGTTGCGTCTTAAAGCAAGCATGCCAGCAATGCAATACTCCGCGACCGCTTGAGAATTACAACCGGGTAAATTCGCGACCGCTATCTTTTTTTCTGTGGCAGCCGGAACCGGAATCATATCCAGACCCACTCCGTGACGCACAACTGCGCGCGTCAAGGGAGCATCTTCAAAGATGTCAGGAGGCAATTGATTTCTAACAATGACACCATGGACATCTCGAATGAGTCGCTTGTAGGTCGAGGCTTGGGTGTCAGGTGCAATCACTATGTCGCATTGTGATGCTAATAAAGTCTGCATATCCGGGTGGATAGGGCTAGTTAGCAATACTCGAGCGCGCGGATTATTGTGCTTCAAAGAACGGCACTCCTTTTTTTATTGGATTGACCAACTGTCCTAATCCCTCCAAAGAGACTGTTACCTGTTGTCCAGGCAAAAGCCAAGCCTGAGGTGAGTGCGTTGAAGCCCCACCTCCCGGAGTTCCGGTGGCGATCACATCGCCTGGTTCCAGTGGAAAGCGATGGGAAATCCACGAAATGAGTTGAGGAATACGAAAAACCATATTTTCCGTGGAGCCATCTTGAAGCAAACGGCCATCAACCTCTAGTTTGATTCTGATTCGATGCGGATCCACAATCTCATCTGGAGTAGCAATCCATGGTCCCAGCGGAGCTGTAGCAGGTAAATTCTTCCCACGCAGAAAATTCCCTCCATCCCGTTTGAGTAAACCTGATCCACTCACATCATTGTGAATGGTGTATCCAGCCACAAAGTCCATCGCCTCGGACTCTGAGACACATATAGCCCGGCGTCCTATGATGGCAGCAAGTTCGCCCTCGTAAGCCACATCACCCACATCAGGCGGGATCAGTATCGGCTCATTCGGACCGATGACCGTTTGCCCTGAACGAAAGAAAACGACAGGTTCAGCTGGTGGTGGCATACCTCTTTCGGCTAAAGCATCGCGAAAGTTAAATGCTGCACCCATGACTTTTCCTGGCCTTAGTAACGGAGCGAGGAGTTGTGCTAAATTCAGCTGCACAAGCGCTTCATTAGAAAACCTATAGGATTGGATACGTGACTGCCAAACAGGCAAGCCCGCCTCGATCATCGCAAGCAGACACGCAGGGGTAGAACCCATCAGATCAACACACGCTTCGTGTCCTAAATCCAGAATCTGATCTGTATCAGGCAAGAGCACGCCAGCGCGAGGGATCATCGCATGTTTACCAGCACCACCACCAGATTTCAAAACAAAGGTAACAAACCGCATAAACAATATCCTTGGGGCTTTTAAAAAATTGAGATGCCTGTGTATTTAGGCAACGCGATACTTGTTCAATATTTCGCGATTAATCTCAATTCCTAATCCCGGACCTGTTGGAATTTGAACAACACCTTTGTTTTGAACGATTGGTTCGACAGACAAATAGTCACGGAAAGGATTTTCACATTGCTCAAACTCTAGCAATGGAGGAAAGGGTCGGTAGCTTGGTGGCTGATCAGGCAACGCACCTAAAAAATGCAAGGTTGCGGCTAGGCCAATCGCAGAGCCCCAAGCGTGCGGCACACACTCAACACCATGTGCACTAGCCAGTGTCGCAATCTTGCGGCATTCGCTGATCCCTCCGGCAGCGCATACATCCGGCTGAATAATATCCATGGCCTTTCGAACAACGATATCTCTGAATCCCCAGCGAGTAAATTCATTTTCACCCCCGGCTACAGCCATATCCAAAGCCCTAGTGACTTCGACATAGCCATCAAGATCCTCTGGCGAAATAGGCTCCTCGAACCACTCTACACCCAGTTTTTCAAGTTCTCTGCCCAGACGGATAGCCTGCGGAACCGTAAAACAGTGATTTGCATCCACCATCAGACGAGCTTTATCTCCAAGTGCTTGGCGGACGGCAGCCACACGCTGGATATCAAGCTTCATATCCCCTAGTCCGATTTTCATCTTGATCGCAGTGAAACCCTCTTCTTGATATCCCTTAGCTTCTTCAACAGCCTCCTCGATCAATCTATTCATATCAATGAAATAGAGTCCCGTGGCATAACAATTCACCTCTGTTCGGAAAGAACCCCCGATCAGCTTATGAATAGGTTTACCCACTGACTTGCCAATGATGTCCCATAGCGCAATGTCAATGCCACTCATTGCACTCGTCACCATCCCTTTTCCGCCATAATCTTTGATACGGTTATAGAGATATTCCCAAATCACCTCGACATCAAACGCATCGCGCCCGATGATGTGGGGTGCTAACTGCGTTTCAATGAATGCGCGTGCAACTTGAGAAGGCCCATAACACTCACCCCAACCAACGATGCCATCGTTGGTCTCAATTTCGACAATACAAGATCCTCGCGTCTTATAAAGCCACCCTCTGGACGAAGTGAAAGGGCGCTCGACTGGGGCTGCTACGACATGACAAGTCACTTTTTTAATAATACTCATGAGTTCTTTTTTTCCGTGATTGGTTCTAAATTCTGTGTCAATTTATTTCTTTTGATTGGCGAATACTTTTTCCCCAACCTCCACGAGAGCCGCCGTCACTCCAACAACCTCTTTGTTCAGGGCTTCTCCAGTTAGATTGTCGACCACGGCACTGCCCTCGGCCGACAGTTTCTTAAATCGTTCGCTCTGAATTGCTTCGCTGAACATCGCAATCAAACGATCTTGAACGGCCTGTGGAGTTTTTGCTGGAGCGACCAAGTAAGCCATCTGGACGAGAGGTCCATAAGGAAACACGTCATAGCCCTTGGACTTGAAAGTTGGAACATCTGGCATCGCCTGTAAAGGCTCATTGGCAAATACACCCAGTGCCCGCACAAGCTTGCCATCAATTTGCGCCTTACTCTCCGAAGGCTTGAGGACTGCTGCATTAATCTGACCACCTGCCAGATCTGCAATCACGCGTGATCCGCCTGTGTAAGGCGCCACAATGATCTCGCTCCCCGCAATACGGCCGGTCATGAGAGCAAAGATATGATTCAAATTATTGCTGCCAGGTGTACCAATCGATACTTTGCCCGGGTTCTTTTTAACAAATGCGATAAATTCATCCAGATTTTTATATGGACTGTTGTAGGGCACTAAAAGCAGCAGAGGATCGGTTGTGACTCTTGCGATTGAGGCAAACTCACTATTTCGCAAGGGAGTCAGGTTTTGCGCAATCAATGCCAAGGTTGAACTCGTCCCCATGCCAATTGTGTAACCATCTGGCTCTGCCCTGGCGACTCGTGTCATACCGATTGATCCTGTCGCGCCTGGTACGTTTTCCACCACAACCCTGATTCCCTTCTCGCCGAGAATGCTCGACAAGGCTCGCGCAGAAATATCATTTGAGCCACCCGCATTCCATGGCACGATCAGACGAATCTCTCTGCTCGGAAAAGTATTTTGCGCAAGAACAGGTGCCGCAACGGTCAGTGCAACCAATGATCCGACTAACGAACGGGCAATGCGTGAAAAGATGTTCTGTTTCATTCCAGCTGTCTCCTGATTCATGAAATTAAATTTCTCTATTTGTTATTTGTTATAACATACAACATTTGTGCAGTCGATGCAATTGCATTTGAATAAACCGCTTAAGTTATTTTGTTTGTCTTTCCATCAATAGAGCATAGACATCTGCTCGAGCACTTTCGATGTCTGCATGAATCGCAGCGGCGGCCTGATCAGCATCACGCCTTTTCAGTGCGTTCAGTGCATCCACATGGTGTGAATAGCGTTTCAATCCTGGCTTGTATTCTGGCAGTGCAAGATTCAAAGTTGGCCCGCATCTTAGCCAGGCGCCTTCAATCACATCCTGAACGATGGGCAACTGGCTGATTTTGTAAATGCCGAAATGGAATCGATTATGTGCAGCAAGATACTTTGCACCCTGAGCAGTCTCAATCGATTTTTTCATATCGAGCATCGAGCGCTCTAACCCTTCAAGCTCTTCAGTTGTCGCCAAACGGGCAGCAGCCGCAGTAGCCATAGGTTCGAGGTTTGCTCGTATTGCCATCAGCTGATCAAATTGATGCGCGTCCAACAAAGGAACAGTGGCCCCACCGCCTTGCCCTACACCCCCACGATCCAGCACCTTTTCAGCAATCAAGTGATTCACAGCATCACGGACAGGCGTCAAACTGATACCAAGCTCATCAGCCACGTCCCGCAAAATGATCCTAGCGCCTGGGGCATAACGCTCTTCAAGTAGCGCTGCTTTGAGAGTCAAGTAGGCCTGATCCCAAAGGGTACGACGCTCGATAGGCTTTAGAGACTTGGGACGAATCATGGATTAGACCGAGAAGATTTGATCGGATTGTACTCAGATGATTCAAAGCAGCGCTAGTTCTATTCAGTTTGAGCCTCTAGCCTTATCTCCTCATGCCTGCATATATCAATTAGATTTTGCGTGGCAGGCGAAAGCGTTTTATTTTCCATCGTAATCGCACATAGCACCCGAGAAAAAGCTCCATCCGAAAATGCGATCTCAGTCACTTCTGAGGTTTTGTAAGCTTGAAATAATGAACGGGGAAGTATTCCAATTCCATGACCCGCAGCGATAAAACTAACCATTGAGCTGATACGCTCTACTTCGAAAACGGGTGTGATTTGATAACCGCGAGCCTTGTAAGCCGACTCAATCAGTTGTCGGACATTGCTATCAGCCTTCAGGGATATGTGAGGATATTGAGGAAGTTGGGACCATTTCACATTTTTGTTTTTGATAAGTGGATGTTTGATCGGGCAAATTAACACGAGCTGATCAGTAAATAATGGCTCTTGTTTGAGATCTTTAGCTGTTTCTTTTTTAGGAGCAAAAGCTACGTCGACCTTCTGACTCCTAAGCATTTCAATGCATTGTTCAAATAGCTCTTCGTAAAGAGTAATTTGAATATCCGGGTAAATCTTGGTGAATTTCTTCAGAGCTCTAGGCAATAACTTTGCCATCACGGAAGGGGAAGCCGCGATAGAAATTGCCCCCTGTCGTCCCTCGACGAGTTCGGCAGTTTCGCGCATCGTTTGATCAAATGATTCCAACAGTTTTTTCGCCATTGGAAGAAAACTCAACCCTAATTGAGTGAGCGCAACGCTTCGCGTATGGCGATCAAAGAGACGTCCCCCAATGGATTGTTCTAGCTGTTGCACAGCGGTACTAAGGGCTGGCTGTGAAATATGAAACGCTTCGGAGGCCTTGCTAAAACTTAATGAGTCAGCCACGGTGATAAAGACCTCGAGCTGACGAATGGTCAAATGTCGACGTGATGTATTTATTTGCATTATTTATATATAGATAAATAATAACTATAAAATTTAATAAATATAACACTATGCTTACTCAAAAAAATCGATCATTAAAGTGATCGTCACTACCTCAATGGAGACTAAAAATGAATCAAACAGTTGCCTCGCGCGAAACTATAAAAATTACGCCACTGGACGGAGCACTCGGTGCAAACGTAGAGGGTGTTGATTTTTCAACGCCATTAAATAATGCTGATCGCGAAGAAATTGAGAAAGCTTGGGCTGACCACTTGGTACTACGCTTTAGGGGCGTCGGCAAACTTTCAGCGGACGAATTGATTATGTTTTCTAAAAACTTTGGTAGTTTGGATGCTCGACCCATCAGTACTTCAGACAGAAATCCCTATTTTGAAGTTGATAAGCCAGAAATAACCATTATTTCTAATGTGTTGATGGACGGAAAACCGATTGGTGGACTTGGTTCATATGAGGCTGTATGGCATTCAGATATGACATATGTCGATCAGCCACCAAAAGGGAGTTGTCTCTATGCCGTTGAGATTCCACCAAGCGGTGGTGATACATATTTTGCAAATATGTACGATGCTTATGAAACGCTCAATTCTGCAATTAAAGAAAAGATCAAGAATCTGTTTTGCATTCACGATGCCAGTCGTAATAGCGCCGGAGAATTAAGGAAGGGATTCAAAGACAACGATGACCCAACACAAACTGTCGGTGCCCGTCATCCCTTAGTGCGCCTTCATCCAGTCAGCCAACGTCAATGTTTATTTTTAGGTCGTCGAAGAGGTGCTTATATCCCGGGCTTATCTTTATCGGAAAGTGAAGATTTATTAAATCAATTATGGGAGCATGCGACGCAGCCTAAGTTTGCATGGGGCCAACAATGGAAACTTGGGGATATGGTCATGTGGGATAACAGGTGCACGATGCACCGTAGGGAGGCATTTGACACATCGAGCAGGAGATTGATGTTGCGCACTCAAATTTCGGGTGAAAAAGTCTTGGCATCTTGATTCATTCGATCACAATGTGATGGATAGCGAAAATGATAAATCGTTTGAATAAATTTATGATGTTGTGTGGACGAGCTGTCACGACAGCTTGTTTTGTGACGATGCTAAGTATGACAGTTCAGGCTCAATCTTTTCCTACTGCACCTGTGACTTTTATAGTTCCTGGACCAGCCGGTAGTGGGACTGATCAGATTGCAAGACTTTTGGCTGATCAGTTCACGAAAATTTGGAATCAGTCTGTCGTAGTAGAAAACCGCGCAGGAGCTTCAGGTTCGCTAGGAGTGCAAATGTTAATGCGTTCTAAACCTGATGGCTACACCATCATGATTGGTCATGTATCGACTCATGGTATCGTGCCTGCGCTTCGTAAACCCAAACCTTATGATCCATTTACTGACTTTGCACCGATCGGCGAGATTGGTTCCTCGTCCAATATCCTCGTTATTACACCGGATAAAAATATTAAGACTCTAGATGAATGGGTTGCGGCATCTAAAACGAAAAATAGTGTTTCATACGGCTCGCCAGGGATAGGCTTGTCTCAGCACTTTGATGGTTATTCTTTCGGTAAAAAATTTAATGTAGAAGTTCTGCATATTCCATACAAAGGCACAGGACCTGCGGTGAACGATTTGCTTGGTGGCAGGATTGACATGATGTTTGTGACTCCTCCAGCTGTGATGCCCTTGGTCAACAGTGGCAAACTTGTAGCGTTAGCGCAAACCTCTGAAACTCGCCAGATGGCATTTAGCAACGTCCCAACATTTAAAGAGCTTGGTTATGATGATTTGATCAATAAAACTTGGTGGGGTTTGTTTGCACCGCTAGGAACGCCCAAAAATATCGTTGAAAAACTCCATGAATCACTTTTGAGTGCTCTCCAAAATGATTCCGTTCGTAAGGGGTTAGAGTTGCTCGTTGTTGATCCAGCCCCACCAAAATCATCCGCAGATTTTGGTGATTTCGTTCGCAAGGATTACCAGCGCTGGGTAGATTTGGTTCAGCAGTCAGGAATCACTGTCAACTGACACTCCGATATTACGAATGTCAATGACCCAAATATTGTGTTGCGTCTGTACGCGGGTCAAAAACACATTGCCATCACGCAGCCGTTGCTGTACTTCATTGGGTATGTTTAAAAATATTTACAGGTACTTATCAAGTCTCAAACAATCCTATAAAATCAACTCAAGACATTCA
>JACCDH011114445.1_pt1 | contig 12594 bp, 7 predicted proteins | sample 7442481 | NCBI WGS metagenome assembly JACCDH01 (sample SAMN15323433, study PRJNA562643) | freshwater metagenome | isolation source: river surface water | place: USA:Blue River Watershed | collected 2017-08-15
ACGGTGCTGGTGCTCGCCACAGCAAGTTTGGGCATTCAGCTTTTCAAGCTCACACAATGCCGTAAACCTTAAGCCTGAAGTTATTCGTCTTTGTTCCTGGCTAAGGTCACGGCAAGCGGTGACAGGCCCAGTGAAAACAAAATGGCGCCCACGTTCATCAAGGTGTCGGTCATCATGAGACAAAAACCCAATACAGAGATGCCCAAGGCCACGGAGTTGACCGTCTTGAGTTCTATCTTTGGCAGCTTTTTCATGCGTTGAATCTTAATCTAGGCATGGCGATCCCAAGAAAAAACCCACAGTGCGAACACTGTGGGTTTTTATTTTGGTGGTGGTTGGTTGACTATTTATGAACTTCCTATTTCGACTACTTAGTAATTAAAAGTAAATGAGCGGTAATACGCGGCAAGCCAAAAATGATTAAACCGCACCAAAACTGTGCATATGAAAGTTCTGGATTTGAACCAGCGTCCGCACTCGGTCACGCTACTCATTATTGAACTTTCATAACATATTGGTGTACAGCCATAAATTGATGCGCGACTCGGCGATCCTGCACCATAGTGTCAGGCGGATGGCTTTGAGGAAATTCAAGCTCCTCGCCATACCGAAGTCGTAAATTTGTAGCCACATATACCGCAGAAATCAGATGGGTCACCGCGTCATATTGCTCCCTAGCGAAGTCAGCCGGTCTTGGAAGTCCACTATCCATACCCCAAGCCTCCCCTACGTAGCAACTAAGAAAACGATCCAACTGCTCTGGAGCTGCATCAAAAATCGCCTCTAACTTCTGTTGAACATGGTTTACCGACGTTCCATCGGCCCATACCCTGTAAAGGTAAGGAGCGTCTTTTGAGTGCGCTATGAAAAGAGGAGTCGCAGTGTTGGCTTCTTCAATACGTGCAGTCAGGATTGCATTTAATGGCGCTTCGCCTTCATCGGCCAGAACTCTTCTCTCCGGGGGCGTGTCTTTGTAGTTACGAATCCAACGCAGACAGTCCATCGCATAACCGAGAGGCATTGCGATTTGAATAGCCCGTTCAGCTTCAGCTTGCCGGTCTTCACTTGCAGGCACTTGTCGTAAAAGGCCAGCAATGAGCATTCCAGCCTTCGCTCTTGTGTCAACCATAACCATCATGCCCCGCTCACGTGGAAGAAGCTCACCGTTTAACGCAAAGGCCGTAATCAGCGCAGAAGCTTGAGCCACTGATAGTGAGGCCTCTCGTTGACGAAGTCTGGAAACAACCCGAGGCAAACCTTTTCGAGTCGCAAAGGCTTCAAGCAGTGCTCGCATTTCTGTATTAGAAGCTGTCGGAGCAACATTGCAAAGTGCTTCTATCTGCGCATCTGGAACATCGCCGATCGGTACGCTATATGTGAAATAACGCTTGAAATATTGGCTTGAACTGGCCTTCTGTTCTGCGCCCCAAATCCCATCCCATTCCCCGCCATAGGTCATGCTGCCAATGCGCGGAAATAGAGGCTCAAGAAGACGCAATCTGACCCTTTCTCTTTCTTCCTTGGTTGAGTCAGGAGTAGTGCGTTCAATCAACTCATCAATTCGATTGAGTACTCCAGACCGATTGCCATGTTGCTCATTGCGTTCGCCATGAAGAAAAAGATCGGGATTTTCTCTTATGCCGGTGTAAAGGTTCGGATACATGACCCTTATTCCCTCAATGAGCATAAGGTCGACGGGATTTACCTCTCCTTTAAGAATTGGAAGCGCAAACATTAATGCATTAGAAAATAACTTAGCGCGTCGTGGTGTTTCGAGTCGGGGCAGAAGTGCATCTTCAAAACATCTAACGAAAGCATCAACTTGTGGCTGTGTCAATTCAACTCCAGCGTTAGCTAGAGCGTTTTCAACACCTTCTAGCGCAAGTTGCCTCAGGCTATTTTCATCAGCTGATGGCAGGTGCAGTGGAACCTGAATAATTTTTTCAAGAAAAGCACGGCCAGCTTGCGCACCACCTGCACCATACCGTTCCCCAAGTGCTGAAGAGACGACAGCGTCATCAAATGCGAGAACGTACGAGGTATGTCTAAAGCTTGCAGATAACTTCACTAGTTTGAAAATAGCATGGGTCTCTTCGCGATCTAGTCGATCAATATCGTCAATCAGAATCACGAGACGTTTGTTAGCAACATCAAGCATTTGCTCAATTCGAGCCCGAAGTTCATCTAATCCGACATTGGACATGGTCTCACCAACACCCTTTGCGGCATCACCCGGTCTCATTTGGAGTACGCCTCCAACAGTCAAGGATGCAAGAGAAAGTACGCTTCCATATTTTTTCAGAAGCTCTCCCGCTTTTTCTTTCATACTAGGGAGTGACTGTCCCATCGCATCAGCAAGGGTCGAAAAAAAACCTCGCAACAAAAGTTCCTCACTTTGAAAATGCCAAGGGTTGAAACGCACCACGATTACATTTGGATAAAGTTTTAAAACCTCTTGCATCATTTCAAGCACAGATGTTTTCCCATCACCCCATGGGCCATATAGGCCAAGAACGATACTGGAAGGATCTATCCTAGTGACGATGGTTTCGGCTATCCGCGTGGCAAAAAACGCACGATTAAAACGATCGTCAGCTTTACTTGTAATCGGTTGATCAGCTATGTACTGATCCTGAATTGCGACCTCTGATTGAGCCGAAGTTACAAGGTCGCTTTCGGTATTGATATCTAACGGAGATGTTTTTTTAGTGAATTTTTTGATTAAAAAATCAAACATATCTTCCTCTACTTGGCTGATTAAGCACGTGAATTCAATGAAAGGCTTGTTCTTGTTACAGCAGTTAATCAGAATGAGCCTTCGGTCCTAGATCCGAATCGGCGTCAAACGCATGTGTCCGCGAGACACTTTAACTAGAGAAAACAACCCTCTGTAAATTTCGCAATACCAATTAATTGATATTCGTTAATTAGTTCTGGGTGGAGTCCAATTCCCTTGTGCATCGAAATTTGGAGACTTCTCAAATCCAGCTGACTGCCAAATCACATCAATCATGGGACGCATTTGACTCATATAGTCACCGGCTACAGAAAGCACTTCAAATTCAGGGAAAGCCAATACATCACGATCAAACACTCCGCTCCCGCCCCCTGAAAACTCACCGGAATATGCCAGACGCATGCCATGAGCGCGTAAAAGTGAAACCATCACCAAGGCTTCACTAGAAACATTCCAATGTTTTAGCTCCCTCATAGCGGCTTCAACAAAATTCTTTAGAAATCCCTCAAATGACCCACTAGGCATTGCTGGTTTTCCGTCTGGGTTGTTAGTTGTCTGAACCCATGTTGACTCAATAAAACCATTTCGAAATATCAAGGAATAGCCATGAGTTGCACCACTAGAAAGTGGCCTAGCACCAGCGGCCCCATCCAGATTGATCTTATGAGTAGCAGCACCACTTGAAGTAGTAATGACCGGAATTCCTCTTCGCAATCCGTTGTACTGAACGATATCGGGTGCAACTTGACCATGAATTGCCTGGATTGGAACAACATGAACCACTAGCACAGCGCCAGTAATCAACTTGAATGGCGTATCACCAACTAAGACCTTAGAAAGGCGTTCAGTCCGAAAATTTCGGAGCTTTTGAGCTCGATTTTCAGAATTCAAAAACTGGCTACGAATTTCTGGAACGTCAAGTGGTTTGTTTTTAACTCCATCACGAATCAAGAAGTTATTGCCCATCTTGCTTCGATGTGGTCCAACCCAACTTTGAGGAACACGAACCAAAACCACGTATCCTTTCACCCCATTGACATTCACCGGCACGGCATGCGTTTCAACCCCGGGCAAACTTGGCTCAACCAAATCACTAAGAAATGAATGGAGTTTGAGACGCTCATCATCAATGCTCAAAATTGGTTGAGGATTAATTTTTAAAGCTTCAGCACTTAAACCTTGCTCTATTCCATAAACTATGACGCCACCGCTTGAGTTTGCAAAAGCAACCGCATCAGCAGCAAGGCTATGTTTCGCTTTATCGTTCCACTGAGTTGGATACTCTTGCTTGAAGTCAAGGCGTTGCCCTTCTTGAACCGCCGCAGAAATCATAAGTTCCAAATCTGCTTGAACAGTCGTAGCGAGCTCTTGCTTTATAGACATCGTAAATCTCCAGTTCAATGAGTCAGTGAATAAGACGTCCGCAAATGCGTTTAATAGTCATCAACTGGTTGATTGAAGACTGCTCCGAGTCCCGTCGCCGTATCGCCCATTCTTACACTACCGTCAGTACTGAAGTTACCCATCTGTGTAAAAAATGACCCATCCGAACCTATCGTGCAGTTGCCAACTCTTGTGTATGTTGTCCCAGCTGACGAAACACTTATTGAGTCAGATACCTTCGTAATCACTTCCCCAGTGGTGCCAACCGCCATTCGGTCAAAGATATTCCAAAAAGACATTCGAAAAGACTCCTTAGGTGATCAGATTCTTAGCCATTGGAATCTTGATTTTTATTCGACTGACTTCCACCACCGAGTCCAAACTCAAGTTCAACGGCGGACTGGAATTGCGTTCGCATTTCCTCACTAGAAACGCAAATCCGTATAAGAACAAGCGCCCCGTTGTCATCAGATATTTGTTTTAGCGCTTTTGCCGTAATCCTCGCAGCAAGAAGAGCTGGAAACTTAAACATTCCCGTGCCGATGGCAGGCATAGCCAAAGATTTAATACCGTTTTCTTTGGCAACTCTTAGCGCCGATGTCAGCGCAAACGCCATATAACGCTCCGGCTCGGTATTGTTGATGTAGTGTGCCGATCGGACATGAATGACCCACTTGTTTGGCAAATTAAAGCCCGGTGTAATGAGCGCCGCCCCCAACTCAAGGGGGGCAAATGGTTTGCAATATTCCTCTAATTTAGGACCTGCCGCCGTATGGATTGCACCAGCAACACCTGAGCCGAGCCTTAGATTGGCATTGGCTGAGTTCACGACAGCCTCAATATCTGGTTGCTTCACGATATTTCCGACCAACACTTCAATTTGCATTGCACTACCTCTCTTCGCCTTTCGCTCAGTTTGACGTATGAAGAGCTCAAAGCGTGAGCCTGCTTCAACTCATTTACTGATCGAAATTACAGTCCACAGGCTCGCCTGAGTAGCTTCTGCCGGTTCAAACTTTCCGCATGAAATTTGACAGGTAGAGATGATGTTGCTTTCGGTTTTACTCATTTGGCTAGGCCAACTTTTGCTTTTGGAGCCAGTCCACACCTACATCACGGACAATTCGTCAGAGAAAGAAACAATAAGCATTCATAATAATAGAGGTAGATCGTATTCTGAGGTCCAATTCATCCAAATGGAGTTCGGAATTGCGCTTAATCCGAGAAGATTAAGTAAACGCGAAAAACTAGCCTTGCTACTGACAAACAAAGCCAGTAATGACCAATAATCTATCGAATTAAGTAGAAAAACATGAGTGAAATAGACCGCCTTTACAGTTACAAGACCCTATTTACAGGGAGACGGGCCGTTCCACGTCATGAAATTCTTAGCAAGTTAGAAATTTCACCTGCAACGTTTAAGCGTGATTTGGCAAAACTCAGAGACAGGCTCAACATGCCCATCGTGTTTGACCGTGACCTTGGCGGGTACAGGCTTGAGTCGCAAATAAACCGCGAAGAACTACCTGGACTATGGTTCTCACATGATGAAGCTCTCGCTCTGATAACAATTCAGAACATGCTTGATCAATTGGAACCCGGGCTCTTAGGCCCCAAGCTCAAACCACTTCAAAAACGGCTTGATGAACTCCTTGGTAGCAAAGGCATCGACGCGCAAACACTGGCACAACGCGTACGTCTCGTTCATGCAGGCAAACGTCGGCTACATCTCAAATCATTTGAACTCACAGCCAAGGCGACACTGGAGCGTCATCAGATCAAAGTACATCACTTCAATCGCCAAACTGGGAAAACTAGCGAACGGGTACTGTCACCTCAGCAGCTAATTCACTACCGTGACAACTGGTACCTAGATGCATGGTGTCATTTAAAAAATGAACTTAGAAGTTTCTCTATCGACGCTTTGAGCCAGTGCGAAATTTTGCCGAGCCATGCAAAAGAAATGGACGCAGATGAAATTCGTAAAGTCATGCAAAGCGGATACGGCATCTTTGGAGGTCACGCATATGAGTGGGTCAAACTAAAATTCAACACAGAACGCGCTCGTTGGGTCGTTAATGAACAATGGCACCCAGAGCAACGAGGAACGCTCAAGCCTGACGGCAGCTACCAACTAGAGGTTCCCTATTCTGACGAGCGCGAATTAATTGGTGACATCCTTAAATTTGGTGCGGATGTTGAGGTGCTGTCTCCAAAATCACTAAGAAGCAAGATATCTCAAGTGCTCCATACAAGTGCGGCTTTGTACTCGCAAAGTTGAATGTCTATTCATGACCGGAATCAATAACAAGACCGCACTGAGTCGCCTTCTCAAAATTGCAGTTGCAAACGGCGTAGAAAATGCCGTCAAGGTCCACATTGCAAAGGGCGACGATCTCAATGCACGCGATGATTCAGGTGATACGCCTCTGATAATTGCGGCACGCAACAAAAGAACAAATGTTTGCAGAATCCTGCTTGAAAATGGAGCTGATCCGCTCCTTCAAAATCATTCGGGAAAGACGGCGATTGCAATCGCAAATGAAATAGATGCATTGGACACAGTCGAAGTCATACAGTCTTTTTACCCAAAAGGTTTGACTAATCAACCTTCGGAACATGTGGCTCCAAGGTTAACAACTTCACCAATCTCATTAGATATAACCGCTGCGAAATCATTCGAAGATCAGCCTCAAGGTGACGCTGACGAAGAATGGGATTTTGGAGATTGGGAGCCAGAAAACGAATCTCCTCCTCCAACCGAGGACCCTGAAATTTCGGCAAGGGCACGAGAGCTACAAAAATCAATCTCTGCCTACATCGCCATCGACAATTCAACAGATTGGATTGATTTTGATGTCTCGCTTCCCGAATTTGCAGAACCAGTTGTAAGAACGGCGATTGCCGAAACACGAGCGGCCATCCGTAAAGCACTCCTCCGAGTCTTAAGAGAAGGAAGCGTTCCATTCTTTGACATACAAACCATTGCGAACACAGAGTTTGATGACAAGGCCTTAGAGTTTCAGAATCAAATTCGTCAAGTCATCAATGATTTAGGCGGAGAAACTGACGAACGTTTCGAATACACATCTATCTATGAAGATTTCAAAGTTGAACTAGATGATCTGGAATCACTAGAAGAAGAAGACACGCTCAATCAGGCGATGAACTATTTGGATGAACTATCCAGTGGCTTCAATGACCCAGCAAGGAGTCTTTATCGCACCATGGGTAGGCATCAATTGCTATCTCATGATGACGAAATCCATATCGCTAAATCAATTGAGAATGGTGAGCGCGCAATGCTAACGGCGATGTCTCAATGCCCAGCAGTGATCACTTCTTTGATTGAAACTGTGGACTTGATTAGACGAGGAAAAATCCTATTTTCACAAGTTTTTGATGGCTTTTCCGATACAGAAAATTCTTCATCGGAGATTGAACTTGAGTCATCAACGCCAATCAAAATTGATGAGGAAGATTCGGACGAGAGTAGCGATCAAGACGAAGCAACAAAGTTTCTTTTCCTAGAAAAAACAAATGAAATTTCAGAAACATTTCGTCAATTCTCAGCGATGTGCAATGGAGCTCATCGACTTGAAAATGAATCATTTGAATTACAGAAAAAACTGACGTCGCAGCTTTTAGCCATTCGATTTGATGCCCGCCAAATTGGAGCGATGAGCAACCTTGTTCATGAGTTGAATCGTGAGTTTTCACGTAACGAATTGGCGCTGAAAGACAGTCTTCAAAACGTATGCGGCGTACCAGTGAAAGTCATAGATGCTCAACTCGTATTACACGAATCATCTGAAGGCTTAATTGAATCATTGAGATCGTTCAATGAACCGTGGTCAAAAACCATCGACACTCAAATCCAACGCCTTAAGTCCTTGGACATTGCACGACTGCAAACTCGAGCACGGATGGGCATGCCTTATGAAAGATTTAAATCCATTTATGCAGCAATGACTGCAGGAGAAAAGGCAGCAGAAGAAAGTCGCAAATTGCTCATGATTTCAAACATCCGACTTGTCATATCAATTGCAGGGAAATATTCCAATAGAGGACTGCCCTTGATGGATCTTGTTCAAGAGGGATCCATCGGATTACTGAAGGCAGTTGACAAGTTTGAATACCGAAAGGGGTTCAGATTTTCGACCTATGCAACTTGGTGGATTAGACAAGCGATGCAGCGATCGATTAGCGATCAAGCTAGAACAATACGAGTTCCCTCGCACATGTATGAAAGCATGAGCAAACTGCTACGTGCAGAAAAGCAATATGAAAAGACATTTGGATCTAAACCTACTGACACGTATTTGGCACAGGAATTAGATGTCTCTGAAAAGGCCATCCAAAAGATGCAGAAGGCCATCACAATGGAACCGATCTCTCTAGAGCAATTGCTAAAGAACGTTGACGAATCTTTCTTAATTGCTCATACAGAGAACGAGCAACTTGATCGCGAGATTAGCAAATCTCAAGCTAAATCTGTCGTCAATGACTTACTTACTCTTTTACCTCCACAGACCGCAAAAATTATTTCTATGCGATATGGCATCAATTCAAATGATGACATGACTCTTGATGAAATCGGTAAGGTTTATGGCGTGACCAGAGAACGCGTTCGTCAAATTGAAAATTCAGGTTTGAAAATTTTAAAAAATCCCAGAATTTCAGAAAAATTAAGAGGGTTCCATGAGCTCAACTAACGACCCAAATTCGTTGGCCAGCAACCCCTTGTCAGTTGGCAAAACAAGGCTTGCACCACCCCGAGCTAGTGCAATGCTGGAGTCCTTGCGCGGGCTAGGATATTCGACAGGCGCAGCATTAGCTGACGTCATTGACAACAGCATATCTGCAGGGGCAACCACTATCAACATCCAGTTCACGTGGGACGGTCAATCTAGCAACATTTACGTTCTAGATAACGGCTCTGGAATGACAGATGAGGAACTTGAAAGTGCCATGACGCTCGGCGATAAGAATCCTCTGAATGCAAGATCAACGCACGATTTAGGCAGATTCGGAATGGGTCTAAAAACTGCATCCTTGTCACAGTGCAAACGACTGACAGTTGCATCAAAAAAAGCTGGGGAAACAACATGTCTTCGTTGGGACCTAGACGTTCTCAGTGCGAACCCAAACATGGGCTGGGTATTAATTGAAGGTCCAGCCACTGGTTCAGAAGAACTTGTTAACAAACTAGCATCCTTGAATCATGGAACGATAGTGATTTGGGAAGTGCTCGATCGGATCGTCACCACTGGTTTCACAGTTGACAACTTTTTAACTCTGATGGAAGAACATGTAGAGCGGCACCTAGCAATGATCTTTCATCGAATGCTAGAAGGAACTTCGCCCAAACTGCAGCTTCTGCTTAACGGAAGAAAAATCGAACCGTGGGATCCATTTCTAAGCGGCCACCCTGCAAAACCTTGGACCTCACCAATTCAGAAAAATCGAACTGCGTACGGTGAAATTGAAATTCAATGTCATGTCCTACCTCACAGGGACAAATTAACTGACAAAGAATACGAAATTTATGGTGGCCCAGGAGGATGGAATGCCCAACAAGGCTTTTACGTTTATCGCAACAAGCGCCTATTAGTCGCTGGTGGTTGGCTTGGCTTAGGTCAACCTAGAGCATGGAATCGGGAAGAACCACAAAGGCTTGCAAGAATTCGACTGGACATTCCCAACACAGCGGATGCCGATTGGAAAATTGACGTAAAAAAGTCTGTAGCCCGTCCCCCTGTTGCATTGCGAAGTTGGTTAACCCAGATGGCAACTGACACACGCGAACACGCAAGACGTGTATTCGCATTTAGAGGCAGTCCGACTACGACCCTGAGAGGCACGCCCATTGAACAAGCGTGGAAAGTTGAACGCACGTCTAAGGGGGTTCGATACAGAATCGATGAAACTCATCCAAGCATTGCTTCAGTTCTCGATAGCGCTACCCCAAATCAAATAGATTTGGTGCGCAGCATGCTCAGGGTAATTGAGGAAACCGTACCTGTTCAAAAAATATGGCTCGACACTGCAGAGCAAAAAGAAACGCCAGTTACGAGCTTTGCATCCAGCTCGGACGAATCAGTTCTTGGAGTCATGAAAACCCTGTTCAATGACATGATTGTTCGAAAAGGCATGAGTAGCGAAGATGCAAGAGCAAGACTTTCCTGCACTGACCCGTTTCAGAATTTCCCTCATCTCATTGCACAGCTTTCCCAGCCAGATGAATGAGCACAAGTTCAAAACACATTACTGGAATACACATGAGTGAATTCAATCGATCAACTAGCACGGTAATCAGCAACGCACAGAATTTGCTGATGGCGGATTCCAATCAAAACCCAACAGCTTCGCTTATCAAGGAAGTCGTCGAACGCGCCGCTTCCATCATGCCAAAACGAGAAGATGATCCCATAGACATTGACGGAGCTGTTGCCGAACTTATTAGGCGGTACAGCATCTGGATCGGCAAAAATTCCACGCTATCCGACGACAGCGATCATGAGGCTTGGCTTAGTTCTTCGAGAAAAAAGGGCTGGCGTTACTGGCACAGATACCGCGATATGCTGGAAAGAGAAATGCCTCCAGCTGCCATTGATGCACTGGATGTATCGACGGATGAAGTTCTTGGTCAACTTGAGGACCCAAATCGAACAGGAATTTGGGACAGAAGAGGTTTAGTTGTAGGCCACGTCCAGTCTGGAAAAACCGCCAACTACACAGGTTTGATATGCAAGTCCGCTGATGCTGGCTATAAGATCATCATCATTCTTGCCGGACTACATAACAATCTTCGCTCCCAAACGCAGATTCGCCTTGAAGAAGGATTTCTTGGCTATGAAACCTCTGCCAACAACGATGTCGTCAAATTCATCGGTGTAGGTGAAATGGGGCGTGATCTGGAGATCAAACCTAACTGCGCGACCAACAGAACTGAAAATGGCGACTTCAGTACAAGGGTTGCAAATCACCTAGCGATCACCCCAGAACAACGTCCGTGGTTATTTGTTGTCAAGAAAAATAAAACTGTTCTTGATCGTCTTTTAAGATGGATTAAGAACCACGTTGCCGATGCTCGTGATACCGAAACTGGCCAGAAATATGTCAGTAATCTCCCCCTTCTTCTGATCGATGACGAAGCAGATAACGGTTCAGTAGACACAGGTGAACAGACATTTGATTCTGAAGGAAATCCAGATCCTGATCACGAGCCAAAAGCCATTAACAGCCGTATTAGGAAAATCCTTCATAGCTTTGCTAAGTCAGCTTATGTGGGATATACCGCAACGCCCTTTGCCAACGTGTTTATCCATCGCCAAGGCCAGACGACGGAAGAAGGTGTCGATCTTTTCCCTAAGTCTTTCATCATCAATTTGGCTGCCCCCTCCAATTACGTAGGGCCAACTCGCATATTTGGACTAAAGGGCATTGACGGAAGAACCGGCGGCCTGCCGCTCATGCGTGTATTTGATGATCACATGAGCGAAGACCATAAATCGGGATGGATGCCAGAAAAACATGACAAGAATCACCAACCTTGCTACCTTGGAGTCGACACTCTCCCGCCATCGCTAAAAAGGGCAATTCAGTCATTTGTTCTAGCTTGTGCATCTCGAGAACTTAGAGGGCAAGGTAACAAGCATTCATCGATGCTGATTCACGTCACGCGTTACATCCAAGTTCAAAAAGATGTTCACCGACAAGTCAAAGAATATGTCACAGGACTTCGCCAACGCATCTCTCGAAAAGTTGATGACACTGAGGTGCTCGAACAGTTGAAGAAACTTTGGGAGGACGACTTCTCCCCTACTCGACTAGCTGTAATTGAGCGATTAGTTGAATCGGAGGCGCAACCTCCCGATCACTCATGGACAGAAGTTCAGACGCACCTCGCTGATGTACTTTCTGACATTGAAATTCGGATGATTAATGGCAAAGCCAAAGATGTCCTTGACTATGCGGCTCCAGGCACCAAGGGGTTAAAAGTTATTGCTATTGGCGGAGACAAATTAGCGCGAGGTCTTACGCTCGAAGGGCTATGCACAAGCTATTTTGTTCGCACATCCAAGATGTATGACACCTTGATGCAAATGGGACGATGGTTTGGATACCGCTCCGGATACCTTGATTTATGCCGCCTCTACACAACCGAAGACTTGATTGAATGGTTCGAACACATTGCTGATGCTTCGGAAGAGTTACGTGATGAATTTGAAGCAATGAAAGACAGCGGAGCTACTCCCAAGGATTACGGTCTCAGAGTTCAGTCACACCCAGTTTTATTAGTGACTTCGCCACTGAAAATGCGAACCGCCCGCGATCTCCAACTTTCGTTCAGCGGAGAAATTCTCGAAACTGTGGCTCTGCACAGCTCGATGGACATCCTTTCTAAAAACTTGGATGCAACCACTAGACTTCTGCATGCATGTGGCGCACCCCATGAATCACCAGAGATC
>JACCDH010267414.1_pt1 | contig 12592 bp, 7 predicted proteins | sample 7442481 | NCBI WGS metagenome assembly JACCDH01 (sample SAMN15323433, study PRJNA562643) | freshwater metagenome | isolation source: river surface water | place: USA:Blue River Watershed | collected 2017-08-15
GCAAAAGGTGTTGAGCGCAAAGGCAAACTGGTCGACAAAGGTTATATCTACAAGCTTCTGAACAACCCGGTGTACATAGGTATTGCCGCCTACAAAGGACAGCATTTCCCGGGCCAGCATCCGGCGATCGTCGATCAAGCGCTTTGGGACCAAGCACACACAGCGCTCTCTCGTGACCGTGAAAAGAAACAGAAAAAAGCTGCACGCTCTGAGCGCGACTCAAAGGCACCCTGCCTCTTAAAGGGGCTTCTGTACTCCGCGGAGGGGCGTTGCTTTACGCCTGGCTACACGATTAAGAAACAGCGCTACTACAGGTATTACATCAATACCGATGCGATCAAACTTGGGGCAGCTGCGTGTGAGGTACAGCGCCTCCCAGCCGGTGAAATCGAAGCAGTGGTCATCGAAAAGGTGAAAGAAATTCTGCGCTTGCCTGAAATCACCGCAGCGGCCGTTGCTGAGGTGACAAGATTACGACCAGATATCGAAGAGGATGAGGCTATCGATGCCTTGCGATCTATTGATGCGGTCTGGGATGAACTCTTTCCAGCCGAGCAGGCTCGGATTGTTAAAAGCCTGATTCACCGAATCACGGTGCGCCCGGACGGAGCATCGATTGAATGGGTCTCCGACGGGGTTGCAACGCTAATTAACCAGACCGTCCGCCCGAGAGAAAACTTGTTGGAGGCAGCATGACGCCCACAACTGAAATAGCGATGAACTTTTATCGCCGAGGCGTTAAAACGATCATCATTAAACCGGACGGCTCTCGAGTCCTTGAGCGAAAAGAGACCAAGGTCGATAACAGCATGGTCAAGGCTATCGCTCGGGGATTCAGGTGGCAGCGACTGATGCTTGATGGCGTTTACAACACGATCTACGACATCGCCGAAAAAGAGAATATCAGCCCCTCGTTTGTCAGCCGAATTTCCCGGCTCGCAACTTTATCCCCCCGGGTCATTGAGGCAATCGTTGAAGGTAAACATCCACCGCATTTGACGATGAAAGACTTATTCAAGCCCTTTCCAGCCGAGTGGGCGCTGCAAGAACAGGTGTTCTTGAGCCTGACTCCTATCGAATGGACAGACCAATGAAAATCCCAACGGCCAGAACGACCAAAAGCAGTAGCCAAGACGGCGCACCCGAGCGCTGCGGTTCGGTCTGACTCTGTTGATTTTCCGCCTCAGACTCTGGCAAATCGAGCCGTTTCCGATAAGAAAGCCCGGTGCCTGGAATGCCTACGTTACCTGTCAGTTTGCCGTCCCTTGCAGTTACGCTTGCCCCCCGCGTGCCCACGGTCCAAGAGATACCGGTCTTGCTCACGTTGAGGCGCAAGCCTGGCAAAATTTTGATGCGTCGCTGAAAACGGAAGCTCATAGTTGAGGGCTCTCATACTTAACGTGCATTTTTCGATGTTTCTGATCAGGTTCTGAAAAGCTTCGTGAGCTTGTGAGGCAATCAGCAACGTTAGTTATTAGTCAGCGCCCAGAATGCATCAAACAACGCTAGCTTTGCTTCATCTTTAGATGAGTATGTCTTGGAGCTAAATTTGTCGTCGATCCGGTAACCCCATCGCCCAGTCTTATTTTGATGAACACCCATGTTGTAACCATCGACATTCAAAAAACTATTCCCTTTGCTGGAAACCCGCCACTTTCGCGTTAACCAACGCATCTTGCGAATTGATCGATTCCGCAACTTAGTCTCGCGCTGCTTAGGCCCAACAGAGTCACCGCTCATTTTCTCCGCGCAGACGCAGCCAACATTGAACTGCTCCTCAAGATCCGGGTGCTTCATGACGTGGACATATCGGATCTGTTCGTTACCGCACATCTGGCAGATAGCGTAATCTGTCTCAGCCGCGTGCCCACCCTCGGGTCGAAGATCCACAACATCTACGCAAAGCCAACCCTTGTGGGGTACGCCCAATTGATCCCAGCGATTAGCAGTCACACTCTTTCAACCCTGATTATTAAAACTAGTTGATCGTCAAAGATTCGGGTCTCTCATGTAAGGTGGCTGCCGTGGCTCACCCAGGGTGCGCTCCGGCCCCCGAGGGCTAGAGATATCCACGGCCACACACTCGTTATCAATTATCGCCCGCTTGAGTTCAGTGGCTGTCCGACAAAAAACCACTTGGCGCTGGCACTCGCCGCAGAACCTGATGCTCGGGTCCGGTGTTGGTGCGAGTGCATCCCAGACTTTTGGGCACTTAAACGTAAATTCGCAGTTACGGATTTCTGTATTCATTTTCCTGAACGTACTCTTACCCAGGCTCATCTAGTGAGCCTGATGCACGGCATCATGATGTTTTTACAATTATTGGACTGGTTTACCCTATCTTCCACTATACTGACCATAACTATTATGTGGGAGAACACCAGTGACCGAACAGCCGCCACCAGCCATGACCGTCCGAGACGTTGCAGGGTTTCTGAGCGTGGATGAGAAGACGATCTACAGACTCGCGCAACAAGGAAAACTTCCGGGTTTTAAAGTGGCAGGAACCTGGAGATTTCAACTGCAGGATATCCAGGGCTGGATCGATCAGCAAAAACGACAGGCAGGAAAAAAAATAACCGAGACCGCTTGAAGTGCTGCGCAAAAAATGGCAAAGCGAACTAGCGCTGCGAGAAAAGTTTAATCGAGACAAACTTGGTCATGAATAAGCCCAAAGAAGAATTTACAAACGATAACGCTCTCCTCAAATTGAGTTCGGGAGACGGGAACCAGAGTTCTGGCGGATCACCTGACGGTGAGGACTGGCGGCTTTTCAAGCCCCAATTGGATGACGACGGATCATCGTACGAGCATCTACGGAAAATACTAAAACAAGATAAGAACCAAGCTTTAGAGAGTCTGAACAATCTCGCAAAAGCGACCCAAGTTCAAAACTCGCAGCATCGGAAAGTAAGCGTTGCCGCCGCAATTCTTCGCGACTTACTACAAATCGGTTGGGAGTTCCACCTCAACGCCCACTGGATCTTTATACGCCCTCCAAAGCACATCAGAGCCGCAGACCGCAAAGAGAGCATTCGTCAACAACTCCTATTCGGCAGAAACGATCAATTATCAGAGGAGTCAAATAGACGATTTATCTTTTCGCTCGAGCGGCCCACGAAATATTCATCTACTCGACCCGTGACCGACCTTATTGCCGACGGACGTCGAATATATGAGCAGATAGAAACCGTACTAAAAAACGAGAAAATTGAACGGGCCGTAGCCCTCGAGAAAATCTTCCAACCGTATGTACAACTAGTAAGTGATGAACGCGACACTCATACCAATATCAGATTGATTGATATCTGGAGATACTTTCGACACAGTTGGAGTACACGCTACCGGTCAAGCCCTGGTCGCAATTTGTTTTATCTCGTGCGAGACGCGGCGCAACCATATCATCCTGTAATTGGAATTGCGGCACTGGGTAACACAGTAATGCAACTCACTACCAGAGATAAATATCTCGGCTGGACAACCGATGGCCTCTTAGACTTAATCTCGAGAGGCGTAGTGAAAGAAACCGAGGTCCTCGAAGCATTTAAAGCGCGACTCGAGGAAGACTACTCTCAACTTTTTTTAGAAGACCTACCTGTTGATCCAATTATCCATAACAGCGCTGATGATGAAACCCTGAGCCGACTTGCAGTTATTGAAGAAGACTCCCAGAAAGAGAGAGAAGACTCACTAAGAAACGATGAAGGCAGCGCAAACGCGAATAGAGCAGACGAGTTGTCGCCGGAGAGGCTTTTAGAGTTAACGAGAACCCCCCTCTACCGCTCTAAGCGAGCGCGTGCTGCAAGAGAAATTCTTCGCGCGTATCGAGCAATCAACTCTTCAAAAAATGACCTCAGAACGCTACTTTCAACAGACGAAGGCGATTGGGCCGTTTCAGTAATCCTAAAGCAACTGAAAAAGCGCTACTCAGCAACCAGCATGATGGAAATTACCGTTTGCGGAGCAGTGCCACCCTATAACCACTTATTGGGTGGGAAACTAGTTTGCCTAATGATGATGAGCCCAAAGATCATCAAAGACTATCAGGAGCGATACACCGATGTAGTAAGCATTATTGCAAGCCAAATGGCCGGCAAGCCGATATCCAAACAACCACACCTTACCTTTCTCGGTACTACGAGTTTATACACCGATCACTCCTCTCAATACAATCGGGTGAAACTCCCGGCTGGAACGGTTACCGGCCAAAACGTTGATGTTGATTATCGCTGCCTTGGTCGAACAGAGGGATTTGGGTCTCCAAATCTCTCTGCCGAGACAGAGAGCGGCTTGGCCATGCTAGCTGCAGAATCAAAAAGCTTTCGCAATGTGAATTATATTTTTGGCGAAGGGCAAAGCCCGAAACTGCGACTACTTCGGGAGGGTTTTTCGGCGCTTGGGCTAGATCAATCTAACCTACTTAAACACGGGGCGCCTAGAATAATCTATGGCGTCTCCCTGGTAACGAACCTCGAGCGAGTTCTTCTCGGGATTGATTCAGAACCTGCTTATGCGTTGAATCCTAGCGATAGTGAATCAGAAGGGTCTATTGCGCAGTTTTGGATTCGCCGTTGGCTAAACTCCAGACTTGATTACATCCCAGCTCTATCGGCAGTGCAGTCGTCAACACCGCTAAAAGAGCGGGTCTCGCGGCTAATCCCCGAGCGAGCTGAACCGCCTAGCGGGCAGCGAAACCTCTTTATAAATGCATACTCAACCGGAAGGTCACAAATGGCGATCGATACAAAAGCCGAAGAGCGACTTAAATTTATCCGTTTCCTGTATAGAAACGAGAGCGCATTTAGCGATCACGTGAGCGTCGCACGACTTCGAGAACTCAATATAAGAACCAAACTGGAAGACGTGGTAAGGAAGATTGTCCGTGCAGGAGGTTCTGTGGTGATCACTGGAAACGCGGGCGATGGTAAAACTCACGCAATTATGCTCATGAAAAATGATCTTAAAGACGCAGAGGTCATTACAGACGCGAGTGAATTTTCATCAGCCGAGATTGCTGAGCGCTGGCAACGAGCCCGTGATGAAGGTAAACCGTTTTGTATAGCGATCAATGAAGGCCCACTGGTCGATTTAATACGCAGTCATCGCCAGCAGCACCCCTGGCTCGATGAGATCCAATCAAGCCTCATGAAACGAGTGTCTTATCGTCCGCTAGAAGCGAGCGCACAAGATGAGGATGACAACTGGAAACCAGCGACTGGGGAGACAGTTGTTATTGATCTGAGTTTAAGAAGAGTTTTATCACCGGATTTAACTCGTGCAATTATTGAAAAACTAACGGATGACCATTGGTATCAAGTCTGCACAAACTGTCCAGCACAAATTACTTGCGGGGTAACCTACAACAGGAAGATATTGCGAGAGCCTGTATCAAAAGAAAGGTTCGTCAATCTACTTACTGCCGTCGGAGAGCGCGGAGCGAAAGTCACTTTTAGAGAAGCGCTCGCGTTTATGAGTTACGCAATTTTTGGAGCAAGATCTTGTGATGAGCTAATCGAACTAGGTAAATCAGAAACCTCTCGCTATTACTGGAATTCATTTGAGGGCGAAGGCGTTATTTTTGAACATTTAAGCCGCGGTCTCGATCCTTTAAAACAAACAGACCCCAAAGTAGATGAGAATCTCTGGAGAGGCGTTTTTGAAGTTGATGATTTTGTAGGGAGTTCGATCGCAGCTCCATTACAGAGAAACCTAGACGAAGTGTCAGACAAAGAACCCCAAACGGTAAGAGATGACTTCACAGCTCTTAAGCGTCGGTGGTACTTTGAACATAAACAGGGTCGCTTGTTGCTTTTGTCAGATGCAGACAAATTATTTCAAGAATTGCAAGACACCCAGCTGGCCATGGCCATACGACTCAGCAGATTAATTGCACTAATAAACAGGTGGTGGAATAAGGGTGATGCATCGAAAACGGATGCTCTCAGGCTTTGGACTCGCCTAAGTTATTCTCCACGAGCGAGGAGCCAAGCAATGGTTTCCGGCCTTGCAGTAGCAAGGCTCAAGTTGGGCCTGTATAAACCCGCGTTATCCCCAGTGCTGAGGCGGGCCTTCGGTGAGCAACCTGTCAGCCACCTGTTGCTCGCATCAGTTGATGACCCACGATTTGCGAGATTAGTAATTGACACGACGCTTTTGCAATCGCTTCTCACCGGCTCGATCTCTGAAGGAAGTGACGAAATTACACGGCGTCTCGGACAGTTTAATGACACGTTATCTCAATACGCTGAAAAAAGTTCAGATATTCGAAACATTGAAGTTTTTGACCCACACAGCGAACTGCGTACCACTGTTGTTGTGGATTTGGCGAATAGACGCTACGACTCTGCGATATAAAGATTATGAACAAAGAACTTAGAAAATCAATCAGCGACGAGATCCATCGACGTCATGGGTATCGGTTCATGGAAGCCAAGATTAAGCCGGTACATATTGCGAATTCACTCATGCGAAATGAGCACCTATGCGTTGGTCGAATGGGTGTTCTTGAACAGTTGTTTGAAGCGACATTGAACCGAAATACTATCGACACACGACTCGAGGCCGCGCAGTCACTCGTAGATGCTCAGCGTGAGCGCTGGGGTCGACTCGGAGAGACCGACGATCTTCGTACATCCGCACTTATGACTAAGGTTCTTCCCTTGATACGCACTCTGCTTGGGGCAGATGGGGCGGTTTTTGGGAGTTCTCCTGAATGGTCGTCATTTTCGTCCCCAACAGCCCTAACAGTTACTCCAGATGCATCAGATGATGGAGCTGGGGGTTTCGTACACAGGCTATGGGGTAGCTTTGAACAGAGCAGCCGTCTTGAGATTCTGAATTTACTAAATGCGCTAACAGCGCCTGACAAGATAACATCTGAATTAGATGATCTTTCAGCACTCCTTGCACCACTTGTAGAAGGCACCAAGAAGAAAGCCTTACCAGCCATTTCGTCTGAAGACCTATCCGCTGGCTATTCGCCTGTCGAGCAATCGCTACGTGACGCTGCCGATTCACTGGCTGCGTACGAGAAGAAGCTTCAACCAAACCCAATAGCCACCCTGCAGCGAGTGATCTTGCTAGCAGCCCTCTCTGTATTCACCCACGCCTCGACACGCCCAAAGGAGCGTTATGACGGGGTCAATAGACCACTTCTACTCGACGCAACCGGGGATCGATACTCGAATGTCGCCGACGCCAGCACGCGTTGCGTATCTCAGCTAATTTCTGATGCAAGAGCCTATATGGCAGACGTTCTACGTGACTTACTACGCTCGCAAAATAATACCTGGTATATAAGTCCAATTGATAGCTTAAACAGTCTGCTCGAGGCACAAGGACACGCACCAATTGACCAAAAACACAAGTTTGCTGAGAAACTAAATGACATAGTTTCCGATAGTGATCCGGTGGATATTGAGCGTGAATTGTCAGAGGAGATTATCAGAACGATAGAGGGTAGTTCGGGTAGAGGTCTCGATGGCTATCTCCGACTACTAGGTGTTAGATCTGGATTGCTGTATCCCCAACAGAAAAACCCAAACAAACGCCTTGTGCCAACAGACAGGACCCTTGAGGTTCTGGTTGCTTCGACCATAGATGTCAATGCGAGGCCGTTGGAATATCGAGACTTTTTAGAGGTGCTCCAGCAGCGTTGGAATATTATCGTTGGTGGTGGCACATCCGATTCGACGTTACTTGCACAAGTCGGTGCGCATGTTCCAGCAAGGGAACTAACGGAAAACAGCAACAGATTCCTATCTAGGCTGGAATCTATTGGATTGGCGCGCCGCCTCGCGGACAGCGTCGCGGTAGTCGGACTTTTGGAAGATAACTATGAGTGATTTTGAAAAACTTATTGGGTCGCGTATTTCGGAGCTATTAATTTCCGAAGTCGAGACAGCAGTGCAGCGTGATGATTTTGGCCTCATTGTTCGGGATATTGCGCCAATCGACAAAGCTTTCTTTCTCGACAGTCTTGCTGCAGTCTTTGCAAAAACAAAGTCGCGCCTAAGGGTCTCCATTATTGGTGAACATGATTTAGTTAATGGATTCCACATTAATTACCCAAAATATAGCGAACTTGTTTCTTCTGATGAAGAATCTGCTGTGCAGTGGCGAAATCAGAATTTAAAAACTATTGTCGTCCTTGCGAACGGTCCGCTCGCTAAGGCTGCCTCGCTTAATACATTCCGTCATCTTGATGAGTATCCCTTGATTACTCGTTTATGTGATGTCGAGCGTGATCGGGCTGAGGTAATCTGGCTACGAACACTTTGGGACGCCTTAAAATCAAAGCGAGGGCCAACACTTGCGCTAGAGTCTTTGGTTCGTTTTGCAACCAAGATTAACGCTTTACCTAATGCCGAGAGATCCATTGCAGCACCGGTGAATCTGCCATTTCTGGGCTTATTCCCTGACGCACACCTCGCGGATGAAGGAACCGAGGCACGAATCATAAAGAGGTTGAAGACCAATTCTGAGATGCTGAGCATGGTTAGAAACGCAACACCTGAGGATTGGGACCGAATGTCCGCCTTCTGCCGACAGATTATAGGTAAAGACAAGTCGAAGTACGGGGGCCTTCGCCGGAAATTACGATCGATCGACTATCGATTGATCGCTGGATTGGAAGACCTAGATCTGACAGATGTCCAGATTCTTTGGAAAGGGAAAATCACAAACACGCCGACTAACCCGGGTGGTCAGAGCGGCAAAACTGTTACAAAAATTCCAGTTGAGTCCAAAGTAGCGGAACTTCTACTCGACGGTAAGAACGAGGCTCTTTCTGATATCGCGGAATCCGTATCTCAGACTGCACATGCAGCAGAAAACGAACAATCCCAAGGCGAAGATGAGCCACTAACCTACGGATCCGGCAAGTCGGACTCTAGTAGTATTTCAGAGAATATCGTTGCGACAGCGCGTGCTGACCTCATTTCCCTTTGCAAATCCCGGTCTACAAGCACGGAATGGGGGGGGGTTATAGAGATTGAGTCAGATCGTTTAGAAGCGTTGACCGAGGTCTCTGCATTTAAGTCTTGGCGCCCTTTCTTGTTCAACGAGTTTCGAGGATGGTTAAGCGAGTTTGTCGAAGCGCAAATGGCCCCGGCAGTTTGTGAGGAATTAGCAGAGCGTCTCGCGTTAGCGCGCCACGCACTCCTCAGAGACATAAGCGAGTTAACTGTATCACCCGTTGCCGTATTAGCTGGGAGGCCAGAGACCCTTAAAGCTGCTGAGGAGTTTCTTGATGCTTACGATCAATTACTCAAGCAATTGCAGTCGGCATATCAAGAAATGTTTTCCCAGGCGATGGATGAGGCTGAGCGTCTTGTTCACTGGCTGCTGGCGATGGAGTTGTATGTCTATCACAGAGAGGAGTCTACTGAGGTCCTACTTTCACCGTTGCACCCGCTGAATCTCTGGCGAAGTGTTGCAATGGTTAAGGATTTGCAACTTCTAGGCCAAAAACTCTCTGAACTTGAGAGAGCAACACTGATCTCGGCAGCTGCGGAGGATCTTCAGTTTCTAAATGTCCTCGTTCTTCCGAAAATTGGCTCTATTAACGGCCAAACCCGTTTACTGGGCCATGCGGGTGCAATAGGACATCTACCCCTCTTTAAGGAAGCTCCGAGAGGCGTTTTAGAGCCAGATGGGATCAAGTCCGTTACCTTCATCTCAGGATTGCTAGCGGAATTAAGACCTTTCGCGCGCCCCGGCCTTCAAGTAGTTTTGATAAATGCCCCCCGACCAGCGAGATTTATTGAATCGATTTTGGATGTACTTGATCTAGATAACCCGACGACGGAGGAGACTTTTTGGGGCGTTCACTTTAGATTTCGTTACACATCGGACGATACCAAGGGTTGGACATCCGAACTTGAAGACATGGAGGATCAACTCAAGGAGAGGATCAGGCAAGGTCAGGAGAAAGGCCTGATAACGCTCTCAGTTCAATCCGAGACCAAAAAATGGGCCGACCTTGTTAGTGAGATGGCAACGCTTCCTGCCCACCTCACTGTAGTCTTTGATCCCTTTGAAGTCAGGACATCGCTCGTATCTCGCGCCGCACTTCACGACTTAAGTCCATGGATGCCAACGTGTGAGTACCGGTATAACAAGCTCAAGAAGCAAATCATGATTGTTCCGGTGGCGGAGGAATACATTTTTGCAACATATTTTGCTACTGCGACACTTGTTCATGGGGAGTTGCGCTCGAATACCGCAACACATCAGCCCCAAGTCGCACAAATTAAATCATCTCTTGACGAGATCGCCCGTAACAGCACATGGACCCTTGTTGCCGATCCACACAGAGTTATGCTGCCCCGATTAGGTGACTCGGAGGTAATTGATCGCAGAAGTGAAAGATCGCGACAGATCACAACATTCGGCGCTGACCTGAGTCCATTCGTTCGCCGGCTTGATCAGCAACTTCGTAAGACACATTTTGTTGCAAAGCCAACCACTCTTGAGCAATTGATCCATGACCTAGTGGCTATGGAACCTAATGGAATACTAGGTCTAGTCGGAGGCGAAAAGACGAAGCACGTTAAAGGCGCCCTCGGAAAATTAATCGCAATGCGCTGGTACCGGAGATTGGATCCAAGCGGCCTCGCTGTAAGCCTTGACACTCAAAACGCAAGCAGGTGGCTTAGCGCAGGAGGGCACTCTAACGAAAAGGCAGATCTGTTAGGGCTCAGAGATGAAAACGGGGAACTAATTATCGATGTAATTGAAGTGAAGACGCACGATGAAGCAATTCCTTACACGGTCGAGTCGGGGGTGGTAAAAGGACACGCTGTTGATCAAGTTATGTCTACCTTACATGCTCTGGCTGAAGTTTTTGGTTCAAATAATGACACCCCGCTCGCAAAGCCGAGAAGAGAAGTATTGCGCGAACACCTATATACCGCCCTGCTCAGAGACCTAGAGCCATCACACATAGAACGCTGGCACGGACTGCTGCATGATCTTTTCAATGGAAACGTTAAGGTAAAACTCACCGGGAGAATCGTTCACGTGCAACTTGCGAGCGTGGCGAACTCCGGGCAGCGAACCTACGTAAGTGCTGCAGGTGTACCAGTTCGTGTAGACACACTATCCGCAATTGATGTGGATCTAGTTCTTACAACCACAAAGGTTTCTCCCGAGACGCAGGTTAACCTAGAAGCCCCGATAATCAACAACGAGGCACTGATCAGTGATTTGATTGACCCGAGTAATGCGCTCCAACTCCTTAATACGGAATCTATAAGGAGAAGAGTTGGACTGTCGTTTGAGCCGCCTATATCTTCTTCCGATCAGTACAGGCAGGAGAACCCTGGTCTCATGGTTGATCATGCGGCGGCTAGCAGTAAGTTGGACATCATTCCTAACACGCCCAACATCCAAGGGATTTCGCCTCTAAAAAACCCGAGTAACCACGCCCTTGAGATCCCTCTGGGTGAGGAAGTAAATTCAAAGTCCCAAGTAAGTTGGTCGCCCGGCAAACAAAGTAATGGGTTTTTCTTAGTTCTAGGCGCATCCGGTTCCGGAAAAACCGAGACCTTAAAAGTGCTTGGTACGGGTGTCTCAACATTCGGAATCCCGGTGCTTGTACTTGATTTTCACGGCGATGTTCTATTCCCCGGGCTTAAATCACTTCTTTTATCCTCGGGCACGTCAAGTACAGTCGGCATAAACCCAATGGAACTTGACTCCCAGAGCGCAGAAGAGACGGGGCTTTATGATCAAAGAAAAGTTCTTAGAGACATGATTCGAAACGCGGTTCCTGCCCTTGGGCACCGCCAAAACGCGATACTTCGTGACGCTATTGAGGAGGCCTATACCAATGCCGGTTTTGATGATGCGGATTCATCAACTTGGGATAACGCACCGCCGACCTTTGCAGACGTAGAGTCGATCCTTGCCACATGGGCCGAAGACGATACAAAGAAGACTCAAAGGTCAGCGATCGAGGGATGCCTAGCAGCAGTACAAGAAATTTTTGAGCATCCGGTTTTTCATAGAAGCGAGCATGTCTCTGTTAACGAGATACTCTCATCCAACATTCGACTCGATCTGAGTAAGTTGACGGATGAAGTTAGATACATTGCAGCTGAAACACTCTTAAGAAAACTGTTCAGAGTGTTGCGCTTAAAGGGGCCAATTCCGGTTCAACCAACAGATGATCATCAAAGGTTTCGTTTGTTTATCGTCATAGATGAAGCCAAGATTCTGAGCACAGGCGGCGGGGATCCCGACGCTCCGGATCGAATTCTCAACCTGTTATTTACCGAAGCGCGTAAATTTGGGCTTGGAATGATCCTCGCCTCGCAAATGAGTGATCATTTCGGGTCAGAAGTTAAAGCCAATGCCGCTACATGGCTAGTTCTTAAACCGATGGATATCCGTGAGGCCAAGAAAAATGCCCCTAACGTCCAGATGGATCCGGAGGCCCTTACAGGACTTAAAGGGCGGGGGGACGGTTACCTGCGGGACAGATCGTCCGCAAGGGCGAGACGTGTCCAGGTTCGTCCGCTCACGGCCAATCCAGTCATTGCTCATACGAGAGATTCGGCAGAGACTCCGTAAACGTCTATGTTGATAC
>JACCDH010111228.1_pt1 | contig 12590 bp, 19 predicted proteins | sample 7442481 | NCBI WGS metagenome assembly JACCDH01 (sample SAMN15323433, study PRJNA562643) | freshwater metagenome | isolation source: river surface water | place: USA:Blue River Watershed | collected 2017-08-15
TTGCTTGGCAGCCTGTGGTGCCTAGGTGGACATCAGAAATCCAGATCGCGCGGTAATGATTCATGAGTTCACATTGAGCCCGACCTATTTGAAACTATGATGTCAACTTGATGTCATATTCGTGACACAGAAATATGCCAACATCCCCCACATGAAATCCTTTTTCCTTGTCATCCACCTGGTATCAGCCATTCTGAAGTGCGCAATATTTCCTGTATTGCCAGTCAAGTTGCGCAAGAAATTGGTTCAACGTTGGTGCATTCGTTTACTCAGAATCTTGAAGGTGAAGGTCGTCATTCATGGAGATCCTTCAACTTTGTTTGGTAGCCAGCCATATCTATTGGTGGCTAATCACATCTCTTGGTTGGATATTCATATCATCAATTCGATTCGCCCAGTGATCTTTGTTGCCAAGGCAGATGTTTCAAAGTGGCCAATCTTTGGTTATTTGGCCAGCATGCTGGGCACCATATTTCTTAAAAGAGAAAAGCTGTCTGATATCAAGCGAGTGATTCAGCTCATGAAGGATAAATTTGCTAATCAGGAAGTAGTCGCTATATTTCCTGAGGGAACTTCGACGGATGGGAAAGAAGTATTGCCATTTAAATCAAATTTATTTGAGTCAGCCCATCAGGCCCATGTGGATGTTTTACCCATCACGATTCAATACAAAGAGAATGGTCAGTATTCAGATCGAGCAGCTTTTATTGGCGACATGGAGTTGATCGACTCGATTAAAAACATCCTGAAAACAGATCATTTGGAGGTTCACATCCATCTCTCAGACAAACTGCCTGCTCATTTGACCCGCCAAGAATTGGCCTCCCAAGCACACCAGCTGGTGGCCTCAAAGGCCTGATTCTATTTGGTTTACCCCGGATTATTTGCCAACAAACTGCCCATGGGTTACAATATCGGTCTTAGTCGGAGTGTGGCGCAGTCTGGTAGCGCACCTGGTTTGGGACCCCCAGCCCATAGTTATTTCGTCCGATATCTACATCAAATTCCACGCAGTAAATTAAAGAAAATACATCAGAGATAGGTGTTGCTGTGAGCACTTCCATGCTCGCTGTGAATCATTTCTATTCAATCTATTCCCAAGTAACTAACTGAAGAAGTGCGGGTGTAGATTTCTTGAAAATGGTACCGATAGGGGTACGACTTGAATCAATTACAAATCACTATTTGGGTGGTATGTTGCTCCAACAGAATCTACTACCCCATTTGATGATCACCTTATAAGCCTCTATTTAATTGACTTCTAGGGGTATATCAAAATTGAACATTATGAGGTGGCTAGACTTCCATGATCATTTGTTCTGTGATTTAACGAGTTCATGACATCTTTTGCTTTTTTCATGGCATCAACTCTTTCAAGATGAGAGTATCTCATTGTCGTATGAATATCTGTATGCCCTAAAACTTCTTTTACTTCATAGATTGATAAGCCAGATTGAATTAATCTTGAAGCATGCGTATGTCGAAGTGTGTGAGCCGACACATTATCTAATCCAGCTCTTCTGAAAATACGTTCCCACATTCTAGAAATGTATTTCATGGCTCCACCTTTGCTATTCGTAAAGATGTAATTTGAGATCTTTTGATCAAATCTTCTACTTAATACTTCATAGACTCTGTCAGTCATATATAGAATTGATTCGTTTCTAACTTTGGGTCTCCACAACCTGATTGTTTTACTTTGTAGATCTATGGAACTCCATTCAAGAGTTGATATTTCAGAAAACCTAGCCCCAGTATCTAAAAGCATGATCACAAAATCATGATATTGATGTTGTGAGTAATTAAATTCGGGCTTTCTTTGGTTGTAGGGTAGTTGGCTTCTTATTGCTCTGAAGGGGTTTAAAGAGCTTATAAGCCTATTTTCTTCATCTACTGTCAAATACCTTAGTCTTGTTGGTTTAACGCTAATCTTGGGATAGTCGATAGTTGGTGTTTGATACCCAAGCTTCTTGGCTAGTTCAATTGACTGTTTAAAGAAGTTCATCAGGTGCCTCATTGTTGCTGGCTGATAACCCCTTTGCTTCATTAAATGATGAAACCTGAATACTTCTTTATTACTTAATGAGTCAATGTAGGGGTTTCCAACAAAATACTTTCTAGTCATCTTTTCAATATCAACTATCCTTGAATAGCTGGCTAGATTCTTCTTTGATTCAAGGCAACTTCTTAAGCATTCCTCTAGAAGAATTCGTTCCTTATTTCCAAGGTATTCAGATCTGATTACCTCTGACTTCCATTTGGCTTCCAGAGCTTCGGCAACTCTTTTATCTGTAGTTTTTGATGATCTGACAAACGTTCGATTGTCTATTTGAAACTGGATATACCAATTCTTCGAATTATTCCTTTTTAGTACTGTCATGACCGATCTCCTATGCGGTCACCATCCCTTATTCCTACACAAAAGACAACAGTTTTTGGGTATTTCGGACAGGGGTTGGTTTCCAACTTTTGTCATTGAAATCAATGACTTATAAGCGTAAAGTAGAGTTTATCAATAGTTCTTAAACAACTATTCTTCTTTAACAATTTATTCAATATTTTCTTTTTTTAACCCCCCCTTTTACCTCAAACTTTTTGCTTTTTTTACTCCTTTCAACTGTGGTAATTGGGGGAACTTTTTTTAGGAGATTTTATGAATTTAGTAAGTGTGCGTAGTTCTTTTTATGGAAGTTCTGATGTTATTAAAAACGTGCTTACTACATTGAAACTAACAAATTTTGAAAATCCATGTGACCAGTGCGAAATTGATGATGAAAAATTATCAGCCTATGTATCTGATCGCTACCTTGAAATGAATGGATTTGTTGTCGTTGGAGATCAAACAGCATTTGGAACTATCCCAAAGGAAACAGTTGAATTTGATCAGGCATGTGAATTTATGGAGGAGAGTCTTGATTTTGATTATTCATCAATATTTGAATTTATTTCTGATGGTAGATCAATCTTTTACGGAGTGTTCCCAGGTGTAGGAGTCTATTTATTGGGGATCAGTGTTATGGAAGGTGACAAATATTTTGTTAACGAAATGATGACAACTTTCATTCAACTATCAAATCACAAAGTTGAAAACAGAATTACACATTAATTTTTAACTTCATCGGCGATTGTTAATTGAGAGGATTTTTATTAGGAGAATTTATATGGAATTAGAAGAGTGTGGATATTGGAAAAAGGGGCGGTACATTGATAGAAAAAATGGAAAAGAAGAGAAGATTCTTAGAGAGTACTACGACGATGGTTTCAGAGTTATTAATTCAGATGCTCTTAATTATGTTAATGAGAACAAAAATTTAGACTTTATAGAGTTGGTGAATCTCGTTGATGTCGGTAAATACTTAGATAAGGATATTTAAATATGTGTTGTTATAAAGAGGTGAAATTAACTATAGTTGGTTCAAGATCTGATGTACATAAACTCCAAATTCCGACAATTGAATTGCCCTTAGGTGGGTTTAGTGAATCATTTGATGGAATGAAAACCAGAATGATCGATATTGATGACATGGATGGTGTTAGGTGGGATGTCAGATCAAACAAAGGAATTGCCAAATGGAAATATATGATTTGGGGCTCTCAGTTAAGCATGATTGAGATTTTGTTTGATGATGAAGAAGATGATCTGGTGTTAAATCAAATTATTAAATGTGTTCCAAATTTACATAATTGGATTTATAGAATTGAAAAAACATGTGGGTGTTCTCATGTTTTAGTAAATGAAACATATTTCCAGAATTGTCAGGTTACGATGAACTTAACAAGACATTCTGGAAATGGTTTTTTAAATCAAGTCCTCGATTATGAAAAGTTTAGGATGAGAATTGGTCAGTTTATTAAAGAAGAGGTTTCTTTAATTTATTGTTCTGACCTCTCTTATCAGAATGAATGATTTAACCCAATGGTTGATGGATGAACTAGAGGGTAAAAGTCTTCTATTTTTGACTCTCACAACACCACATGAGGTCAGAAGGGAAGACTTCTCATCTGCGATAAGGATCTATCTCAGAAAAATCAAACGTAGAACATTAGGAAGGGGGTATGAGGAATACCCCCTTTGTTCTGTTGTGATCTTTGAGAAGAACTTTCATCAAGGAATCCACTCTCACATCATCTTAGAAAACCCATATTCAGTAGGTATTGATAAGACTTTTAAACCCAAATTACCTATCAGTCGTTTATTAAAAGATGAATGGGTCAATATGAAAATTGGGGGTAAGTTGATAGGTCAGGATTGTCAACAAATCTTCGATGTTTTAGGAGTAATCGGATATATGACGAAAACAAACTTCTGTCCGGAGTTTTTGGATCAAGTGGATATAAATAACTTATATCTTCCTTCCTTAAACCCATCCTCAAACAATCATTTCCCTGACGGGATAACAAATAAAGTGACGCGAATGATTGGGGTTACAAATCAAGAGTCCATACCTTGATTTAAGTTCCTATGGTTAATTGATTTATAACTCAAGTATTAATAAGGTACTAATACAAAGTAGCAATGAGTTAAGAGTCTAGTATTCAATCAATACCAATTAGTGTTTAATCAGTCTTATGGATAAGGATTAACCCTCTTAGTGAGGGTTTATTCTTTTATAGAGTCTTATTAGTTTTCTTGTGGTTTCTAATAAGGTTATATCGATAAGTCATTGCGCCTTTAGCAGTTAGTCCACATCCTTCCATAAAGACCTGATGGATAACTTCTTTGTCCTCATTACTAATTAATGGGAATACTGCTTTAGCAGACTCAACCTTAGTTTTACCTTCTTTGATAAGTTGTTTTGCTTGGTTAATTGCTTGAGCAAACTTATTTGGATCCTTAGGTAAATGCTTATCTTTGACAATCATTTCTTTAGGAATAGGACTATCGGTCTTAGGGGGCGTTTTGTCTTCTATAGGGGTTTTATTAAGTCCTAGGGTGGTTTTAAACATGGTCTTCCTCTGGTTGTTAAGGTAAGACCACCATCCATGAATTTAAGGTTAAAGACAACGGAATGCTAGTATTTGTCCATATTCCTTGAGTTTGAGGTCAACATGGCAAATAAGAAGATGAAAACGCTAGCAACAGGGACTGAATTTGAGTATTCAGGGTCTGTGGTTAAAGGACTATCTCTAGTTGTTGGAGATGGATATACAAATAAAGTTTCTAGAGAAGTATTGAGTGCTTTAACAAAGCATTTCTTTGGTAGGGAAGTTGATTTAGGAACTTCAAGAACGGACCCACCAGAGGGAAGTATTGGTGAGTGGTTGATTAGTCAAACTTCTATCAATCTAGCAAGTTATATCGGGCCAGTTTTGGTTGAGGAAGGTTTTGCTGATACTGGTATGAACGGCAAAATTATCAAGATCATTGCTAAGTTTGAACTCAGTAACTGATCCTGCGTCAACTTAACCTAGTACGGCATCAACTTAATCTGGTACGAGGATTGTTTTTGTCAGAAAAATGTTAGTCGGTATAGTCAGCTCCAGGGAAAACACCTTTAGCGGCATTCTTTTCCAATAATTTTGCCTTTTGAATATACCTTCTAAGATTCCTTTCCACAGAATCTTTATGGACGATATTTCCATCAAATCCCATTGTTGATGGAATCTTATTGGCTCGTATACGCGCCTTATAAAACTTGTGAACCTCATCAATGAACGCTTGGTTGATTGGTGGCTTGCCTAGTTTGAGGTAAATATCCCTATAAACAACTAAAGCAAAGTTCATATTAGTGGTCTTTAGTTCTTTCCCATAGGTGGTGCTGTAAACGGACTTGGGTAAATTCTTATGCTTTTTACCTGTGACAATATTCCCAACTTTTCCATCCAAGTCAGTTTTAAGTTGTTTAACAATCTTAGTTACAGACCAATTTCTTGGTACGGAGAGGTATAAGAGTTCAGGATTTGACTCTTTTGAAGGATTGTCAGAAATGGCAATCGATAGTTGATCAGCAAATAGGTGTTTGTTAGCCTGATACCAAGGATCAAACTTAGTGCTATCAATATCGCCCCAAGCCTTATAGAAGTCCTTAGACTTCTTGACTTCACTTTGAAGGTCAGGATTCTTAAGGGCTAATTTATAGAACTCAAACCAAAGCCGGAAGGGTTGTCTGCCATCTTTTTTCATCTATTCCATGCTCCTAAATATTCAACATATTGTGACATGGAGTAAGAAATGACTGATCTAAAGAAATCTACCTCAATACCCCATAAAGAATCTATGGAAATAGATGTATTCCTTTATCAAAAGAACTTAGTCAATGAGAGCATGGGATTCTTAAGGAAAGTGGAATCCAAGGCAAGACAGTTGAAGACCGGCAGGGTTAGACTGGTGGCAATATTGATTGAAGAGTTATGATTTATCAATCATGTGCGTATCGGTATATTAACTAGTCAAGTATCTTATATGAAGTTTGCTCTTGTAAATGGTCAAAGATCTGAAGCTAAATCAGGTCATTTAGGCGAATGTATCGGCTGTGGGAATGCTGTGTTAGCAAAATGCGGTGCTGTACGTGTTTCTCATTGGGCGCATCGTAACTCACATCGTTGTGATTCATGGTGGGAGAACGAAACTGAGTGGCATAGATCTTGGAAAAATCAATTCCCTAACGAGTGGCAGGAAATTACTCATCGTGCCAGTGATGGTGAACTTCATATTGCTGACGTAAAAACTGCTGAAGGGTGGGTTTTAGAGTTTCAGCATTCATTTATAAAACCGGATGAACGTTTGTCTCGTGAAACCTTCTACAAAAAATTAATTTGGATAGTAGATGGAAAAAGACGATTGAGGGATGAAAAGCAATTTTTTAGCATCCTTCACAACCGTAATAAAAATGGTAGCTGGGTCAATAACAGCATCTATCCAGAATTACACCCATTAAAGCCTGAGGGATCAATATTTCAGGATTGGGTAACAAGTACAGCCCATGTATTTTTTGATTTTGGGGGTGTTGATCTCTGGTGGCTATTGCCTCAAAGTGATCAAGCTTGGGCGCTTATATTACCGATAACAAGAAGAGAGTTTATGGACTTTCATCAGCAAAAAGATTCAATAAGTACAAGTAAATTTGAATCATTCTTTGAAAAGTACAACATACCGATACCAAGCAATCGACGTTAACTGATTAAAGCTTTATTTCTCCTGTTTCTTTGCTCCACAAAGGGTGGTTGCTATACCTCGATTAAATTTTGAGGCGGCAGTTGCGTAGCACTTTACTGTTTTATCTGCGTTTAAAGTACCTGCGCATAAATCAATCGCAATTCCTCTGTTAATGTCTTTATCTACTTGGGAGACATTTCTGTAGCATTTAACTGGTTCAGATGTCCAAGATCCTGAGCATAGTTTTGTTGCTAGCCCCACATTAATTTCGGGATCTACTTTAGCTATGTCGCTGACGCAATCTAGTGGGTCATAAGCGTAAGTTAGTGATGAGATCAGGCAAAGTAGTGATCCCAATATAAATTTCTTGAATTTATTCATATCTTCTTGCCTCAATATTTTCTTGATGCTGAACATCTGTTTCTTTGGTTAGTGCTAGACGGTGAAATTCTAATCGCCCTATACAAAATTGGAGCCTATTTTCTGTAATTGACGCTTGATCAAATTTACTTAAATAGTGAATAAATCTACTTAAAGAGAAGACACCATTAGGTTGTTCGGTTTTAAAAGTCGCGTCTCCAGTAAAAACCACTATGCCTTTAATTACATTTTCAGGTAAAAAATCAAGAAGCTCCTGAACTGCTTTAAGGTGTTTGTAGTTTTGATGAATTGGGTTTTGAAATCGATATTTTTTACCCCATATCACTTGCGTCCATTCTTTTGACTTGTCATCACCAAATATCCATCCCTTGTAGTGCTTTGTTTCAATAACAAAAACACCATATTTCGATAGCAGAATGTGATCAACTTGTGTTGTCCCGTCAGCTGTTGGAATTGTGACGTTATTCAGGAGGTGCCATGTTTTTGGCTCTAGGTATTTTATAAGGGACTCTCGAACCAGAAGTTCCCCTTCATTTTGAAATTTTTGGATCTTATGATGCTTTATAAGATACCCAGTTATTCCCGCAAGAGGTATTAGGACCCACCAGTAGCTGTTCATAAATTAATAGCTAAATATTTGTTACTTTGACCAGTCTAGCATTTAAATTGAATATTTTTTACTTATTCAATTTATTTGAACTCCATCGATCAAGCAATCGTTGGTCGTGAGCTATCACTCCATCAATAGAATCCTGAGGTAATCGTTTTAGGCACTCAGCCAGTTCTTCTGGACTCATTTTTTCAGGAGGTTTAGTTGTTTTGATTTGTTGTGGGGATTTACCGTCCCAAGCAAATGGGTTATTGAATACTGGTGGAATAGGTAAACAGTCATCGCTATAAATTGGCGTGTCGTCATTAGCAAATGGCGAGAATGAAATTGTCTTCTCAAAGATGAGTGGATTACCAGTTGGTGTTGGTGGGGGTGGTGGCATTGAGTAAATAGCTTTGCGAGCTAGCTCTTCCGCTTTGTCAGAGGTTTTCCAAAGTGTTTCTACCGAAGTAACGTTTCCATTTGGAGCAATCTCGATTCTGAATCTGACCTGTCCTTGATCGACGCCTTCAACAGCTGTGCCCATCATACTTCGGACTTGCTTACTCCAAGTGTGTCGATAGCCTTTACTATTTTTTAATGTATACGTTGAAGCAAAAGCCCATTCTTCTGCTGTTGGAGCTGATGGCGCTTCTTGAGTGGCCGGTGCTTTTATTGTGAGTGTTTGTTCTCTTGTGATGTTGGGCGGCTGTTCTTTTTCTTCTGGTTCTTCAAGCTTGATCTCTAAGATAGTATCTTTTTCTTTTTTGATTTGAATCGTGGGTGCTGTTACAAAAAAAGCTAAGAGACTGAAGTGAAAAATTAAAGATAAAGCTGTAGCCGCTTTAAAAGGCGACTTTAATGTCTTGTTGAGGCTAAGAGAAAAAGACAATTACTGCTCGTCCAGTTTGGCTAGCTTCAAATCCATATTGAGCCAGTTAGGTATGCCATCTTCTGCCCGTACTGCCTTGAATCCTTTTTCTCTGAGACGCTTGACTGCTTCATATGACAACACACAGTAAGTGCCTCTACAGTAAGCCACAATCGTTTTAGATTTTGGAAAGTCACCTAATCGCTCCTCTAACTCCTCGAGGGTGATGTTGATTGCTCCTTCTAAATGAGAGTGGGCGTACTCTTCACTTGGTCGAACATCTAAGAGAGTAATTTCACCACGTTTGGCTAGTTTGAGTACCTGTTGAACGGGCATACCCTCTAGGCTATCTTTTGCGGTTAAGTACTTATTAACAAGACCATCAACCTCTTCAATATGTCTTTGCCCTACGCCTTGAAGTTTTAGAAACAAATCAATGACGTCGGAGTCAGCTATCTCATACACGATAGATTTACCTTGCCTAACCGTATTCACAATACCCACTTGCTTGAGCACTTGGAGATGTTGGGACACATTAGCAATTGGTAATTTAACCTTTTTTGCTAAGTCTTCAACCGCTGTAGGGCATTGAATAATCAGTTCAATCAGTTCTAGGCGAACTTCAGAACCAAGGGCTTTCCCTAGTTTGGCGAACTGTTCAAAGAGTTTTTGCTTGAAGCTTGATTTTTGTTTAGGCATAATCATTCAATAAGTTTATTGAATATAAGTGAGGGTGTAAATGTATAAAAAAATATTAACAAGTATTGTCGCTCTATTTTCATTGAGTGCCTATGCCAATAGTCCAGTTCCTTTGGAGATCAATGGTCAAAAGGCTTTAGTGTTCATTAATCAAGATCCTCCAGGCACAAGATGTAATACAAACGTTCAGATTGCTGCCGAAATTGCTAATGCTTACCGATTACCAATCCTAATTCTTCCTCAAACAGCAGTCCCGCCATTAACGCCTGCTCCATCTGTTTGGTATAACGGTCAGAACATCGCTGCCAGTGGCGGTGCCCATAACGGTATGGTGAGCTATCAAATCATTGCCGATATTCTTGAGCTTGAAGGAACAACCAAGCAAAAGAAGCAGGGTAAGTTATTCAATGACAGCGTAAGACCTGACTTTGATAAATTCAAATCAACCATTAAGACTGGAAAATAATAATGAAAAAAATATTACTTGTTTTAGCTTTAACATCGTTCATCGCAAACCCAGTAATGGCTGATAACAAAGCCATTGCTGTTGATGAAATGGCTGGATATTTAGATTTTGTGGACTATGGTGGTGCCACAATATTTCCAGAGCAGATACCTGCTGAGGAATATAAGAAGATGTTGGTGATTGATGCTAGAGATAAAGCTCAATTTGATAAGAGTCATATTCCTGGAGCAATCAATATTGAGTGGCGTCAGGTATTGGCTCAAAAAGACAAAATCCCAAAAAATAAACCAGTCTTGATTTACTGTAATACTGGAAGTCTTTCAGCACAGGCAGGTTTCGCTTTGCGTGTTGCTGGGTATGACAATTTGCGCATCCTTCAGGGTGGTTATGAAGAGTGGAAAGCCAAGGGTGGATTGGACGCTTATAAGAAAGCGGTGAATAATCAGCCTAAGCACTAGGCAATGGACGTGAAAGAGCACTGGGAAAAGGTCTATGGCGACAAGGCGCCAGATGCGGTAAGTTGGTATGCGCCACACCTTGAGACTTCACTCAATCTAATCCATCAAGCTACAGCCAATAAGAATGCGGCCATTATTGATATCGGCGGCGGTGAGGCTACATTAGTGGATGATCTGCTTGCTGAGGGCTACAGTAATTTAAGTGTCTTGGATATTTCACAAAAGGCGATTGATGTTGCTAGAACTCGCATTGGCAAGTCCGCCGATAGGGTTCATTGGTATTGTGCCGATACAACCCAAGCCACCTTGCCGCAAAACTACTTTGACATTTGGCATGACCGAGCCGTCTTTCATTTTTTAACTGAAGAGGCTGATCGCGTGGAATATGTAGAGCAGGTTATGCGCTCTGTAAAACATGGTGGATATCTCATTATGTCCACTTTTGGTCCTGAGGGCCCAGAGAAGTGTAGCGGCTTAGATGTGGTTCGCTATGACTCAGAAAATCTTCATGAACAATTCGGTAAGACATTCAAATTAATTAATAGCTTGACAGAGCTCCATCAAACACCAATGGGCACAACGCAACAGTTCATATATTGCCTTTTTAGGATTGAATAGAATTAGCCTCCCAAGCACACCAGCTGGTGGCCTCAAAGGCCTGATCTATTTGGTTTCGATGTTAAGCAATCTCTTCGTTAAAAAGTAATTTCCAGGCCGCCTTGTAAGCAACAATTTCGGCAGTCTTTTCAGGAAGTAATCCAAGAAAAAATCTTAAACTTCTTGTCCATTCATCCAATTTATCAATTCTGTCACCGCCCAAGTCCAAAGCAGCCAAAAATCTATAAGGCTTGCTAATGATCAATTTATTCCAGGCATCTTGATTTGCCCAATATCGCGCATGAGGCTCTCCGCTCAGAGGGTAAATTGAGCGAGAGTCACCAAAGGCCGTATCAACATAGAGATTTTGATGTTTATCTAGAAGTGCGCCAAGATATTCAGGTGAATATATTGAAGATTTTGATGAATAACGAATTTGAGCAAAATGACACCAAATAACCTTGGCATTTGGATATTGCGAAAGCATTTTTTCTAAAGGTAGTAATAAACCATCCTCTATCTCGTAATGAATTTGAAACGGGATACCAGTTTTATGAGAGAAACTAAACAATCTATGGCCAAGAGCTCCATCAATCGGAATGCTAACATCACGATCAGTTTCACCTCTTCGTGCTTGTCGAGGGGATAGATAGTGTCTAAATTCAAATTCCCCCATTAGCGGTAATTTTTGACTAGTCACGAAGCGTTCATTGTCATCAAGAAATTTTTCAGGACTTTTTGACCAAATAACTGTCGCGCCATTTCCGGTTGGAATAAAGTACTCAGGAAATTTTTTTGCCAATTGATTGCCTTCATCACTCCATGACGGACTACTTCGAGGCGGATCCAGAGATAAGCAAGATTGAGCTATTCCTGATCGATTCATTGCCCGAGTAAAACTTTCTGGTTCAAAGTTTTTTGGATTGTATGAACTTTCAATATCTATGATTGGAAGAGTGCCCGATTTTTTGATTGATTGGATTCGATTTAAGTAGCCTTGTTTGGAATCAGAAAATTTAAATTGGTATTCCTCTGATAGAGCTTGCTTGGCGTTGATACCCAATAAACTGAATAAGCCAAACTTCAGAAATGGTCTGCGATCCATGGGTGATTCCTAATTGATTGGTTAAGTTGGCGTTAAATTGCCTTTATATTTTCAAAGCATATAACACTTCGATTTCGAAACCTGATAAAGACATACACCTATCTGAGTATTCCATTGAATGAGCCAGCAACATAGTAACTACTTGATTGGGATAGGTTTACCCCGGATTATTTGCCAACAAACTGCCCATAGGTTACAATGTTGGTCTTAGTCGGAGTGTGGCGCAGTCTGGTAGCGCACCTGGTTTGGGACCAGGGGGTCCAAGGTTCGAATCCTTGTACTCCGACCACTTTCAATTCGCATCACTCGATGCACCATCCTCAAAAAA
>JACCDH010152163.1_pt1 | contig 12590 bp, 12 predicted proteins | sample 7442481 | NCBI WGS metagenome assembly JACCDH01 (sample SAMN15323433, study PRJNA562643) | freshwater metagenome | isolation source: river surface water | place: USA:Blue River Watershed | collected 2017-08-15
CCATCTGCTGTAGGAACAGTAATTCCCAAACCTTTTCGTTGCCCGATTGTGTATGTATAGGCACCTTTATGTTCACCAATCTGTGTTCCATCTTGATCAACGATCGGACCACTCTCACTGCCTAAACGTTCGCGCAGCCAACCAGCGTTATCGCCCGATGGAACAAAACAAATGTCATGGCTATCAGGTTTCTGCGCAACTGCTAATCCGCGACGTTCTGCTTCTAGACGAATATCAACTTTTTCGGTATCTCCGAGTGGAAAGAGTGCTCCGCTGATCTGATCGCGATTGAGTACCGCTAAAACATAAGACTGATCTTTCAGGGGATCTACAGCGCGGTGCAAAGTCTTTCCATGATCACTTTCGCGTGTGCGTGCATAGTGACCGGTGATTACACCATCAAAACCCATCGCTTTTGCGCGATCAAGTACTGCTGCGAATTTGATCTTCTCGTTACAACGTAGGCAAGGATTTGGTGTGCGTCCTGCCTTGTATTCACTCATAAAGTTTTCGACAACACCTGCATGAAATTCATCCGCCATATCCCAGATATAAAAAGGAATACCGATGACATCTGCGGCACGCCTTGCATCGTGAGAATCTTCGATGGTGCAGCATCCGCGGGCACCTGAGCGATACTTTTGTGGGTTAGATGAAAGTGCAAGGTGCACACCAATAACGTCATGTCCTTCTTCTACTGCACGCGCTGCAGCTACTGCTGAATCGACGCCGCCTGACATTGCTGCAATCAGCTTCATAGCGAGTTAGCCGCCTTTGCCATCGCAACAACTTCTGGAATCACACTCAAAGCGTATTCAATATCACCGACAGTAGTAGTCGCACCGAGTGAAAAACGCAGCGAAGATGTCGCCCCAATCTCATCGTGGCCCATCGCCATCAAAACATGGCTTGGGCGATGCACACCTGCCGTACAAGCAGCCCCAGTCGAACATGAAACTTCTTTGCCATCCATCAGCAACAGTAAGAAATCTGCCTGTGTGCCAGGAAAGGTGATGTTGGAAATTCCAGGAAGTCGGTGCGCACCTCGGCCATTGATCTGTGCATCAGGAGCAACTTCTGTAATGCCAGATTCGAATTTTTCCCTCAGGCTAGACACTGTCACTGCGTTGTAGATACTTTCTTTCACAGCAGTTGCAAAGGCAACGATCGAGGGTGCGTTCAGTGTGCCGCTTCGAATTTCACGCTCTTGTCCCCCACCGTGCAGAAGTGCTGGCATTTCAAATGCGCGACGCAAGATCAGTGCACCGATTCCAAGTGGGCCGCCGATCTTGTGGGCGCTAATGGTCATCGCAAAAAGTCCCAATTTCGAATAATTCAAAGGGACTTTCATAAAACTCTGTACCGCATCTGAATGAACTGGGATCTCACCAGCAATTTCAACGACGCGATCAATCGGCTGGATAACCCCAGTTTCATTATTGGCAGCCATCACTGAGATCAGCGCAATCTCAGGACCGCGTGTTGTCACAATGTGAGCCAGAAAGTCACAATCAATAACGCCATCAGATGTGACAGGAACTTCAATCAGCTCAGCATCTTCATGTTCAACCAACCAGTGAGCAGGATCGAGAACTGCATGGTGTTCTATCGCGCTAACAACGATGAGGTTTTTCTCAGGTGCTGCCCAGAACAAACCTTTGATCGCAGCATTATTTGCCTCAGTTCCGGATCCAGTAAAAATCACTTCACTTGGTTGGCAGCCAAGTGCAGCCGCGATTACTTCACGCGCTTCTTCGACATCTTTACGAGTCGATCGCCCATCGGTATGAAGGCTAGAAGGGTTACCAATCTTGCGTAGCGACCTTTGCATCGCATCAATGGCAGGCTCAATCATCGGCGTTGTAGCCGCATGATCGAGGTAGATGCTCATGGCCTAAGTCTAGGCCAGAGGGCGCAGTATTACTTTTGCGCTGAAACTGCTGATGTTGCCTGAGGTAGAACGGCGAAGAGATCGCCAACTACGCCAAAGTCGCAAATTTCAAAGAGCGGTGCTTCTGGATCCTTATTGACCACAACGATTGTCTTTGAAGTTTGCATACCCGCACGATGTTGGATCGCACCAGAGATTCCACATGCAACATAAAGTTGTGGGCTTACGGTCTTACCTGTTTGGCCAACCTGATGTGAGTGTGGATACCAACCAGCATCTGTTGCCGCGCGTGATGCGCCTACTGCGGCACCGAGTGTGTCAGCAAAAGATTCAACGGCAGCAAAATCTCCATTAGTTCCGCGACCGCCGGATACAACAACGGAAGCTTCTGTTAGCTCTGGACGTCCGCCCTTAATTGGAGGTTGTGATGACGAGATCGAGGATTTCTTTGCGGCATCTGAAATTGTTACGGAGACACTTTCACTCGTTGCACTAGCCGGACTTAGATCTGCCTCAACTGAGTTTGGACGAAGTGTGATGACTGCAGTTCCGTGAACAACTGTTGAATGCACTGTTGTAGAACCACCGAAGACAAGCTGGGTAGCAACTTTATCGGCAGCAACATCTACAGCGTCGGTAATGATTCCTGATTCAAGTGCGATAGAAACTCGGGCTGCAACTTCTTTGCCGAATGCGTGCGAAGCAACAAGGACAACCTCTGCACCCTTTGCCTTAGCGACTTGTGCCAGTGCATCTGCAGCGGCTGCAACGCCATGCTTTGCAATCTCATCTGATTCAACAATTGCGATAGATGAAATTGGACCTTGTGTCAGAGTGGCAGCAAGTGCGGCACCTTTTCCGGCTGGGGCTAAGACAACAGCACAGACTGAACCCATTCGAGCGCCCACTGTTGCAAGTTCTGCAGTGGTCTTTGTTGCGACATCACCTTGGAAATCGGCGAGAATAACTACTGTGCTCATATCAACTTCTTCTCTGCTAGGAATGTTGCGAGCGCGTTTCCGCCATCGCCACTATCGGTAACAATTACGCCTGCACTTCGTGGTGGACGAGGCGCGGAATCCTTCACTTCAGACCATGCACTAGTAACACTTACGCCGACAGTTGCAAGATCGCGCGATTCAATTGTCTTCTTCTTTGCAGCCATGATTCCCTTAAATGATGGATAACGTGGCTCGTTAATTTTTTCGACAACGCTGATCACTGCAGGAAGTGCTGCACTAATTTCATCTACGCCAGCTTCGGTCACGCGAGTGATCGCAACAGTAGAAGCGTCTGGATTGACCTCAACCTTGCTTGCAAATGTCATCTGTGCCCACCCCAATCGCGCAGAGATCATTGCCGGGATAACGCTCATGCGTGCATCTGTTGATTCAGTTCCGCAAATAACAAGATCAAATCCGCCATCTGCAATTGTCTTTGCGAGCACTGCCGATGTGGCAAGTGCATCCGATCCTGCGAGTGCGGCATCGGTAATCAAAATTGCATCATTTGCACCCATGGAGAGAGCCTTGCGAACAGCTTCGGTTGCGCGCTCAGGTCCCATGGAGATTACGGTGACTGTGTGTGGGCCACCTTCTTCATTGCCGCCGTGAGCTTCTGCAATGCGCAGCGCTTCTTCGACCGCGTATTCATCTAAATCATTAAGTACAGCATCAACGCCTTCGCGATCAAGACGTGAGTTGACCATCTTCTTCTCGGCCCATGAATCTGGGACCTGCTTAATGCAGACTGCAATCTTCATGTGGGCTAGGTTACTCATCAGTAGCAATATTCACAATATGAAACAGGGCAAGATACCCCTCATGCTTCCAGCCGATCCCCGCACCCTGGGCGCCACCGTCACAGAAGGTGGAACCAACTTTGCGATCTGGAGCAATGCCGCCGATGCCATCGAGCTCTGCCTCTTTAACGAGGTGAATGGAAAGTTAGTCGAGACGCGCTTTGCACTTTCGCACCGCAATGGACCCATCTGGCATGGATATTTGGCTGGAGTAAGAGCAGGTCAACGTTATGGCTACCGCATCTACGGGCCTTGGCAACCAGAACGCGGATCGCGATTTAATGCAGCGAAATTAGTTATTGATCCATACGCACATAAACTCGATGGAACCCTGCAATACGTACCAGAGATATATGGCCACGTTGCTACAGATGAAATTGGTAACGGTGATCTCACTTTGCGCGATAACCGAGATAGCGCGCCGTTTGTTCCGCTCTCTGTCGTCACCGATTATCGCACTCGACACATTGATCGGCCGCTCACATCCTGGGCGAAGACTTTAATTTATGAAGCACACGTTCAGGGATTAACTGCAAAAAACTATGAGATTCCCGAAAATGAACGTGGTACTTATAAAGCGCTAGGACATCCCAGCACGATTGCACATTTAAAGTCTCTCGGTGTCACTGCGCTAGAACTACTACCGATACACACTTATGCGACAGAACCAGTCATCTGGTCGCGAGGCCGAAAAAATCATTGGGGATATAACGCGCTCGCTTTTAGCGCACCACATGCCGAATATGCAGCGACTTCAGATCCGACCACAGAGTTACAAGTTGCAGTAGATCAACTTCACCAAGCAGGTATTGAAGTCATTTTAGATGTTGTTTATAACCACACGGCAGAGGGCGGCATCGCAGGACCAACACTGTCTTTCAAGGGAATTGATAACAAGGGTTACTACCGCCACGATGAAGCTGATAATTACGTTGATGTCACAGGGTGTGGAAATACTTTTGCCGCCAGTAACCCACAAAATGTTCGATTTATTGTGGATTCCTTGCGGTGGTGGATTGAAGTCATTGGCGTTGATGGATTCCGCTTTGATCTAGCAACAGCGCTCTACACAAGTCACTCGGCCTTTAATTCTTCGCTTATGTCTGCCATTGAATCAGATTCCGTCTTGCGTAACTTTAAAATGATTGCAGAGCCATGGGATATCTCGCGTTATTCGCTAGGAGATTTTCCGCATCCATTCCGTGAGTGGAACGATGCCTATCGCGATGCCATCAGACAGTTCTGGCTAGAAGATATTGCACGCGGGTACGGCGAAGGCGTAGCAGACATAGCTTCACGTATCAGCGGCTCTAGCGACATTTTTTATTACCGCGGTCCAACATCATCCATTAACTTCATCACCGCTCACGATGGATTCACTCTCAACGATTTGGTCAGCTACACATCTAAAAATAACTTAGCTAACCAAGAAGATAACCGCGACGGCGCAAGTGATAACCGTTCCTGGAATTGTGGAGTTGAAGGACCGACTGAAGATCCTAAAATACTGGCTATTCGTCAGAGTCTAAAGAAGTCGATGCTTGCTACTTTGTTACTTTCATCTGGTGTTCCGATGCTTACTATGGGTGATGAAGTAAGCCGCTCTCAGTTGGGATCTAACAACGCGTATTCGATGCCGCGCGATATGAGTGTGAATATTGCAGATTCACCAGAAACTTTTGGTGGAGGTTGGGCAATGGATTGGGATTTAGATCCTGCGCAGAGAGATATTCGTGACGCAGTTGAGATGTTAGCCAGTATTCGAAATACATATTTGGCAGATGTCGCCTCTGAATTCTTTACCGGAGCACTAGATCAAGGCACGCAACGAAAAGATATTGCTTGGTTTAGTTTGGGTGGTCGCGAGATGAGTGATTCACACTGGACAGATGGTGAGAAAAGATCTCTTACGGTCTTTATCGATGCCGGTTCTGATCGCGGATTGTTACTACTTCTTAACTCGTCAACCCAAACCACTACATTTACTTTTCCGGATAGTACGTGGGGAGATTCGTTCCGCTCAATATTTGATGCCTCGCATGTAACGTCAGAACATGAACCAGCGCTAGCACTTCCTTCATCAACAGTTGATGTGCAGGCTCACTCTGCTCAGGTGTGGCTGGTAACGCGCAGTACTAGGTAGTAATTCTTTTCATCAAATAAGATGGGCAAATGCTTGCACTTATTGCACCTGGTCAAGGCTCACAGACTCCAGGAATGCTCACCCCATGGATAGCAGATCCTTCTCAAGCTGAACTCTTGCGCCATTGGTCGGAAGTTATTGATCTGGATTTAACTCATCTAGGCACAACTGCAGATGCAGATGAGATCCGAGATACCGAGAATGCACAACCACTTATTGTTGCTGCCGGGTTACTTAGTGCTGGGGCTTTAGATCTCAACGGTAAATTCTCATGTGTTGCTGGGCACTCGGTTGGTGAAATTACTGTCGCCGCGTTGGCTGGTGTAATTAGTGAGGTTGATGCGCTGCGACTTGTACGTGTGCGTGGTCTTGAAATGGCAAAAGCTGCTGCAGCATCTCCATCCGGAATGTCTGCAGTTCTTGGCGGAGATCGTGATGTTGTTCTTGCTACGATTGCAAAGGCAGGACTGGTTGCCGCTAATGACAACGGTGGTGGTCAAATTGTTGCAGCAGGCGACCTTGCAGCTCTCGCATCTCTTTCTCCAGAGGGTTCACGCGTCCGTGCTCTTCAAGTTGCGGGCGCATTTCACACTCACTTTATGTCTCCAGCTGTCAGCGCATTCAAAGAATTCGCATCAACAATTACGACTTCAGATCCTGCAGTTGGCGTCTTGTCTAATCGAGACGGAGAAGTACTTAATTCAGGGCAAGAAATACTTGAGCGAATCGTGTCGCAGGTGGCTAACCCAGTTCGTTGGGATCTATGCATGTCAACGATGCAATCGTTAGGTGTAACGCAAGCGCTCGAAGTAGCACCTGCTGGAACTCTTGTGGGACTCCTTAAGCGCGCCGCGGAAAGCATTACGGGATTTGCGCTTAAATCACCTGATGACCTCGCAGCAGCGAACCAATTTGTAAGTAGCAAGGGATAACTCATGACAATTAAAGCCAAGACTGGTTCGCACTCTCGCATTCTCTCCGTAGGTTCGTATCGTCCAAAGAGACTTGTCATGAACTCTGAGATAGTCGATCGCATTGAATCAAATGACGAATGGATTCAACAGCGCACTGGAATCCAGTCACGACGTTTTGCAGATGAAAGTGAATCTGTTGTTGACATGGCTTGTTGGGCAGCAGAATCTGCACTCAAGCGTGCAGGCGTCTCGATTGCAGATATCGATACAGTCATCGTTGCCACAATTACATTTCCACACCAAGCGCCAAGTGCTGCAACTGCGATCATTGCCCGCCTTGGCAATCCGACTGCTGCCGCCTTTGATATCGGAGCGGCGTGTGCGGGCTTTAGCTATGCAGTCTCCATGGCACACGATTTTGTCTTCGCAGGAACTTCCAAAAAAGTGCTTGTTATCGGAGTAGAAAAGATTTCTGATTTCACCAATCCCGATGATCGTGCCACTGCCTTTATCTTTGCCGACGGCGCGGGGGCAGTTGTGATCGGCGAATCTGATACTCCAGGCATTGGTCCGGTCGTCTGGGGGGCAGATGCCGACAATCGTGAAGCGATCACAATGGATCCGCCATGGACTGCAATGCGAAGTGAAACGCAGAAGAGTATTGGCGAAATCGATTGGCCAAATATTTATCAAGAAGGACAAAAAGTTTTCCGCTGGGCTGTCTATGCAATTAGTAAGGCTGCTCTTGCTGCAATCGAGCAAGCAGGACTGACTGTCGATGACATTGATGTCTTTATTCCTCATCAAGCAAATCTTCGAATTATTGAAACAATGGCTAAAGAGATGAAGTTGCCAGCAACAACGGTTATTGCAGATGACATTCGCGTCAATGGAAATACATCTGCAGCATCAATTCCGCTAGCGATGGATATTTTGCTTAGCAATCGGCCAGAGCTACATGGCAAGACAGCACTCATTATTGGATATGGCGCAGGTCTCGTTTATGCGGGACAAGTGGTCGAACTTCCACCTAAACCATAAATTTTCTCTCAGAATGCACCCAATTACTCGATAGTAAGGGGCTGCATCCGAGAGAATAACGACCTGAAACATCCGCACCACTTATGTCGATAGAAGAGGAAATAACAATGGCGCTTTCACAAGCCGATGTACTTGCAGGACTTAAGGAGATCGTTGAAGAAGTAGCTGGCGTCTCAGCATCTTTGATCGAGCTCGACAAGAACTTCACTGATGACCTCGATGTAGATTCATTGAGCATGGTTGAAGTTGTTGTGGCTGCCGAAGAGCGCTTTGGCGTCAAGATTCCTGATGAAGCAGTAACAGATCTCGCCACAGTTGGCGATGCCGTTAATTTCATCGTCAACGCCGCAAAGTAAGTAATAGCGAAGCGGTAATTTTTTAACATGACACGACGCGTTGTTGTCACAGGACTAGGGGCCACAACCCCCCTTGGTGCAGATGTTGACTCCACTTGGACGGCACTCATTGCTGGCAAAAGTGGAGCTCGACTTCTCACTGAAGAGTGGCGCGAGCTACTGCCTGTGCACTTCGCAGCTCGTGTTCACACAGAGCCCGCTGATCAGATGGAGCGCGTTGAAATGCGCCGTCTTGATCGTTCTGAACAATTTGCTGTGGTTGCTTCTCGTGAAGCGTGGAAAGATGCTGGATCCCCCGAAGTAGATAAGGAACGCCTCGGAGTTGTCATCGCATCCGGTATCGGCGGAGTTATCACGCTCTTGGATCAATTTGATAATTTGAAAGAGAAAGGTGCGCGAGGTGTAAGCCCGCATACCGTTCCTATGTTGATGCCGAATGGTCCAGCTGCACATGTGGGCCTCGAGCTTCAAGCAAAGGCCGGTGTTCACACACCTGTCAGTGCTTGCGCATCAGGAGCAGAAGCAATCGGTTACGCACTCGAGATGATTCGCACAAATCGTGCAGACATTATTGTCAGCGGCGGAGTTGAAGCTGCGATTCATCAGTTGCCGATGGCCGGCTTTGCTGCGATGAAGGCGTTGTCTACTCGCAACGATTCACCCGAGCGAGCATCGCGTCCATATGATCGCGATCGCGATGGATTTGTTCTTGGCGAAGGCGGCGGAATACTTATTCTTGAAGAGTACGAGCACGCGAAGGCGCGTGGAGCAAAAATTTACTGTGAACTTGTCGGACAGGGCTTGAGCTCTGACGGGTATCACATCGCAGCCCCAGATCCAGAAGGTGCTGGAGTGCAGCGCGCAATTAAGTTTGCGCTAGCTAATGCAAATCTTTCAACAAAAGACATTGTTCATTTAAATGCGCATGCAACATCAACTCCAGCAGGAGATGTTGCTGAAGCCAATGCGCTGCGATTAGCTCTTGGTGGCGATGTTGATCATGTTGCAGTCTCTGCCACAAAGTCGATGACTGGCCATTTACTTGGTGGTGCTGGTGCTATCGAATCAGTGTTTATTGTCAAGGCTCTACAAGAACGTTTAGCTCCGCCTACCATCAACATTGAAAATCTCGACCCTGCAGTCACAGTCGATGTTGTGCGTGATAAGCCCCGCACACTTCCTTCCGGACAGATCGCTGCGCTCAATGATTCCTTTGGTTTTGGTGGTCATAACGTTGTTTTGGCTTTTGCTACTCTCTAAGCATGAACGCCACAGAGGTTGACCCGCGCGATCCTGTACAACGAATTGAGAGATTACTTGATTCGGGTACCTGCCAACTTTTAACTGAAAACAATCAGTGTGGCATGGTCGCGGCAACAGGTAATGTCGCTGGTAATAAAGTTATCGTCTTTGCCTCTGATGCAACTGTAAAAAGCGGTGCACTCGGAATCGATGGTTCTAAAGTAATAGTGAGTGCATATAAAGAAGCGATGGCGGCACAACTTCCCATCGTTGGTATTTGGCACTCAGGTGGAGCGCGACTCAGCGATGGAGTGGCATCCCTTGATGCTTTCGGTGAAGTATTTCAATCGATGATTTCGGCAAGCGGTCGCATTCCGCAGATCTCGCTCGTACTTGGCCCCACTGCAGGTGGTGGCGCATATGGTCCGGCACTTACCGATGTCGTTGTCCTGGCACCTGAAGGTCGCATCTTTGTTACAGGCCCTGATGTTGTAAAGAGCGTAACGGGTGAAGATATTGATATCGCTTCTCTCGGCGGACCTGAGGCACATAGTAAAAATAGCGGAGTTGCCCACGTGATCGCTTCTAGTGAAAACGAAGCCTATGCAGAAGTAAAAGATCTCATCTCACTCTTTGCAGATCAAGGTCACTTTGATGTCAATCTTGCCGATAGCGATCTCTCAGTACATGTTCCAGCGGTAACAAAGCGAACTTATGAAGTTCATCCACTTATTGATGCAATTCTTGATCGCGATGGTGCAAAACTTGAACTCTTGCCGGTCTGGGCTGCCAATATGACAACAGTCCTTGGTCGCTTTGGTGGTCGCACGGTGGGTGTTGTTGCAAATAACCCACAGCATTTAGGTGGAGTTTTGGATTCTGCAGCAGGTGAAAAGGCGGCTCGTTTTGTCCGTACCTGTGACGCCTTCGGTATTCCACTGATTGTTATTGCTGATGTCACCGGGTTTGCACCTGGTTCAGGTCAAGAATGGGAAGGTGCTGTACGTCGCGGTGCCAAGTTACTTCATGCATTTGGTGAAGCGGTTGTTCCACGAGTAACTCTGATTACTCGACGTGCCTATGGTGGTGCATACGTTGCGATGAACTCTAAATCTCTCGGTGCTACACGTGTCTTTGCTTGGCCTCAAGCGGAGGTAAGTGTGATGGGAGCAATTGCTGCAGTGCGAGTCTTGCACCGCAGATTGCTAGCAGATCTTCCAGAAAGTGCACGAGCAGATATGGAACTTGAGTTAGCGGCAGAGCATGAAAAAATCTCAGGCGGAGTAGCTCGCGCAGTAGAGATTGGCGCAGTTGATGAAATTATTGAACCATCTGTAACGCGCACAGCTCTTGCACGAGCGTTAGCCGCTGCACCTCATCGCCGTGGAGACCACGGCAATATTCCACTCTAACTAATTTAGATAATCTAAATTAGTTAGAGACAGCGAAGGTAACTGAGACTGTTGATGTAACTGTCTTTTCGATTGTGGATGTGTCATATGCGCCACCATCAGAGACCATTGTCGAATCAGGTGTTGTCACTTGGAAGACTCCACTCTTTACGCTCTGAACTGCGCCAACGCTTCCGCCCACTGCCTTTGTGATCGCAATGGCGCGAGTCTTCGCGTCCTTCATAGCTTCTTCAAGAAGTTGAGGGCGAAGATCTGGCAAAGTTGAGATGTAATACTGAGGGCCATAATTATTCACAGTCACACCGTTTTGGAGCAGTGTTCCAATTCCTTGTGAAAGCTTGTAGACAAGCTGAACATCACTTGTGCGCACAGTGATATCGCGAGAGGCGCGATAGGAAAGGATGCGACCGGTGTTATTTCCGTTCTGCCATTCTTCATTGGCAAAGGTTGAAACTGCGCCAAGTGTTAGCGCATCGGCAGAAATTCCGCCCTTAGTCAGGTACGACGAAACGGCATCTACATCAGCGCCGACTTTCTGAACTGCGTCGGCAACAAGTGGGCGAGAGAGAGCAACATTAAGAGTCCAGACCACATTGTCAGCAGTTGCTGTTGTCTTTGCTGATCCAGTAACTGTAATTCCGTTATCGGTGCGTGCTGCAAAACCTGCACCAACTTTTACTAGTCCTCCACCAACAGCCAAGGCCATGATGAGTGAAGCCGCAATGACTGTAATCGAACGGGACTTTTCGCCTGAATTATTAATGCTCATACGCGCATCTTAATACTTTTAGATCGCGCGTAGCGCCATTACCTCTTCCATTTCGACTCCACGGAAAGGTTCGAGTGCTAGCTCCCAGGATTCTCCCAATAATCTTTGGAACTCTTCACGCAATGACTCCTCGTCGAAACCTTTTCCTAGCGCTTGCACGATCAAGTGTTCTGAAATCATGATGCTTCCCATTCCATCAATGACACTTCTGTGAATTCCAAGATCGGGAGTAAAGCGAAAGAACTCTCCCCCAATCTCGCTCTCTTCACGCACTTCAAAGCGCAGGTAATGCCACGCTTTAAGTGCCGTAGCAACTTTGGCCGCGGTGCCCGCGCGATCTCTGAATTCGAGAGTTGTGCGATAAGTTCCGGCTGCCTTTGGTTGCGGCTTCCACTCGAGTGCGACCCATGTTCCAAGGATCGATTGCAGACCCCATTCAATGTGTGGGCGCAGCGCAGCAGGTGCGCTATGAATAGTTAGAAAACCTGTCACATGTGTTTTTGACGCGACAGAGCGACCAGATGAAATCATCTGCTCCATGAACTTCTCCTAGCAAGGTGCACCCCTTGGGATTTACTGTGCGACCTTCCCCGATCCACAGTGTTGCTAGTAGATATATGGTGGCATGAGCGTGAAAAAAGGTAAAGGTCAGGTATTGGTGTAGGCGTAAATAGGGCTAGACTAGGGACCAGTCGGACGCTTAATCAGGACCCGTTTCATGGCAGTAGTGCTTTGCTCGGTATCGCTGGCGCAAGAGGAAGACCGTGTTTGAGGATTTCTCACACACCCACATATCGAAGGAAAAGTAAAACATGGCAACAGGTACAGTTAAGTGGTTCAACTCTGAAAAGGGATTCGGTTTCATTGCAGTTGATGGTGGCGGACAAGATGTATTCGTTCACTACTCAGCAATCCAAGGAAACGGTTACAAGAGCCTTGAAGAGGGTCAGTCAGTTTCATTCGAGGTCGTACAGGGTCCAAAGGGTCCTCAGGCCGATGCAGTGAACGCTAACTAATAGCA
>JACCDH010355928.1_pt1 | contig 12590 bp, 14 predicted proteins | sample 7442481 | NCBI WGS metagenome assembly JACCDH01 (sample SAMN15323433, study PRJNA562643) | freshwater metagenome | isolation source: river surface water | place: USA:Blue River Watershed | collected 2017-08-15
GGTGGCGTCGTGCGGGATGGCTGCGCTGAAGACCATGTCAGGCACCGAACTGAAGAAGCAGTGGCGCGCTCTGTTCGATACCGAGCCGCCGCTGTTCAACCGGCGCTACATCGAGACCAGGCTGGGCTACCGCATTCAGGAACTGACCTACGGCGGCCTCAATCCCGAGACCGTGCGACGTCTGCAGGAACTGGGGGAACAACTGGACGGCGGGAACATCACCACCCGCCGCATTCGGACAGACCTCAAGCCCATCATAGGTACCCGGCTGATCCGGGAATGGCAGGGCACCGAGCACTGCGTGACGGTCACCCGCGACGGCTTTGAATGGCAGGGCGGATCAGCAGCCGCTCCCACTCCTTCTCGCCCAGCATGTATTCCTTGGACAGCGGCGGACGTTCATAGGGCGGTTCGCTTTCGCGCCCGATCAGCGCGATCGTGCCTTCGAAACCCAGTTGGCGCAGCTGGATCGCGGCATAGGCCCCGCCCTGCCCGGCCCCGACGATCACGACATCAAAATGCACTGGCTATCCCTCGCTATGGCACGATCCCATAGCGCGCGCTGCCTGCCACGCAAGGGTATTGCGCCTAGCCGCCCGGCCAGTCGGGCTGACGCTTCTCAAGAAAGGCGGCGATCCCTTCACGGGCGTCGGGATCGACGATGTTCTCCAGCGCCTGGGCGCGGGCGAAGTCATAGGCCCCGGCCAGCGGCAGCGCGGCCTGCTGCGCGAACGAGGCCTTGCCCCGGCGCAGCACCGATCCCGCCTTCGAGGCGATCTCGGCCGCCAGGGCATCGACCGCATCATCGAGCGTTTCGGGTTCGTGCACCGCGTTGATCAGGCCGATGCGAAGCGCGTGATCGGCCGGAAACAGCTTGCCGGTGGCCAGCATCATCATCGCCGCCTTGCGCCCCACGGTGCGGCTGAGCGGCACCTGCGGGGTGTGGCACCAGAACCCGATGTTGACGCCCGGAACCCCGAAGCGCGCGGTTGAACTGGCCAGGGCCAGATCGCAGGCCGCAACCAGTTCGCACCCTGCCGCGGTCGCCACGCCTTCGACCTTGGCGATCACGATCTGCGGCTGGGCCATGATCTGCTGCATCAGCGCGGCGATTCCGGCGAAATCACGCGCCAGGAAATCCATGTCGTCTTGGCCGTTGAACTCGTTGAGATCGTGTCCGGCCGAAAAGATCCTGCCCCCCGCGCCTGCCAGCACGATCACCTTGATGTCGCTGCGCGCCGCGAGATCGGCGAACTTGGCCCGCAGCGCCTCGACCAGCTCCATCGCCAGGCTGTTGCCCGCGCGCGGACGGTTGAGCGTGAGCCAGGCGACTGCCCCATCGATCAGCGAAAGCAGCGGCGGATCGGCTTCAATCATTGAGAACCTTGGCCGCGGTCTTGTTCATGAAGGCGGCGAGACGGTCCTTCGATGCGGGCTGGGTGTTGGTGATCCCGGCGATGAAGGCTTCGGCATAATAGGCATCGGCCGAGGCCATGTTGCCGATATGAGCGATGCCCGAGGTGATCGCGAAGTTCGACAGCGGCGGATTTTGCGCGGCCTTGCGGGCGATTTCCAGCGCCTTGTCGAAGCTTGGCCCCTCGGTCAGGTACTGGCACAGCCCCACCACCACGGCTTCCGCGCCGGAATAGATCCGCCCGGTCAGCATCATGTCGATCATTCGCGCCTCGCCCACCAGCCGGGCGACGCGCACCGTCGCCCCGCCGCCGGTAAAGATCCCGCGCTGGCCTTCGGGCAGAGCGAAATAGGTGGTGGGATCGGCCACCCGGATATGGAACGAACTGGCCAATTCGAGCCCGCCGCCCACCACCGCCCCGTTAAGCGCACCGACCACCGGCTTGCCGCAATGCTGGATCGCATCGAAGGCGGCGTGCCAGCGCCGGCAGATATACATGAAATCGGTGGCCGAGCGGTCTTCCAGGTGATGTTCGATCAGGTCGAGCCCTGCGCAGAACACGCTGCCTTCGGCGCGCATCACCACCGCGCGGACATCGGCGCTGCGCCGCACCCATTCGAACAGATCGCAGATTTCCTCGATGAAGGCGGCGGACAGGGCATTGCGCTTGTCCGCCCGGTCAAGCGTGACCACCAGGACATCGCCATCGGCCTCGGCGCGCATGAATTGCAGCGCCGGAATTTGATCAACCATCGGCCAGCCCCAGTTCCACTTCCATCATCTTGCGCATTTCGAACTTCTGGGCCTTGCCAGTTACGGTCATGGCAAAGCTTTCGACGATCTTGATATAGCGCGGCACCTTGTAGTGGGCGATCCTGCCCTTGCAGTGGACCAGGATATCGTCGGGCAGCAGTTCGACCCCCGGCTTGGGGATTACCCAGGTGCACACCTCCTCGCCGTATTTCTCATCGGCGATGCCGAACACCTGGGCATCGCCGATCAGCGGATGGGTGAGCAGGAATTCCTCGATCTCGCGCGGGTAGATGTTCTCGCCACCGCGGATGATCATGTCCTTGATCCGACCGGTGATCCGCACATAGCCGTTGGCGTCCATCGTCGCGAGGTCGCCTGAATGCATCCAGCCGTCCTTGTCGATCGCCTCTTCGGTCTTTTCCGGATCGTCCCAGTAGCCCAGCATCACCGCATAGCCGCGCGAACAGTATTCGCCCTGTTCGCCGATCGGCAAGGTTGCGCCATCGGGGCCGACGATCTTGCATACGGCATGCGGGTGCGCCTTGCCCACCGTCGCAACCCGTTCTTCAAGCGGATCGTCGGTCGCGGTCTGGGTGGTGAGCGGGCTGGTTTCGGTCATGCCGTAACCGATCGTCACCTCGGTCATGTTGAGCCGGTCCATCACGCTGCGCATCGTCGCGATCGGGCACGGCGATCCGGCCATGATCCCGGTGCGCAGGCTCGAAACATCGTAACTGTCGAGATCGGGCTGGTTGAGGATGGTGATGAACATCGTCGGCACGCCGTAGAGCGCGGTGCAGCCTTCCACCGCCACGGCCTCGAGCGCGGCCTTGGGATCATAGGCCTCGCCCGGATAGATCATGGCCGCGCCGCTGGTGAGTGCCGCCAGATTGCCCAGCACCATCCCGAAGCAGTGGTAGAGCGGCACCGGAATGCAGATCCGGTCAGCCGGCGTCAGGTTGATCGTGCGGCCGGTGAAGTAGCCGTTGTTGAGGATGTTGCGATGGGTCAGCGTGGCGCCCTTGGGAAAGCCGGTGGTGCCGCTGGTGAACTGGATATTGATCGCATCGTTGCGATCAAGCGTCCTGGCAATGGCTTCCAGCCGGGCCGCTTCGGGATGGCGGCGCAGGTCGGCCCAGGCGGCGAAGCCTTCGTGCCGCTGCTCACCCAGCGCAACCATCAGCCTCACGAAGGGCAGCTTGGCCGGCCCAAGTTCGCGCAGCATGCCGATATAGTCGCTGGTCTTGAAGCTGGGCGCGGTGACCAGCACGCTGCAGCCGACCTTGTTCAGCGCATATTCGACCTCGCTCAGCCGGTAGGCCGGATTGATCGTCACCAGCACCGCGCCGATCCGGGCGGTGGCGAACTGGATTACCGTCCATTCGGCGCAATTGGGCGCCCAGATCCCCACCCGGTCACCCTTGACCACGCCTTCGTGGAGCAGGCCGGTGGCGATCCGGTCGACCTCGGCGTTGAGTTCGGCCCAGGTCCACCGGATGCCCTGATGGCGCGAGACCAGGGCAAGCTGGTCAGCCCATGCGGCGGCGGCGCGTTCCAGCGCCTCGCCGATGGTATATTCAAGCAGCGGCGGGTAATCGACGCCCTTGGCGTAGGACAGCTGGCTCATCGTGCCTCGTTGATCACCTGGATCTGCGTGAATTCGTGCAGGCCTTCTTCGGCGAACTCAACCCCGATGCCCGATTGCTTGGCGCCGCCGAACGGGATGTTGGGCCCGAAATCGAGGTGCTTGTTGATCCAGACGGTGCCCGAATCGATCTCGCAAGCCAGCTCGTAAGCCTTGTCGCGATCGTTCGACCAGACCGAGCCGCCCAGCCCCCAGGGGCTGGCATTGGCGCGTTCGAGCGCATCGTCGATGACCGAGAACTTGATCACCGGCAGGATCGGGCCGAACTGTTCCTCGTCGACGATCTTGGTCCCGTCGGTCACGTCGCGCACGATGGTCGGGCGGATGAAGTAGCCGGGCCGGTCTTCCACCACGCCGCCGGCAATGATCGTGCCGTTGGCACGGGCATCTTCAAGGAAGCCCTTCACCTTCTCGTACTGCATCTTGTTCTGCAGCGGACCGATCTGCGCGCCCTGCTTGAGCCCGTCGTCAACCACCGCCGCATCGGCCAGCTTGGCCAGTTCGTCGCACAGTTCGTCATAGACCGATTCGTGGGCATAGACCCGCTTGACTGCAAGGCAGACCTGGCCTGCGTTCATCGTCGCCCCGCCGAAGATGCCCGGCGCGACCACCTTGGGATCGACATCGGGCAGCACGATCGCCGCGTCGTTGCCGCCCAGTTCCAGCGTGATCCGCTTGATCGAGCTGGCCGCGCTGGCCATCACCTTCTTGCCGGTCTCGGTCGAGCCGGTGAAGCTGATCTTGGCGACATCGGGATGGGTGGTGAGCACGCCGCCCAGATCATTCTGGTCGGTGACGATGTTGATCACGCCGGCCGGGAAGATTTCGGCCATCAGCTCGCCCATCTTGAGCGTGGTCAGCGGCGTGGTCGGCGCGGGCTTGATGACGATGGTGTTGCCGGCCAGCAGCGCCACCGGCGCCTTGAACGCCACGATCAGCACCGGGAAGTTCCAGGGAATGATGCAGCCGACCACGCCCAGCGGCTTGCGGCGCATTTCGACCCGGCGGTTCTCGTTGTCCTCGATCAGCCTGTTCTCGAGGTTGAGCGAGGCGAGATAGCGCAGGAACGCCGCGGTATAAGCGATTTCGGCGGTGGATTCGGCCAGCGGCTTGCCCTGTTCCTGGGTCAGCAGCCGTCCGAATTCCTCGATCTTGCCCTCGATCGCGTCGGCCAATTTCATCACCATGGCCCGGCGTTCTTCCATCGGCACCTTGCGCCAGGTCTTGAACGCCGCCTTGGCAGCGGCCACCGCTTCGTTCAGCTGACCTTCGGAGCCGCGCGGACAGACCGCCAGCACTTCCTCGGTCGCCGGGTTGATCACGTCCATCGTGCTGGCGCCATCGACGAGCTTCCCGCCGATCAGCAGCTTGTAGTCAGACATTGCTCTCTCCTTCGCCTCTTCGGGCCGACTCAGAACTTCATCCCCACGGTGATACCATAGGTGCGGGGATTGCCGATGTGATTGTAGTCGAACCCGAAGCCCGCGAGCAGATCGACCCGCGAGGTCATGTATTGCTGGTTGGTCAAGTTCTTGCCCCAGATCGAGGCGTTCCAGCGCCCGTCTTCGCTCTCCCAGTCGATATGGCCGGAAAGCAGCGCATAGCCATCCTGGTTAAGCCGGGGCACGTTGAGTACCTCGAAGTACTGGTCGGTCTGATAGGCCAGTTCGGGGTGCAGCGAAAGCTTGCCCATCGAGCCATCGAACACGGTCAGATCGATCCCGGCGTTGAAGGTCAGCTTGGGAGCGTTCGACAGGCGGTTGCCCGCCACGTCGTTGCCGCTGACCGTGCCGTTGATGATCTTGGTCGACAGCAAGCCCAGCCCGGCGCGGAACGAAAGCCCATCGCTGGCCCGCACGCTCAGATCGGCTTCTGCGCCATAGATCCGCGACTTGGGAATGTTCAGCAGGGTCTGCGCCGCGGTGGCCGGATCGACGTTGATGAACTGCTGGTTGCGGTAATCGTAATAGAACGCCGCCATGTTCAGCGTTACCTTGCGGTCGGCGAACTGGGTCTTCAAACCCATTTCATAGGCGGTGACCTTTTCGGCCTTCGCCACCGAAAGTTCCGAGGGATCGAAGAAGGCCTGGGCGTTGAAGCTGGGTGCGCGATAGCCGCGGCTGACATGGGCATAGAGCATGTTGCCGCTATCGAACTTATAATCGAAGCCGATCTTGCCCGACAGGTTGTCGGTCGAATACTTCAGTTCCGACAGCGGGATAAGGTTGACGATCAGCGAATCGTCCACCCCCAGCGCGTTCGACTGGAAGTTGTATTGCCGGCCGGTGTCGTGGGTGTAGCGCAAGCCGCCGCGCAGAACGAGGCTGTCGCCCAGCTCGTATTTGACGTCGGAATAGATCGCATAGCTGTTCTTGGTCTGGTCGAACTGGTTCTTGAACTGGCAGGCCAGCGGCAGCCCGTCGATGCAGTCCTGCGCATCGACCACCAGGTCACCGTTGACATCGGCGTCGAGCGCGATCTTGAAGTTCGACGAATTGTAGACCTGTTCGTGGGCATAGTAGGCGCCCAGGATGAAGTTGAACGGCCCGTCGCTGTTGCTGGTCAGGCGCAGGTCCTGGGTGAACTGCTTGGCCTCGTCGTCATAGGGGATTTCGAGCAGCTGGATCGCCTGGCCATCGGTATCTTCGATGAAGTGCAGCGAACCCTTGTCATAGGAACTGATCGAGGTCAGCGTCAGGCTGTCGGAAACCTCGATGTCCGCGGTGAAGGCGGCTGAATAGGTCCGCGCACGGCGCCGCGAGGTTTCGTTCGAGGCGATTTCCCACTTGCCAAGCCCGGCGCGGTTGACCGCCTCGGGCTGGGCAAAGATGCCGTAATTGCGCGGGTTCTGATACGAGGTCGAGCCCCGCAGGGTCAGCTTCACGCCATCCGAAGGTTCGACCACCAGGGTGCCGCGCAGGCCCCATTCGCGGGTTTCGGCAAGGTCGGGCTGGCCGGGCAGCACGTTCTTGAACCAGCCATCGGCCTGGGCGAAGGTTCCCGCCAAGCGCAGCGCCGCCTTCTCGCCCAGCGGCACGTTGACCGCGCCGTTGAGGTCGAAGCGGTTGTAGTTGCCATAGCCGGCGCTGAAGCTGCCGCTGGTTTCACCCAGCCTGGCAGTGCGGGTGATCAGGTTGACCGCGCCGCCGGTGGTGTTCTTGCCGTAGAGCGTGCCCTGCGGACCCTTGAGCACCTCAACCCGTTCCAGATCGTACATCGAAACGCCCAGGAACGCGAAGTTGCCCTTGTAGACTTCGTCGTAATAGGTCGCCACCGGGCTCGCCTGGTTGAGCGAATAGTCCGACATCGAGACCCCGCGCAGCGCAAAGATCGGGGTGTTGTCACCCACGATCGAGGTCAGCTGCAGGTTGGTAACCTTGGTGACCAGCGCATCGACATTGTTGATCCGCGACTTGGCCAGATCGCCACCCCCGATCGCGGCGATCGCAATTGGCACCGACTGGACGTTTTCCGAACGCTTGGCGGCGGTCACGACGATTTCGGTGCCGGCATCGCCCTCGTTGGCGGTGTCCTGGGCATAGGCCGGTGCAGCGGCCAGCATTACGGCCAGCGCTAGGTTCGGCGCGGTCAGGTTGCGCAGCTTGATCATGTTCTTTTCCCTCCCTCCCCTTCTCGGGAACCTATTTGACGTGCGAATAATCCTTCATCTGCGCGACCAGCCGCGCTCGCGCCTCTGCCCGGTCAAGCCGCAGCGGCGCGGCGCGCAAACGCGCGATCTCGCTGGCCGTGTAGGGCTTAAACCCGGCTGGCACATTGCCCGCATCGAAGCGGTAGAGAGTCCAGTTGAGCACTTCGGCGGTGCGTTCATCGTCCAGATCGACGCTGGACACCCCCGGCACCCGGCCAAGGAATTCGCGCCCGCCCGGAACCGCCAGAAAGCTTGCCACCGCACCGGCCAGCGGCGGGGTGTTCACCGCGTTGCCACTGCCATCTGGCTGGTGGCAGCCCTGGCATTTGAGCATGTAGTCGATCCGCGCCCGTTCGGGTTTGGCCACGCCGGGCACGTGCACGCCCTGCGCCCCAAGCTGCGCGGTACCGGCCAGCGCCAGCACCCCGAAGGCAGCCAGGATCGCCACGCCCTTCATCCCCCGCCGGCCGCCGCGTGAAGCTTGGCCACGTCCGATCCGCTCAGCTTGGCGCCGCTGGCGCGCGCCGTTGCCACTTCGGCGGCGGTAAAGGGCTTGAACTTGGGGCCGGCCTTGGCAATCGCGGTGCCGACGTGGTTGAGCACTGCGGCGATCGCCGCATCGTCCATCCCCGATTGCGCCGGCATGGTTCCGCGATAAGGCTTGCCTTCAACCGTGATCGGCCCGTTGAGGCCGCGGGTAACCGCCAGCACCAGATAGCGGCGCCCGGCGGGCTTTGCCGCCATCTTGGTGAAGTCCACGCCCAGCGGCGGATAGGCACCGGGCACGCCCTTGCCGGTGGCGGTGTGGCAGGCGGCGCAGCGGTTGTAGAGGCTGGCGCCATTCGGGGCGCTCTGCGCGCCGCCGGCAACCGCGATTCCCATGGTCACCAGCGCGCCAGGCAGCAGGAAGGCGAGCCACTTCATCCCTTGTCAGCCACGCCGATGATCGCCGCGACCGAGCAGTTGTAGACGCTGCTTTCGGTTCCCAGGCACCAGTTGTAGTCGTTGTTCGATTGCGGGCGAACCTGCGGGCGATCGCCTTCGTTGCGGTTGCACAGGCACTGCCCGCACGAGGACACCCCGCAGCAATCGTTGTAGCTGATCACATAGGCCCGGCCATCAGCCGGGTTGGTGCAGGTGCCGATCCAGGTGATCGGGCTCATTTCGGTTCCCGGCGGGCAGGAACTGGCCGAGCCGCCACAGCAGCTGCACAAAAAGCCATCGATCGCGCAATAGCGCCAGTAATCGCAGGCGGTGACATCGCCGGGATCCTGGGGGTTGCCGGTGGTCACCGGGGGCCGCGTCGACGGACCGGCCGGAGCCGAGGCGGCAGCGCGCGAAACCGGCAGCACAGGCAGAATTGCCGCGCCCGTCACCACCCCGCCCAGCCAGGCAAGATAGGATCGGCGCGATGTGCCGCGCGCCAGGCGCCGGGCAAAGCGTTCGGTAAGTTTGTCAAATCCGGCCATTGTCATGCACCCCCATTGCGGCGCGCCAGGAATTCCTGGATCGAAGCGACCCCGCGTTCCTTGGCCTCGAACAGGCTTTCAAGGTGTTCGCGGCTGTTGATGAGCCCGAGCGAGGCCACCCGGCCCTGCTCGTCGAGCAATACGGCATAGGGCAGCTTGGCAACGCCAAACGAACGGCCCAGCGCCTCGGACAGGACCAGCGGAATTCCGCCCAGCCCATATTCGCCGGCCATTGCCCGATAGGCGCGGACATCGCCATCGCCGGCCAGCACCACTTCCAGCCAGTCGCTCTCCGCCTTGCCGGCCGAGGCCAGCACCGGGAGCAGGCTCTTGCACACCGGGCAATCGGGCGCGGCGAAGAACACCAGCTGGCTGTGCCCGCCACGCTTGCCGCCCACGGTCACGCTGGTGCCATCGATGGTCTGCAGTTCAAGCGCGGTCGGCGTATCCCCGACATTGACCGACTGGTGCAGCGTCAGCGCGCCGGCCGGGGCGACCCGTTCGTGCAGGATCCCGACCTGGCGGGCCAGCGCCGCGACCAGAACGCCGAGGATGACGACCGCCACCCACAGCAGGACTTGCGATGTCATCATCATGTCGGCTTCCTCTTCAAAGCAGGCAGCGCGGCCAGTTCGGCGGCGGCGAACCAAAGCGCCAGCAGGGCCAGCGCGGCAAACGGGGCATCGAGCGTCCAGGCCGGCGCCGGCCCGGCTAGCACCAGCGCGGCAAGCAGCACCAGCAACAGCGGGCGGGCGATGGTCAGGCCATCAACCGGCTTTTCGCGCGAAACCAGATCGCAGCCGCAATCCAGCACTTCGCTGCGCCGCCGCGCCAGCACCGCGCCATAGCCCGTCCAGACCAGGATCGCGACAATCAGGCCGCCGCTGCGCAATTCGCCAATCAGCAGCGCGAGGCCCGCCAGCGCCTCGATGGTCGCGGCCAGCGCCAGCAGCAAGCCTGCCAGTGGCAGGCCCGCGCCGCTCAGCCGCGCCACCACCGGCACCAGCCGGTCGCGGGCCAGCAGCTTGTGCAGCGCGGATGAGCCCAGGATCGCCGCCAGGAACAGCACCAGCGCCTGCATTACGGCACCGGATAGATCACGGTGGGGGTATAGGCGGTACGGTTGCCCAGCGAATGGACGAAGGCGCCGCTGGCCGCATCGTAGACATCGATGCCGGTATCGGCACGGACCACCACCAGGCGGGGATTATCCTCGCGGGTCACCGCGATCGAACCCGAATGGGCCTGCAGCACGATGCGCCTGGTCCGCTGGCCGCTGGCGCTGTCGATCACCCAAACTTCGCTGCCGCCATCCTTGTGGCTGCCTTCCTTGCCGGCGGGGTTCATTAGCACATAGAGCATGCCCTTGGCATCGGCGGCGATCACGTTCCAGCCGCCCGGGCGCCATTCGCCCTGCGCACCATCGGCGGTGCCGACGGTGTACTTGGCGGGCAGCGGCCTGGCCGCCGCCCCGGACAGGTCATAGCCCTTGAGCTGGCCGCGATAGGTCACGAACCAGGCGGTGCGGCCGACCATCGCCGGCATCTGGAACTGGGCCTGGTTATCAACGTCCTGGACCTTCTCGATCACCTTTGAAGAGGCCACTGCTCCGTTCGCATCGAGCTGGACCGAGATCAGCGAACCATCGGCGCAGAAGCTGGTAAAGCCGCGCTCACCAGTGGGATAGGTGTGCGAGCAGCCCGGAAAGTCGATCTCGCCCAGTACCTTGCGGCCTTCCAGATCGACCACGGTGATCGATTGGGCGGGCGTGAAGTTGCTGACCAGCGCCCACTTGTCGCCGTTGGTCAGCTGGAAAGTGCCGGTGTAGGTAACCGATTGCTGGCGCTTGCCACCGGGCAGCACGATTTCGCCCTTGGGCTGAAGCGTCGCGGTATCCCAGATGGTGATCGCATCGGTCCGCTCACCGCGGGTCAGCCGCGTATAGAAGGTTTCCGCCGTGTAGATTTCGCGCCGGGCCGGGGCGTGGAGCATGTTGGCGAACTGCGCCGCGCGGACAAAGCCCTTGAGCGGCAGCGCAGGATTGGCCGTATCGACCACCGCGATCCGGCCATCGACCAGCGAGGCGAAGTTGAAATCGTGCACCAGCACCCAGCTCTTAGGATAGTCGGCCGGCAGCTTGCCCACGCTGGGGATCGGATCGTCGGCCAGTGGCGGTGGCGGCGGCGTTGTGTTGGCCAGTGCCGGCTGTGCCAGCACAAACAAAGACAGCGCCAAGGCGTGGTGGCTGTTGCGCATCGATCCCCTCCTGCATGCAGGACTGAAGCCTGCCGCGATGGACGTAATATTGACGGCACTGGACAAACTTTGTCAAGTGTCCTAATTTTGGCAAATGACCGGTTTTCATGGCCACCGACAAGGTTGATCTGATGCTCAATTCCAAGGCGCTTTTCAGTATTATATCGGTGGCGGACCTGGCCTTTCCGCCGCGCGAGGGTGGCTATAGCAAGGGCCACGAAACCCGCGAACTGATCCTGCGCGCGGCGCTGGGCCTGCTGATCGATGAAGGCTTCAAGGCCTTGTCGATGCGCCGAGTCGCCGCGGCCAGCGGGATGAAACTGGGCAACCTGACCTACCACTACCCGACCCGCGAGGACCTGATCCAGGCGCTGTTAGACGCGGTGATCAGCAGCTACGAAATCGAGTTCGAGCGGATCGTGCACATGCCAGGGGTCGCGCCGGAAAAGCGGTTGCTGGCCTATTGCCGGCTCGTGCTGGAGGATATCCGTTCGAAGAAGACCAGCCACTTCTTTCCCGAAGTCTGGGTTCTGGCGATCCACGACAGTTTCGTCGCCGACCGGATGCAGGAACTCTATGCCCGCGCGCGTCGGCCGCTCGAGGAGATCGTCGAGGAGCTCCGCCCCGATCTGCCCCCGGCCAAGCGCCTTGACCTGGCCCTGTTCATTTCCGCCTCGATGGAAGGGCTGACGATGTTCGCCGGGCACGAGCGACCGTTCGAGCCGCGCATGCCGATCTACGAGGCCATTGCCGCGCGCAGCTTTGTCGATCTGGTCCAGACCATTCGCGAAGATGAAATTCCCTGACACGAACCGGCTTGCGCCGCGCGCCGAAACGCGGAACAAGGATTGCGGGGTCGAGGTGTGCTTTGCCAACCCCGGCACCTCGGAAATGCAGCTGGTTGCCGCGGTCGATCGCACCCACGGGATGCGCGCGATCCTGGGGCTGTTCGAAGGCGTGGTGACTGACCCTATCCCGGTAAATGTGTCCATTTAGAATGAGAGATTTCTGGCAAGATTGAAGCTGGCAGCAGTGGAGTTTTTGCTGATGAAGAAGTCGAAGTTCACGGGCGAGCAGATCGCCTATGCCTTGCGCCAAGCGGAGCTGGGCGTGACGGTAGCCGAGGTATGCCGCAAGATGGGCATATCCGAAGCGACGTTTTACCGATGGAAGCAGATCTACGGCGGTATGGGGCCATCCGAGCTACGCAAGATGCGCCAGCTCGAAGAGGAGAACCAGAAGCTCAAGGATCTGCCCCCTTCTGAGTGGCCCAATTTCTATTTTAGGAATGGCCACGAAGGAGGAATGGAATGGCAAGGAAGCACAAGCCGGAAGACATCATCGGCAAGCTGCGTGAAGCGGAGGGCGCTGCGGGCAGCGGCATTGGACGCGGCGTTGGCGGAA
>JACCDH011097492.1_pt1 | contig 12590 bp, 10 predicted proteins | sample 7442481 | NCBI WGS metagenome assembly JACCDH01 (sample SAMN15323433, study PRJNA562643) | freshwater metagenome | isolation source: river surface water | place: USA:Blue River Watershed | collected 2017-08-15
GTCGCAGACCCCTGGCCGATCGATGATCTCCAGACTGCGCACCTCTTTGACCATGATCGTGATCGGCATGTATTCGGCGTCATCCCGAGTGCCGATGACCTATGACAAGAACAACAAACTGTTCTGACACTTCACATCACTGACACCAGACCTCAGGCAGGCGCCAGGAACGTCTGGTACGCCACGTTGTTTGTCTCATCCCAGTAGCGGTAGCCGATAGCCTTCAGGCATTCCGTGAATGGTTTCATCTCTCCTTCGGGCACCTGCATACCGACCAGCACCCGGCCATAGTCGGCGCCGTGGTTGCGGTAATGGAACATGGAGATGTTCCATCTTCCGCCGAGCAGATCCAGAAACTTCATCAAGGCTCCCGGACGTGCGGGAAACTCGAAACGAAACACGCGCTCGTTCGCCAGCGCGAGGGTCCTTCCGCCGACCATGTGCCGGATGTGCAGTTTCGCGGCCTCGTTATCGGACATGTCGACAACCTTGAAGTGTTTGCTCTGGAGTTCCGCGAGCAGCTCATGGCGCCCGCGTTCCGGGTCGCTGATTTCGATGCCGACGAAGATCTTGGCTCTGACCGGGTCGTCGTAGCGGTAATTGAACTCGGTGATATTGCGTTTGCCCAATGCGGTCGAAAAATGACGGAAGCTGCCCGGCTTCTCGTCTATGGTGACGGCGAGCACAACCTCACGCTGCTCACCCAACTCAGTGCGTTCGGAGATATGGCGCAGCCGGTGGAAGTTCACGTTGGCGCCGGTAACCACTGAAATAAGGGTTTTCCCGGTGAGCCCGTGCTCCCTTACATATTTTTTCATACCCGCAACGGAGAGCGCTCCGGCGGGCTCAGTGACCGCCCGCGTGTCGTCGAAAATGTCCTTCACGGCGGAGCAGATCTCGTCGGTCGTGACAGTCACCACATCATCCACCAGCTTGCGCAGGATTCGGAAAGGCTCCTTGCCAATCTGCGCAACGGCGACACCATCCGCAAACAACCCAACCTGGGACAGCACTACGCGACGTTGCGCTTTGAGTGCCGCCAGCAGACAAGCAGAATCTTCAGCCTCGACGGCGATCAGCTTGATCTCGGGGCGGATGTATTTCACGTAGGCGGCAATTCCCGCCATCAAGCCACCGCCTCCCACCGGTACGAAGATCGCGTCCAGACTGCCGCTGTGCTGACGCACGATTTCCAGACCGACGGTGCCTTGCCCCGCAATGACAGCACTGTCGTCAAACGCATGGACGAAGGTATACCCCTTCTCTTTAACCAGTGCCTGCGCGTGAGTTGCCGCCTCGTTATAAGTATCACCATGCAGGATGACTTTACCCCCGAGGGCCTTCACAGCGTCGATCTTGATTTTCGGGGTCGTCACCGGCATCACGATAATGGTTTTGATACCCAGCCGAGTGCCGGCCATCGCCACTCCCTGCGCATGGTTGCCTGCCGATGCCGCAATCACGCCGTTTCTGGCCTCCGCTTCAGTCAGGCCTGCCATCTTGTTGTAGGCGCCACGCAACTTGAAACTGTGGACAGGCTGCAGATCCTCGCGCTTCAACAACACCTGATTGCCGAGCCGCTGCGACAGAATCGCTGCCTTGTGCACCGGTGTCTCAATCGCAACATCGTAGACTTTGGCAGAGAGAATATCTTTTACATACTTTTCCATCGTTGACCTTCCAGGGCAGAAAATTGCGGGCAGGGCTCAATTCAACTCCGTATAATCCGCAGGAGTTCACTTCAACCCGGGAAACTAGCATGGATCAGAATGAAATGAAAAAGGCGGTTGCTGCCGCTGCCGCCAAATATGTAGAGGAAAGACTCGAAGATAAAAGCGTCATCGGCGTAGGTACCGGGTCTACCGCGAACTATTTCATCGAGTGCCTGGCGCCCTTCAAGAATCGTATCCACAGCACTGTGGCAAGCTCGGAAGAGACTCGCAGAAGACTGCTCGCTCTGGGAATTCCCGTCTTTGATCTCAACAGCGTCGATGAAGTCACTTTCTATGTAGATGGTGCAGACGAGGCCAATGCACAACTGCACCTGATTAAGGGCGGTGGTGGCGCGCTGACAAGAGAAAAAATTATTGCGGCAGTTGCCAAAGAATTTGTCTGCATCGCAGACGAAAGCAAATACGTTCCCGTGCTTGGGAGATTCCCACTACCGGTGGAAGTGATCCCGATGGCGAGAAGTCATGTGGGGAGAGCAATTGTAAGGCTGGGAGGAGATCCGGTTTACCGCGAAGGGTTCATCACCGATAACGGCAACCAGATCATCGACATCCACAATATGCATATCGTGGATCCCAGAGAACTGGAACAGCAGCTCAATCAAATCACAGGGGTCGTTACAAACGGGCTTTTCGCCATACGCCCTGCAGATCTGCTGATCCTGGGAACAAGAGATGGCATCAGAACTTATACAGCAGCCTGATTACTACGCTCTAGCTAAGCTACACGAAACAAAAATCCACCGGTTCGAATCATAAGATTCGAACTGCATCTGCAAAGTAAAAACGCAGAATGCCGTGAAGCATTCTGCGCTTCTTTCTTACAGAGGATTTACGTTCTCTGCTTGCGGGCCTTTTTGACCTTGGGTCACATCCATCGTAACTTTCTGGCCTTCGTGAAGAGTTTTTCTTCCGGAACCGTTAATTGCGCTGAAGTGAACGAATACGTCCTTTCCACCTTCCTGCTCAATGAAACCAAAGCCCTTCTCATCATTGAACCACTTAACAGTACCTTCTACTTGCTCTGACATATTTCTCTCTTGTTCTTAAAAATTTAGTTACACGGCCAACATCACTGCCAACCCTTGAATCCATTAGGATTCTCCCGAAGTGTACCGCTATCTTATGGCGGATGGAATACGGTTTTTGCACTTAATCTCAGGAAAACTGTTTATTTTTCGCATTTTTCGGCCGATTCCTGAGCCGAAAACGGCCTTAATCAAAAATTTTTCCAGGATTCATGACCTGCTTCGGGTCGAACACACTCTTCAAAGCCTTCATTATCGCGATTTCACTGTCATCCCGACTGTAGGTCAGGAAGGGCTTTTTCAGAAGTCCTACACCGTGCTCGGCCGACACACTGCCGCCATAACGCTTCACGCAATCAAAGATGTCATAACTGACCCGATGACATTGCTCAAAGAATTTGGCTTTGTCCAACGCGTCAGGTTTGAGGATGTTGAGATGCACATTGCCATCGCCAATATGTCCAAACCAGATGATCTCGAAGTCCGGGTATTGCCGATTGACGATCTCGTCCACTTCACGCACAAACGCGGGCACCTTCGACACTTTCACTGAGATGTCGTTCTTGTAGGGCGTGAAGCGGGAAATGGTTTCCGATATGTCTTCGCGCAGGCGCCAGAGATCCCGTGCCTGGGTGCTGTTCTGACTGATCGTACCATCGAGCGCCCAGCCTTGCTCTACGCAATATTCAAATGCCTCCATGGCCTGATCCATCGTGTGCTCACTGACATTTTCAAACTCGATGAGCGCATAGAAGTCGCCCACAGTTTCGCAGGGGCGCTGCAATCCTTTCTCGTGAATCACATGCTTTAACGCTTTTTCCGAGAAGAACTCGAAAGCCATCAGCGGCAATCTGGCCTGGAAGGTTTGCAACACATTCATGGCATCCTCCATCTTCTCGACCGCGAGCACCAGCACAGTAGGATCCTTGGGAGGGGTAGCCAGTTTCATGGTCAGCTCCACGATGAAACCGAGCGTGCCCTCTGAGCCGATAAACAAGTGTCGCAGATCATAGCCGGTAGCGTTCTTGATCAAGCCCTTGTTCAGATCCAGCAGCTCACCGCTGCCGGTGACGACCTTCATGCCGACCACCCAGTCCCTCGTCAGACCGTATTTGATTACCTTGATACCACCAGCGTTGGTCGCGGCATTGCCACCGAGCTGGCTCGAGCCAGAAGAGGCGAAATCCACCGGATAGAACAGCTGTTTTTCTTCGGCAAAATTTTGCAATTGCTCTGTCACCACACCTGCCTGGCAGACCACCTGACGATCAGTGGCATCGAAATCCAGAATCTTGTTCATCCTGTCGAAAGCCACCACGATTTCGCCATTGGAAGCCACTGCTCCACCACTCAGGCCGGTTCTCCCGCCTGATGGTACGAGCGCCAGATGATGCGCATTCGCGTAACGCACAATTTCCTGCACCTGCTCTATCGAAGACGGAAACACGATGACAGCAGGATGTGGTTCGTAAACTTTCGTCCAGTCCTTGCCAAAGGTGGACAGTGACTCGGCATCGGCTTTGACCTTGTCGTCGCCGACAATACGTGAGAGAGCGGCAATCAGTTCTGCTTGCGATTGATTCATCAGATTCGGTGACCGTGAGTGATTGAGCGTGGCTTATGGTAACATAGCGCGCCTGTCTTCCTGCAGTTCCAAGCCAAGAGAAATCACACCGCCATGAATCCAACATCACTGGAAAAGAGCAAGATCAAGTTTCTTCTTCTCGAAGGACTTCATCAGAGCGCTGTCGACACGCTGCATAATGCCGGCTACACCAATATCGAATACCTGAAGACTTCCCTCTCGGAAGAAAAGCTCATCGAGAAAATTCGCGATGTGCATTTCATCGGCATCCGTTCTCGAACCCAGCTGACCAGTGCTGTATTTGCAGCGGCCGAAAAACTGCAGGCCGTCGGCTGTTTCTGTATCGGCACCAATCAGGTGGACCTCGATGCAGCACTGGTGCGCGGCATCCCTGTGTTCAACGCCCCGTTCTCCAATACGCGAAGTGTCGCGGAATTGGTGATCGGTCAAACCATATTGTTGCTGCGCGGTATTCCCGAGAAGAATGCGCAGGCACACCGTGGCGTCTGGCAGAAAATTGCAACCGGCTCGTTTGAAGCGCGCGGCAAGAAACTCGGCCTGGTCGGCTACGGCAACATCGGCTCGCAGCTGAGCGTGCTTGCAGAATCCATGGGCATGAAAGTTTATCTTTACGATATCGTGACCAAATTGCCGCTGGGCAATGCCGTACAAGTGCCGACGCTCAAAGAGCTCATGCAGATTTGCGACGTTGTCAGTCTGCACGTTCCGGAGACACCCCAAACTGCCAACATGATCGGCGCAGAGCAGATCAGCTGGATGAAAAAGGGCAGCATACTGATCAATGCGTCACGCGGCTCGGTAGTCGACATCGACGCACTCGCAGCGGCGCTGCACAGCGGACAACTCTCCGGTGCCGCCATTGACGTGTTCCCGGTCGAGCCCCGTTCCAATGAAGATGAATTCATCTCGCCCCTGCGCGAATTCGACAACTGCATCCTGACCCCTCACGTGGGGGGAAGCACGATGGAAGCACAGGAAAATATCGGCCTGGAAGTCAGCGAGAAACTGGTGAAATACAGTGATAACGGCTCTTCATTTACTGCAGTAAATTTTCCCGAAGTTGCATTGCCAGCGCATCCAGGCAAGCACCGCCTGCTGCACATTCACAAGAATATTCCCGGCGTGCTTTCCGAGATCAACAGCATTTTCTCTGCGACAGGTATCAACATTCGTTCGCAATATTTGCAGACCAATGATGAGATAGGTTACGTCGTCACTGATATCGATGTGGAGTACAGCGCGCTCGCATTGAAAAAACTCAACGACGTAAAAGGCACTATCCGCTGCCGAGTGTTGTTCTAGAATTACGAAGACGAATGCTCAATCAAGAATCGAGTCCAGAATCGAAAACAGACGCTCTCGAATCCCTGGACTCTCATTGACCAGATGATGTCGCGCATCCGCGATCATGTAAGTGCCGACGTGCGGAAATTTCTGTTCGATTGCGCGTAAGTTGTAGCGCCAGTCTACCGTAGTATCCAAGGCGCCTTGCACCACTGACACCGGGATGTTGCAGGGCTGGTATTGGCCGAACTCGATCAGCCATCGCTTCAACGCTCCCACCCAGTGGGCAGACAGGCGCTGACTCTGCAGCGGATCGCTTTCACGCACAAAGCGCAGAAACTCTTCATTGCTGCTGTTGACTACGAAATTTCTTTTGATTGTGCTGACAAACGGCGCAAGCACGGTATGCAGCGCGCTGCCACGCCACCATTGATAAGGGCGTACCAGAGGGGCGAGCAAGACTATGTGTTCGAAGCGGCTGGGCTGAGCACAGTTCGCCAGCGTGTAATCCATGATGATTGTTGAACCGGTACTCTGCCCGATGGCGAGCCACGGTTTACCGATGCCAGCCTTCTGCGCCATGCGCAAACACTCGCTGAAGACCTCTCGATACTGTGCAAAGGACTTGATGCTGGCCCGTTCTCCGGAGGAAAGCCCATGCCCTGGCAGATCGAAGATTACAACGGCGAGATGTCTCTGCAGGCAATACTTGATCAAATGTCCATAGAGTCCTGCGTGATCGTAGTAGCCGTGCACGATGAAAGCCGTGCCGCGCACCTGCTCTGGAGGCGGCGAAAAATAATGGCAGGCAATGCGGAATCCCGCGCTTGAGTAACAGCCGAGCAAGTGGATATTGGCAGGGTGTTGACGTGAAAAAATATTCTGTGCGTTCAGCCCATAGTAATTCAAGTAGGGGCTTGCAATCGCGGGCACAGGGTCCCGCGACTGGAAGTCAAATGCAGGAAGACTCTCCCGCAATGCATTGATGTCGTAATTTCTGAACACGTTACCCACCTTGCAGGTAAGCGGCTTTCAACCCTTGCGAGCGTAGCGATCAGCCATCTCTTCGAGACTGTAGACCCGTCCAATGCTCGGAATCTGACCGGCGGCACCGAATGACACCAGACGCTGCACAACCACTGACTTCATCGCCTTGATGGTGGGCGCCAGGAACTTGCGCGGGTCGAACTCGGAAGGATTCTCCGCCAGGAACTTGCGCACCACGGCAGTAGAGGCCAGACGCAGATCCGTATCGATATTCACTTTGCGCACCCCGTGACGAATGCCCTCCTGAATTTCTTCAACGGGCACACCATAAGTCTCGGGAATCTGGCCGCCGTATTGATTGATCATCGCCAGCCAATCCTGTGGCACGGAGGAAGAGCCGTGCATCACCAGATGGGTGTTGGGTATGCGGCGATGAATCTCCTTGATGCGCTCGATGGCCAGAATATCCCCTGTGGGCGGACGGCTGAACTTGTAGGCCCCGTGGCTGGTACCGACGGCAATCGCCAGCGCGTCGACACCGGTATCTGCCACAAACTGCGCCGCTTCTTCGGGATCTGTCAGCATCTGATGCATGGACAGGACGCCCTCGGCACCGATCCCATCCTCTTCACCGGCCATACCGGTTTCCAGAGACCCCAGACAGCCGATCTCGCCTTCCACGGAAACACCGCACGCATGGGCCATTTCGACGGTCAAGCGGGTGACTCGCACGTTGTAGTCATAATCCTTCGGCGTCTTGCCATCTTCACCGAGCGAGCCGTCCATCATTACGGAGGAAAAGCCCGCTTGAATGGAGCGCTGGCACACAGCAGGAGACACGCCATGGTCTTGATGCATCACAATTGGAATATGGGGAAATTCTTCGATGGCCGCCTGGATGAGGTGCTTCAGGAAGTTAGAACCGGCGTATTTACGGGCACCTGCTGATGCCTGCAGAATCACCGGGCTGTTGACCTCATTCGCACCTTCCATGATCGCCCGCACCTGTTCCAGGTTGTTGACGTTGAAAGCGGGAACGCCGTAGTTGTTCTCTGCCGCATGGTCCAGCAGCTGACGTAAACTGATTAGTGCCATTTATAACCTCGCATTCCATTCATGTTGATTGTGATTTCTGCTGTTCTCGTCGCTGTTGTTGTCACTGCTCTGCGTCAGCGTCCCATCTCATCCAGTATCTGCACGGCTGGCAGCGTCTCACCTTGTACGAACTCCAGGAAGGCTCCGCCACCGGTGGAGATGTATGAGATGTCCGCTGTCACTTCAAACTTGTCGATCGCCTCGATGGTCTCACCGCCACCGGCAATCGAGAAGCCCTGGTTCGCGGCCACTGCGGCTGCAATTGCTTGCGTGCCCTTGGCGAAACTTTCGAATTCAAATACGCCGACGGGGCCATTCCAGATGATGGTCTTCATGTTGGCAATGATGTCGGCAAAGGCCTTGGCTGTCTGTGGGCCAATGTCCAGAATCATGTCATCGTCGGCAATCTCGCTCACGTGTTTGATCGTGGCCTGGGCGGTGGCCGAGAACTCCTTCGCCACGACGACATCGATTGGCAGAGGAATCTGCGTCTTCTGCATGAGCGCCTTGGCGGTATCCACCAGGTCACGCTCGACCAGCGACTTGCCGACGCTATAGCCTGCAGCAAGCAGGAAAGTGTTGGCGATGCCGCCACCGACGATCAGCTGATCCACGATAGTGGCCAGACTCTCAAGCACTTTCAGCTTGCTCGACACCTTGGCGCCACCAACAATGGCCAGCATCGGGCGCTCTGGCTTCTTGAGCGCGAGCTCCAGCGCATCGAGCTCTTTGGCGAGCAGAGGCCCTGCACAGGCAATAGGCGCAAAGCGCGCGACGCCATGCGTACTCGCCTGCGCACGGTGAGCAGTGCCGAATGCATCCATCACAAACACATCACACAGTGAAGCGTAGAAGCGGGAGAGCGCTTCATCGTTCGCTTCTTCGCCTGCATTGATGCGGACGTTTTCCAGCAGCACGACTTCGCCTGCGGCCGGAACGGCCTCGGCAGGATCCTGAAAATAATTCTGCGACAACACCACGCTCACATTCAGCAACTCGGCAAGGCGCTTGGCGACCGGCGCCAGCGAGGACGAAGGTTGCTCAGCGATCGGCTTGCCCTCTTCCGGGCGGCCCAGGTGTGACATCACGATGACTTTGGCTCCAGCCTGCAGCGCCAGCTGAATAGTCGGGATCGCGGCGCAGATGCGTGTGTCGTTGCCGATCACGCCATTCTTTACCGGGACGTTGAGATCCTCACGAATCAGCACCCGCTTATCACGCAGGGCCAGATCCTGCATTCTCAATATCGTCATAGAGTCAGTCTCCTTTTATTCCATTTTGCGGATTGTTTCGGCCACATCGAGCATGCGATTCGCAAACGCCCATTCGTTGTCAAACCATGCCAGCACCTTGACCAGGCGCGTACCACTAACTCGTGTCTGACTCAAATCGACAATTGCGGACCTCGGGTCATGATTGAAATCACAGGACGCCAATGGTTCATCCGTGCAATCGAGCACGAGCGGCAAAGAATCCTTCGCACCCTGCCGAATTGCGGCATTGACCATATCCGTTGTCACGTCGGCACGCACCGTCACCGTAAGATCGATTGCCGAAACATTGATTGTCGGCACCCGCATCGCCTGCGCCGCGAAGCGTCCTTCCAGATGCGGAAGAATGCGCCCGATGCCTTTGTCGATTTCGGTATTCACCGGAATGATCGACTGCACAGCGCTGCGTGTCTTGCGCAGATCGAAATGATGATAAGCATCGATCACCGGCTGATCGTTCATGGCGGAATGGATTGTCGTGATCACGCCATGATCGATGCCGAAATTATCGTCCAGGCACTTGATCACGGGCACCACGCAGTTGGTGGTGCAGGAAGCGTTGGAGATGATCCGATCCGACAGCTTCAACGACCCTTCGTTCACACCGTAGATTACCGTGGCATCGACGTCACTCTGCGCCGGCTGGGAAAACAGCACTCTCCTGGCGCCACTCTGCAGATGCAATGTTGCGGTCTCCCGGTCGGAAAACGCACCCGTACACTCCATGACCAAATCGATGCCAAGCGCATCCCATGGCAGCCTTGTTATGCTCTGCTCCGAAAACACACGGATGTCATCTGAATTGATACGCAGCACGCCCTCACGGCTGCCCACCGTGCCCGGAAAGCGACCGTGAGTGCTGTCGTACTTGGTCAAATAGACGAGCGAATTGGTGTCCGTCAGGTCATTGAGCGCGACGATTTGCAGATCCGGATATTTTCCGGACTCGTAAAGCGCTCGCAATACACAACGACCTATGCGCCCATAACCATTAATTGCAATGCGATAGGACATAGGTTGCCGTATTCACCACATTGTCCACCGTGAAACCGAATTCCTTCATCAGGACTGGACCGGGAGCAGACTCACCGAAAGTTGTCATACCGATGACCTTGCCATCCAGACCAACGTATTTGTACCAATAATCCGCCGCCGCCGCTTCAACAGCAACACGAGCTCGCACCCCGCGTGGCAGCACCTGCTCACGATAGCTGGCATCCTGTGCGTCGAACACATCGGTACTGGGCATGGAGACCAGACGAGCGCGCACGCCACTTTCCTGAAGACGGGTAACGGCGTCGACGCAGATCCCGATCTCGGAGCCCGTGGCGATGATGATGACCTGTGGTGCGCCGTTGCAATCCTTCAGCACGTAACCGCCACGCGCAATCGCGGCGACCTGCTCGGCGCTGCGCTGCTGATGAGGGAGGTTCTGACGCGAGAAGACCAGAGAACTCGGCCCGCCGCTGCGCTCAATGGCAGCCTTCCAGGACACAGCGGTTTCAACCGCGTCGCAGGGGCGCCACACCGACATGTTCGGCGTCACGCGCAGGTTGGCGATTTGCTCGACCGGCTGGTGGGTCGGCCCGTCTTCGCCTTGTCCGATAGAATCGTGCGTATAAACGAACACACAGTGCTGCTTCATCAACGCGGCCATCCGCACGGCGTTGCGGGCGTATTCCATGAAAATCAGGAAGGTGCCGCCAAAGGGGATGAACCCGCCATGCAGCGCGATGCCGTTCATGATGGCGCTCATGCCGAACTCACGAACTCCGTAATTGATGTAATTGCCGTCCGGGCTGTCGGTAATCGGCGTAGTCCCGGACCAGACCGTCAGGTTGGAGCCGGCCAGGTCGGCAGAACCGCCGATCATCTCCGGCAGATGCTGACCGAAGGCGGCGATACAATTCTGGGAGGCCTTGCGGCTGGCGATGACTTCGCCCTTTTCCTGACAGGTGCGAACATATTCGGCAGCGATCTCGGCAAAATGGCCTGGCAGTTGCCCCTTGAGGCGGCGTACCAGCTCCATGGCCAGCTCGGGATGTTCTTCCTCGTAGCGGACCAGCTTTTCCTTCCAGGCAGACTCGGCAATAAACCCCTTGTCGCGCGCATCCCAGACCTTGCGGATGTCGTCGGGCACTTCGAAAGGAGCATGACTCCAGCCCAGCGCGGTGCGGGCCGCCGCGATTTCGGCATCGCCCAGCGGTGCGCCGTGCACGTTGTGCGAGCCTTGTTTGTTGGGGGATCCAAACCCGATGATGGTCTTGCATTTGATCAGTGTGGGGCGCGCCGTGTCGGCCTTGGCAGACTTGATGGCCGCGGCGATCTGAACAGCATCGTGCCCGTCCACCGCCAGCACCTGCCAGCCATAGGCTTCGAAACGCTTGGTGGTGTCGTCGGTAAACCAGCCTTCAACCTCGCCATCGATGGAAATACCGTTGTCGTCATAGAACACAATCAGTTTGCCCAATCCGAGGGTGCCAGCCAGTGAGCAAACCTCGTGGGACACACCTTCCATCAGGCAGCCGTCCCCAGCGAATACATAGGTGGAGTGATCAATGACATCATGACCTGGGCGGTTGAACTGTGCGGCCAGCGTCTTCTCGGCTATCGCCATGCCCACTGCGTTAGCAAGCCCCTGACCGAGCGGACCGGTAGTGGTTTCGACACCCGGGGTGTAGCCGTATTCGGGATGGCCCGGCGTCTTGGAGTGGAGCTGGCGGAAGTTGCGGATTTCGTCCATGGGTACGTCGTAACCGCTCAAATGAAGCAGTGAATACACCAGCATGGAGCCGTGGCCATTGGACATCACAAAGCGGTCGCGATTGACCCAGCCCGGATGCACCGGGTTGTGATTCAGGAAGTCATTCCAGAGCACTTCGGCGATGTCGGCCATACCCATGGGCGCACCGGGGTGTCCGGAGTTGGCTTTCTGGACGGCGTCCATGCTGAGGGCGCGGATGGCATTGGCACAGTCTCTGCGCGAGGGAACACGGCTGGACATACGGTACTGGCTCCTGTTTCTGGCTGGCTGATTTGCAAGGCCGCCCATTTTCCCGCACCTCAGATGAATATGCTACCCGACCAATCTTTTATTTTGCCTCGATTTCGGGCTGGAGCTTGGACTGGAGCTTCGATCGGTGGCGGGAGGCAGGGGCCGGGGGCGCGGCTGACCTGCGCCGCTCCGCGGTGCCCTCTCTGCGCAAAAAGCCCAGGGTCTTTTTGCTGCGTTCGGCGCTGGTCTTTTATGCCGCACCCCCGGCCCCTGCCTCCCGCCACCGTGTGAAACGCCAGACGGATGGATTCGCAGATTCTGGGAAACCCTCTGTTTTACTGGGAAGGACACATCTGGCCCGCCACTTCGAAGCGAGCAGATGGCTTGAATTCAAACTGCCATAGTTGGTTTTAGAAAGGTGTTTTGTATCTGCAGCGCGCCCGGGAGTATGGCCTGTGCCCGCCTGCGACAATCAGGGTCAGCGCCGAGCGCAGCAAAAAGACCCTGGGCTTTTTGCGCAGAGAGGGCACCGCGGAGCGGCGCAGACCCGTCGCGGGTGGGCACAGGCCATACCCCCGGGATATCCAAAAAGAA